>Ga0114930_10000214_pt1 | contig 62355 bp, 73 predicted proteins | sample AnhtaG_FD_87300 | JGI IMG/M metagenome (GOLD analysis project Ga0114930, IMG submission 87300) | Deep subsurface microbial communities from Anholt, Denmark to uncover new lineages of life (NeLLi) - Anholt_01485 metaG | ecosystem: Environmental > Aquatic > Marine > Oceanic > Sediment | place...
TGAAAAGTGACTGAAAAAGTGACAGATTTGAAAAGTGACATAAAAAGTGACAGATTTGAAAAGTGACTGAAAAAGTGACAGATTTGAAAAGTGACATAAAAAGTGACAGATTTGAAAAGTGACGGAAAGGAGTAAAAGATGGAGAAGCAGCGAATTACTGGTTGGTTCTCAGGAGAGATAAAAGGGATGCGCGGCGCGCGCATTGCGCCAGAAAGCAACCAAGACGACATCCGTCTTTGCTCAGAGGAAATGCACCGTGAATGTTCTACCCAAGAGCAATTCTGTCAACTTGAATCAAGAGCGGCTTGGAATGGTGGCAACTGGGATGCGAGAGAATATCTTGGCCTCAAAGGTTCAGGGGAAAATTTGACACCAAAACAAAGAGATAAGATTTGGACTAAGTGTAAGAAGAGATTGGCGCTTTGCCGAAAGGTATTCATCGAGTTTGGGGAGTTGTAGTGCTCACAAAGAAGCAAATCTATGAACACGCAGAGAGTGCTGCGTTTGACATTCAAGACCTTCTTGAATCGGAAGGCTTCACTGTAGATGGCGGGAAGATAATGGAAATAGCTGATGGCCTGAACACGTTGATTGAGGGAGTGATTGGGGAAGAGGATTGGAAGAAGGTAGTTGAGCATTCTCAATTTCAAGCAGTCAAGGAAGAACTGGAGAGAAAAGATGACAAAACAAAAACTGAAGAGAATCCAGAAGGCAGCAGGGAAGAGGCTTGACCTTGCCTGTGATGAGTATCATGCGCACAGTGTTACGAGAGGTTGTTACATGGCAAAGGACAAAAAGGACTTGGTCATCTGCGAGTTGTGCGAATATGCATACAGCCTTCTGGATAAGATGGAGAAAGCCGGAAGAGTTTTGAGAAGAAGGAGTTGAAATGGGATGTTGTTGGTTGTTTCCAGATTGTGAGGCAGACAGATGCGAGCAAGACCTATGCGAAGATGGCATGTGTGAAGTTGTTAGGAAGAAAGTTAAGGAACTTCAAGCGCAGAGAGGCTGTGTGTTGCTGCCTTGGGTGTTAAGGTTACCATGGAAGAAACAAACAGTGCTGATGGAGATGCTGCGAGCGCCAGATGCTCCAATCTCTCTGCGCTTCAAACAAATCATTACCTTCCTGCGGTCAATAATCTTACACAACGCAGACAGGACTACAGGCTTCATGCTTGACGCAGAGTTGCCTGACTTTGCCGGAATACAAAGAGAGTTTGAGCGCCTTCCTCAACATTGCACGCATCATGTAATTATGACTCTCCAAGTTGTCACATATGACTACCCAGATGAAGAGGTAAGAAGGAAGGCGTTTGAGTTCTACAAAGATGCTGTCCACGCGCAGCATCTCAACATCGAGACAAAAGAAGAGTACAACATTAGGTTGTCTGATAGAGCATACGACACATACAAACCGAGCAAGACAAAGCTGTGACTACCAAGATAACAATTGTGGAGTGTCCAGTGCCGCCAAAGATTCCAAAGACAGAAGAGCAACGCAAGGAGTTTGGCTGGTGGGCTATCTCCGCACTTCAAAGCTATAAGTATGGCTGGGACGAAAAGACAGCACGAGAAGTCTATGAAGCAGGGTGGAATGCTCGGAAGGGATTTGAAGAAGAAAGGAGAGGAGAAATGGAAGAAAACAAAGCCTTTCAATTGATTCATGTTGCTAAGGAAGCAGCGCAGAAAGCGAGATGCTACATCAGCAACTTCAGAGTTGGAGTAGCGCTCTTGGCAAAGAGTGGCGTGATATACTTGGGCTGTAATATAGAGTTTGACAACTTCTCCAACACAATACACGCAGAAGAGACAGCGATTGCCGCAGCGGTCATGGCTGGAGAGACAGAGTTTGAAGCAATTGCTGTTGCTACCTTTGATAAGCAACTCTGGTATCCTTGCGGGATGTGCAGGCAATCGCTGTATGAGATTTGCGGCCCAGACCTAACTGTCATTGCGTGCAACGAAGAAGAGTTTGAACAAAAGACGATGGCAGAGCTTCTGCCTGTGCCATTCAAGAGGAGATAAGTTTTAAGAAAGGAGAAGGCGATGAGGGCATTCATTATTATGTTTGGCTTCTTTCTTCTATTTGCGTGTGAGAATGAGGCGCTGTCTCCTGCAACTCAGCGCATTCATCAGAACAGCCAGGAACTGAAGCAGAGGCTGGACAAAGCTGAGAATAGAATCAAGAATTTGGAAGAGCAACAAGCAGCAATCTGTGCTCGCTGCAACGGAACTGGGAAGATAATCTGTGGGTATTGTGAAGGCAAGGGTATGACTGGTTATGAGTATGTCAACGGAAGATGGATTGAGGATTTCATACCATGCCCAAGATGCCAAAGAAGAGGTTGGTTGTATTGTCCTGATTGTGAAGACAGCGGAAAGAAATAATCATGAGGAAGTTTCTGCCAGGCGGGAAATCAGCAAGGCAACTCGTGTTTGACAGTTTGGGTGGGTTGTGGGATAACACTCCAATTACAAAATGGCAACAGACTTCTATTATCATCGGTGACTTCTATGAAGAGGCAAGCAAGAATCTCCTAACTCTCGGAGAGAACAAAATCAAGCGTTATGACACATCAGGAGAGCTTTGTCCTGACTTGGTTGAAGACAACCATCACGAGTTCTATGTGGAGAGCAAGGCGCACGGCCCAGCAGGTAGCAGGTTTGTAATCTACACCAAGCAACTTATCGCATACAGGGCATTTCTCAACACATACTTCCCAGAGAAACCAGAGAGCCAGTCATTTGACCCTGCATTGTTATACATCTTCTGGATTCATCGAGTGCCCAAGGTCAGCGATTGCGCTGATAGAGACTCGCTGAGGAAGGCGCTTGCTGAGGCAGGAACTGATTGTTTTGTCTTGGACTTCGATACGATGAGATATGTGAAGTATGTTGCACTCCGAAGCAGCACAACTGCATGGGCGCGCGAACAATCCCCTTATTATCAACTCGGAGACCAAAAGCTGCTGCTGTTGAAGAAAGGGAATTACACTGCGTTCATTGCGCAATGGAGATTGGATAGAAGGCCGGAAGAGTTTGACTTTTGTAGGACAGCTGTGATGGGACTCCCTGTGTACAAATTCCCGATGACTTGTAGCGTGTCGTGCTCCCTGAGAAATAAGATAGCAGCCCAACCCAGCATCAGGAGCTTCCTTGAAGCCATAAAAGAAGTCAGAGTTGAGCAAGCAAAGCCTGAACGGGGTTGACGATGATGTCTTTCTCTTTGAGGCGAATAACATGAAATCCAAGAGACTTGTACAGCTGATTCTTGATATGGTCTCTTCTCTTCTGAGAAACTCTCCCATGCCAATACTCCCCATCGCATTCGATGACAATGTTGAAGTCAGGAAGGAAGAAGTCAGGGATGACAAGTTGGCCGGAGATTTTGAAGCGCTTTTGAAAATGGAAACGGATTTGCAGGGCAGACAGAAGCTGGAGAACAGCCCATTCAATCTTTGTCCCTTTCAATGGCAGTTGATAACCTATGCTCCTCAAACCGAATACATAAGCAACCCAAGCTTGATTCATTTCATGATACTCTTGCCTGTTCTTTGGTCTTATGCCTCTGCTCCATCGATGAATCCATTGCCTTGCATAGTCCAGGATTTCTTCTTTGCTCATACCACGCGCAGATGCTCTCCACATCATCTTTCTATACTCTGGGTCAGCCCAGAACCTCTTCCTTGCTCGACTCATTTTCTTTCTGACAGTTGGGTCAGCACAATGCCTCTTGTTGCTCAGGCTTATCTTTTTGCGAGTCTCTTCGGAGAGTTTCTGACCGCGCTTGCCGCAAGCAATCTTCCTCTTAGTCTCAGCATCTCTGGGCTTTCCTTTCGGCCAAGGCATTTCTGTCCCTTCCTTTCTGCTAAGAGTTTATCCCGAAATCTTGCTGAAAACTACTTTGAAATGAATAGAAGTCGAAAAAAGTTTTTGGAGCAATAAGTCAAGGAGAGGATTAGACTTAATTGAGAATGTTGGCATTGAATCTGGAGACTATCTTTCGATTTCTGAACTTTCCGCTCGACTTCTGGGGGATTTCAGGGTATTAAGTTATAGCGACAATTGAAGTTAAGAGTGTTTTCAGCAGGTTGAGAAATGGCCAGGAAAGCAAGAAAAAACGGCAAAATGGAAAGAGCCAAGTGTCAAGGCATCAAACCTGATGGGCTACGGTGTGGCGCTTGGCCACTTCGTGGAGAGGTATTCTGCATGCTCCACCACCCAGATAGAGACAACTTGATGCTCGCTGGTTCGCTCAAGACTCGGAAGGAGAAGCAGGAGAGAAAGAAAGACCGCAAGGATTTTTGGGACTTCCTTGAAGACAACGTCAACTCGCCGGAAGATGTCAAGAAACTTATCCTCACTGCCATAGCAGAAGTAAGGTCAGGAGAGCTTGACAACAAATCAGCCAGCAACATCTCTTCGCTTGCAGGCCACTTAGTTAAGGTGATTGAGGCTGGTGACCTTGAGAAGAAGATGAAATATCTTGAGGACAAACTGAAAGAGAAAGACAAGAAAGAAACCTTACAAGATATGCTCAGGAAAAGACACACAGGATGAACCCAAGCAGAACAAGGCGAGAGCAAATCAAAGAGACAGGCAAAGTCCTACAGCCCAAGAAGGAAGGGCAAGAGACTAAGCCCAATGCGTGTATAGGCTGCGGAAAACCAGGCAAGCCAAGAGTTGACAACGGCTTGCCTTCAGGGATACACTGTGACGAGTGCTGGAATGAACTGGTCACAGAATGTAGAAAGAGGAGTTGGTGAAGGCATCTTTTGAAGACTTCAGCAAGTTCCAAGAGGAGAACCAGCAACCGCAAGAGCTTGAGGCTGTTGGCCATGATTCACTCCCAGTAGAAGGGACTTCAAAGGCAATGCCTTCAATGCCAGCTATCCTCTTTCTGCGTGAAGTTGACCAGCGCGTCAGGGAGAGGGAGAGTGGGCACCAAGACCATATTTGACATGGGCAAGAATCTCAGGGTCACTCCTGAGAGATTGCAGCTATTTGAGAGGATAATAGCAGAGCCTTTCAATCCCAAGCTCCTACATTCCAGCCTTCACCAAGCAAAGCGACACGAAGAAGCGCTCAAGCATCAAATGGAAGAGGCAGCGCTGATAGGTCTTGAAGTTCCTGGCCATGCTATAGATGCGCTCAAGTATCTACAAGAAATAATCTTCAGGGCTGTCGCACTCGCTCCGAAAGACTTACACGGTACACCACCAGACCATCCCAACTGCCGCTGCCAAACAACATTCCAAGAAGAGATGCAAGTTGACTATGCTGTCCAGGAGAAATTAGGTGGTGTGAGCCTTTCAACCTCCACAAGCAAGCAAGAAGCAGAACTGCAAGAGACAAGTTTCATAGAATTGATGAAGAAGCTGGGAAGAGAACAAAGGCAAGGCGGCTGGTGGTCAAATCCAGCGCCCGCCTCACTGCCAGTTCAAGGGCTTGTTGGCAGAGACCTTGGCAGAGTTTTCAGGCCTACAAGAACAGAACACCCGCCCATTCGTTTCATCAAGGCAGTTCTCAAAGAGGCAATCAAGTTTATCCGAGAGCATCAGGGCAAGCCTCTCGATGACGAGACAACAAAGAGAGTAATTGAGGCATTGCAGCTCCAAAAAGACATCAGGGAATTGTATCCAGACTTATATGAAGAAGTCAACAAGGAACTCGATGCTGAAGTCGAAGCAGACAAGAAGGAACTGAAAGAGAATGAAGAGGCAGCTATTGAGTCAGCAAATAAGGCAGAGAGCGAATTGACCAAGAGAATCAGAGAACAACGGGAAGTCAAAGAGCGCTTGAAAGCTCTTGGCAAGAAGATAAGAGGGCGCAGCAATGGAAGAAAAGAAGTGCCCGAAGTGTAAGAGAATAATGACGTGGGATGACGTCTTAGTTGAATGGAGATGTACGTGCGGCAATGTAGTGAAACCAGGCGAGAAGAAAAAGAAACACAAGTGTTGATAAAAGGGAAGAGAGCAAGTTGAGTTCACCTTGTCTAACATGCGGGAGAAGAGCAGTATACAGGCCAGCTATCTGTTGCGTTTACTCTTGCTACCATATAGAAGGGCAAGAGGAGTTAGTGAAGCAAGGTGAGTTGATTTCAGGCACAGTCCTTTGCCAGAATATCCTCAACGAGATATACAAAGCCGGATTGAAGTTCAACGAGAAGGAAAGAGAGCATGACTTTGACGAAGAGTTGAAGCAGATACTCCAAGAGCATCGCCAGCTATTCACAACAAGCACTGACGAGAAGAAGAGAAGGTTCAGGAAGATAGCAAGAGACGCTGGCTGGACTGACTCGGAGATAGAGAAAGCAATGAAAGTCCTTGAGGAGAAGAGTTGAAAGACAACGGCATTTCAGATTTGTCACCAGAGTTGGCTGCGTCTTTGTTTGGCTCTGAAAAGTCACCCAGCCAGATAAGCATTCCGGCGAGACAAGCCGGTATGTTGAGTGAGATAATAGAGAGCACAGCAAGAGAGTTGAGCGCAGCATCAGGCATTACGCTTCAGAGAGCAACGCTGGCGCTCCAGTCTTGTGCCATAGGCATAGAAAAGACAACCGGAGCCATCACAATTGATATAGAGAAGTTTGTAAGCAACTGCGAAGAGCTACAAGAAGAGAGACGCGCAACAAAGAGGATAGAGCAGCAGAAGGTTAAGGAAAGATTGAAAGCCTTGGGCCGGAAGATGAGAGGGATAGAGTAGTGGGCTTGAACGAAGTATATGAAAGAACAACTGGAAGGGCAGTTGCGAAGTTCTATCAGGATGTCCATTTCCAAGACGGCTCAGTGCTTAGACTCGGAGCAAATACACAAGAGGAGCTTGAAAGCAAAGCAAAGATAATCAAGGGTTGGATAAAAACATTCGGAGAAGGCACAGCAAAGACGCTCCTCAAATCCTTGTGGAAAGATATTGACGATAAGATTATTGAAGCACGCCAAATCAAATCAGAAGAGAGGAAGAAGGGCATTGCGCTTGAAGAGGTCGTGGAGTCAGGAAAGTCTGAGCTGATGAGGGCTGGAGTTTGTATGAACTGCCATGCCTATCTTACAGAAGAAGATTTGAGCAGACCATTTGCTATTCAAAGCTGCCCATACTGTCGCAGCACAAACATAGAAAAATACGAAGTTGAACTTGACCCAATAGACAGAAGATTCAAGGCAGATGTAGAGAAGGTCGCAGCAGACCGTCTTATAATAAGGAAGGTCGAACAAGACGCAGTAAAAGACAAGCTCAAGAAGATGGGCAGAAGGATGAGAGGTCATGAGTAGCCTTGCTATTATAAATAGGATATGCATGGTGTGCGGTTTTGTATATCCGAGAGCGCTGAAGGAAGTCGAAAGTCATCTGCAGCATTGTCTCAATTGCGGCAGCGAAGATTATGAGCGCATAGACTCAGGCGAGAAATTTTTGCTGCTTGGAGTGGGCGATAAGAAAGAACTTGTCAATGTCAAGGAAGAGTTAAGAAAGCAGAGAGTATGAGTGACAGAACAGAACAACAAGCAAGGGAAAGATAAGGGCAAGGCAAGACATAAAAGCGGCGCTGGGAGCAAATGCCATAAGGCAAGAAGTGCCGGGCACACATCACGCAGAGGCTATTAAGAGAGGCAAAGTCTAATGGGTGACAGAATAATAGAACACCAGTTGAGAAAACTTGCCGCTGGTGGCGAAGATGTAAATTCACTTGTTGCAGGCAAAACACAAATAGAAATAAAAGGACTTGACTTGATAAGGGCAAGCGAAGTTGACAAGAAGGCAAGAATCTTCTCAGAAGAGGCATTACAGAAAGCAGCAGAGAAGTTCAGCAAGGTAAGAAAGAACAGCAAGGAAGAAATTGAACAAGCAGAGAGAGAAGAGACAACACAAGAGAGAAACAAAGAGCCAGAAAGATAAGTAAGGATAGAAGAGAGATAGGGGTAATGTTGACCAAGGGCATTGTAAGGGTAAGTAAGGTAAGTCAAGGCAAGGGACTTAATGTGGGTGATATTGGTTTGGTTGTAAAAACCAGTTTCTATGCAAGAGCACTTGCCCTATCAAAAAGCTGCTTGGTGTTACTTGCTTGCTTGTTTGCGCTCCTCTCAACTGGCCAAACCAACTTGAGAGAGGGAGAAAACCAACCTGCCAGAATAACCAGCGAGCGCCAACTTGTTTTACTCCCCCAACAACTTACACATACGCCAAAGTTGACACCACGTAGAGCCAAACCTAAGACCAATTTGACGTATTCTCCCACACTAAGAGAAAGAGCTACAGTAATTGAAAGCAAGACAGAGAGCATAGTAAGGAAGAAGAGGCTAACACAGACAAACATAACAAGAATACTCCCTCAGCTGACTCGGAGCGCGTGTGCGTCTTTGGCGTTGTTTGGCGTTGTTTGGGGGAGTGCGTTGTTTCATTCACATGCGGCTGCGCGTAGTGTAAAGATAGGTCACGAAAATCCCCAGGGCAACTTTCACAACCAATCAGTTGCCGAGAAATTCAAGGAAAAAATATCTCCAACTAACAGCTGGCGAGACGCACACATGCAATCGACTCATAAAAGTAAGCATAGTAGAACGAGCCATATAAGTGGCGCAAGGTATTGGGCCTTGGACATGCCACTAAGGCAAGGAATTAAAAAGTGGGGCTGCGACAACTTGGATACTTATTTGAGTCTGTCCAGCCTCACTCCCTTTGGGGAAGATAGGCAAAGGTGCGTGTCCGCACTTGACACAGGGGATGTATTGGTTAGGCCGCGCATAAACCCGCATGCGGGAATGTGCTCCTGCGGGTTCGATTCCCGCCATCTCCAGATAATAAGGCAAAGGCAGGTAGGCAGACAGATAGACAGGCAGATAGTTGAGGAGGTAGATATGATTGCCAAGTTGCATGACGAGATTAGTAGGAGTTGGTTGTTGTTTGACAACGTTAAGAGCGTCAAGAGGTTTGTTGGCAGATACAAACTTGACATGGAGCAGCGTCACAGAAAGGAAGAAGGGGAAGCTGAGAATGCTCCTGGGCTGTTAGTCGAGGAACTGCCGTATCAGAATCCAAAGCCAAATGATTGGAACCCACACCACATCTATCTTGATAAATTGATTCTTGTCCTGATAGAAAAAAAAGATTGGGACAGGAGCTTCAAAGTTGTCAGTCTGCTCATTGACAACGCAGATGGCACAGAAACCTGCAAGGTGCTTGGGTTCTCAACAGGATACTTGCTCAATGGAGATGGGAAGACAATTGAAACTCTGTAGGAGTTGAGGCAGTTGCCTACCTGCCTTTCAACTTGGAGAGGTAAAAGATGGACAACGCTTTGAGAAGAATGATAGTTGCCGACCAAGTAAGAGAGTCATTGGCAGCTTTGGAACACGAGCAATGGGCGCATTGGATGCGTTATATGCTCGCCAACTTGACTCCTGAGAACATAGAGAAATGGAAAGAGCAAGCAGAGATTCCATATAATGCTTTGTCCGAGAAAGAAAAAGACAGCGACAGGGAATGGGCAGACAGAGCACTTGCGACTATGCATAAGCTGAGTGAAGGCAAACTCAACATAGTGATAGAGATAGAAGGCGAGAAAGCAACAATCAAGCCTATTAGCTTGAGAGACGCAATGGACATCGAGAAGGCGCAAGTAATAGAATTGGAATTTGCGAAAGAGCTGACGCCAACTTTCAAGCGTCAGCCTGACATAATCAGATAGGATAGAAAGGAGTTGAGATGGGCAGATTTTTCTTAGCTGACACACCGGGCCTTCATAAGAAGGAGTTGAAGAGGTCAGAGAGCACTGGAGCTGGCTATGGGAATCTGACTGCGCCTTTGTTCAGGGCTGAGGATGACATGGTGATGGATGCAATCAGGCTCATCTCCAGCGTAACAACAGCTGGCCATGACACCAACAACTTCACAATCAAAATCATCAACAAGGGCAACGATGGTTCTGGAACTGATGTAGTTGCGCAAGCTATTACTGATGTTGCTTCTGGTGGACTGAAACAGTTCCAGCCTTTCTCGTTGACGGTTGACGCAGCCAAGGCTCAGTTGTTAGAGGGCGATGTGCTGGGAGTGGATGTCACAGAACTCAACGCAGGGATGGAGTTCCCAAGATTGGTTTATGAGTTTGACTTCAAGTATGAGAAGCCAGCGGCAAGTTAAGAGGTTTGAATGGCCGCTTGGGGAATTGAGGAAGTTGGCAAGGACTGCTACAAGGTGATAAGATTTCCTTATAGGTGGCAGATGACCGAGTGGATTGCGAAGAAGCCAGGCAAGAGGAGACAGTCAGGAACTTCGGCACTTGACATTCATCTCAAGTGTAAGGCGAGGACAACGAGAGCGATAACTGTCAACGACACAAGAAGGATAAGAAGTTGAATGTCGGATAAGGGATTGACGATGCGCGTTGCTTCTTCTTGGTTGGTGGGTTTGTCGCTCACCTTCTGCCGGATTGGAGTCTGGGTGGGCGCTGAAGAAGGGCAGGACTGCTTTGGATTGACTGCCCAGCTCCAATCCTTGAGCGAGTAAGAATGGACAGGGCTCTGGCTATGGATAAGAGAGGTCGAATTCAAGAGAGCAAAGGGCAGAGGATTAAATGTCCTTACTGCGGAAGATGGCGCACCTATAAGGTCTATTGGACTGACGAGTATGGCAAGTTTGTCCACTGTCTTCACTGTACAGAGAAGATAAGAGAGGATTGGGAACTCAGCTTGTCTAACTCCGAGTTGAAGCGCGGAGAGTTCTGGTTGTACTTTGCACTTGCGATTATTCTTGCTGTCTTATTGTACTTGGTGCTTGGGCTATGAGCAAAGCAAAGACTCAATTTGAGAAACTTGCTGGAAGGGCAATGGAACTTCTGACTCCAGATGAGAAGGAAGAGTATGCCCGTATATTTGGCGAAGAGACTGTGACAACTCTTGTTGAGAAGATGAGCTATACAGAGAGACGGCTGGACAGTTCTATTCGTGATAGATTGAGCAAGCCTATTAAGAATAGATTACAACTGCGTGACCTTCTTTGGGCCATGGCTGACTACACAGGATTGCCAAGAATCCCTACAGCGCCTGTTTGTGATAATCACTGTGCTCCTTTTGATTCGGTGAGCGCTGCCTTCTTCGGACACAGCCCCAACTACTTGAAGCATGCCAATCGCCACGGATATAAGACTATGGGCGATGCCTTCCTGATGTTTGTAGAATCTGTGATGTCAGGCGGTTGCAAGTCAAAGATACTCGGAGGTTCTGGAACTCAGTCAAAGAATGTGTATGAATACATTCAGCTGCTTGATGATATTCCAGCTTGCCATGAATTGCTTCAGAACGTCTTTGTTCAGAAAGCACAATTCAGGAATCGCAGCGAAGTTTCAATGCTGACTCAATCAATGAAGTCTGTGCGTGGGCCACATCCACAGAAGTTAAGGCTTGACGAGATAGAGGAGTTTGACCCACAAGTATTCCGAGCAGCGCTGGCGACGACAAGGAGTTACGGCGGCGTGCCATCCTCCATAGGCATGGGAAGCACACACCACAGGCGTTCAGGCATCATGGCTGAACTTCTGAAAGACCACACAAAGAGAGGCATTGCGCTGTTTCAGTGGTGTATCTTTGAAGTAATGGAACAGTGTAAGCAGAAGTCTTGTAAGATTTGCAAAGCAGTCAAGAAGAAGGATTATGAGGGCAATGAAGTTTCCTTCTATGACTTCTGTCAAGGGAAGGCCAAGAGGAGCAGAGGATATTATTCTTTGGCAGAGGTCTTGGAGAAATTCACGCTGCTCCCTCTTGAGGATTTCAAAGCAGAATGGCTTTGCCAGGCAGTGTCCCTGTCCGGCTATGTCTTCCCAAAGTTTGAAGCTGAAGAGGAAATGCTTCACGTATCCAGGCGAGCAGCATATGACCCAACCCTTCCAACAACAAGAACTTGGGACTTTGGCTGGAGTGGGGCAACTGTAATACTCTGGCTTCAAGTTGACGGGGATAGACAGAAGAGAGTAATTGACGAGCAATGGTTTGTCATGACACCTTTCCCAGAAATATGCAAGCAGATAAAAGCAAAGCTATATCAGTCAAGCACAGGAAGAGTTCTTGATTATGGCGACCCAGCAGTGAAGGGCGGCAAGGACAAAATTATTGGCATCGATGATTTAACATATCTGCGCTCGCAAGGATTTGATATCATCTCAAAGGCGTCAGGCATCCCGCAGGGCATCAGGCTTATCAATGAAGCACTTGAGCCAATTAACAACGCTTCGCAATTGATAGTCAATCCAATTTGCGAGCATTTGATTGAGTATCTGAAGGATGCGAAGTATCCAGTTGACGCACAAGGTCAGCCTGTTTCAGAGATTCCGATAAAAGACGGGAAGGAACACCCAGGTGATGCTTTACGCTATTGGTTTATTCACAATGAGGCACCTGTCGTTGCGCCAGCTTATGGTGGAAGGAATCCAGGTGACAAAATTGTTTTGAAGGAAGGTAAAAAGATTCTCGTACCAGCTGGAGGCGTAGCAAAGGAAGGGAAGCAACTTGTTGTTGCTGGCTCTGCTTCATTTGGATTCTTTCGCAACCAAATGCGCAGAAGATTTCTTGGATTGAGGGGTTAACATGGGCAAGAAATTTGATTGGCTCTTGAGAAAGGCTGGGCTTCAGAGATTTCAAGAGCAAGTTCCAGCTCTGAGCTATGTTGACCCAGATGACTATTTGTATAGGCAATTGGGAGTGTCCAAGCAAGACCTTACTCCATTTGTATGGGAGCGACACGAGAAGATAGCATATTACTTGTATCTCGTCAATCCTCTCTGCAATCGTATCATCGAGTTGACGAAAGACTACACAGTGAGCGCCGGAATTGAGTTCCAAGCCACGGATAGAAAAATCCAGAAATTGCTCCAGGATTTCTGGGATGACGAGATTAACAACATGGAGATGCGACAGTTCCTAATGGCGCTGGAGATTGCATTGACAGGAGAGCAAGTCATCGTTCCAACTGTCAACAAATACAACGGCGCTGTAACCATCGAGATTCTTAACAATCTTCAAGTAGCAAAGGTTTTGCAGAATCCAAAAAATCAGAACATTCCAGAGTATGTTGTCCTCAGACCTCTTCATGGCTTGACCATGGAAAATATGGAAGCGAAGAAACTCAAGATAGTTGGCAAAGACAGGAACCCAATGAATGACTCCTTTGGGCGTCTTGTTGGTGAGGTTTTCTTCTTTGCTGTCAACAAGGTCACAAATGCAACTCGCGGCCACTCGGATGTTCTTTCTGTAATAGACTGGATAGAAGGTTACGATGAATTTCTCTACTCGGAAATGGAAAGAGCGCAAGCAATGAAGGCGCATATCTGGGATGTGGAAATTGAAGGAGCAGACAAGCAAGCAATTGATGACTTCCTTCAGAAAGTTCCGCCACCAAGGCCAGGTTCAATTAGAGCGCACAACGAGAAGATAAAATGGGCTCCCCTAACACCAGACCTGAAAGCAGCTGACGCAACAGCGCAAGCAAGGCTTATTAGAACGCACATACTTGCTGGTGCCGGATTCCCTGAGACTTGGTTCTCGGAAGGCGGTAAGACAAACAGAGCGACAGCCGGAGAAATGGCATCGCCAACTCTCAGAAGTCTTGCGACAAGACAAAAGTTTTTCAAGCATATGGTGAGGAGAATCTTCCAATTTGTAATTGACCAAGCGAAGATTCACAAAGCTATTCCAGAAGATGTAGATGAAACTTTCGTCATAGATATTCCTATGGTTGAGAGAGACACCAAAGATAAGGCTCAAGTGCTTGTAAGCATGACCAATGCTATGATGATTGCGCGAGAGAATGCTTGGATTTCTGACGAAGAAGCAAAGGTGGTCTTCCAGCACTTCATGGGGCAGATGGGGATTGAGATTCAGAGATTGCGACAGCAATCAGGCAAGCCCAACGCTGATGAAGTTCTTGACCCAGAGCGTATGAAGAAGCCAGATATGACAGAGGATTACATCTGGGCAATGGATAGATTCAAGGCGATGGTGAAAGCAGGGAAAGAGAGCGCATAGTTGCCAGTAACACTCAAACAAAGGAAGGATTATCAAAAGAAGTTGGGCCAGCTTTACAAGGAAGTTGACACAACAACAGAAGGTGGCCTCAAGACGGCGCTCAACTTTCTCAAGCAGATGGGCAGGAAGGTCACAGCAGAAATGGCTGTTGCTAAGAATTACAGAGCTGAGCATTTGAAGGCGCTGCGAAAAGAATTGAAATCGCACGTGAGTGAGTTTGAAGAGAGACTTCTTGACGTGACTGGTAAGGCACAGAAGAAAACATATCGGCTCGGAGCGAAGTCAGCAACGACGCTTCCGAAAGTCTTTGGGGTCAAGATAGACCTTCCAGGAGTTGATGAGACAGCGCTGCGAGTTGCGCAGTCATTCACAGCAGACTTAGTCACAGGCGTTACAGATAAGATGAGAAGCAGAATCAATAGAGAGGTTTCGCAAGTTGCCCTTGGAATAAAAAAGCCTGACGAGGCAATTGCAGATTTGGGCAAGATAATAACTCCAGTAAGAACTCGTGTTGGTTTGGTTGGCTCAGCATACAGGGCAGAGATGGTAATGCGGACAGAGACCAACCGTGCTTTTTCAATCGGAGCAAACGAAAGAGCGAAACAAGTTGAGACGAAATCTCCGGGGCTGAAGAAGTGGTGGTTGACTGCGGCAGACGAAAGAGTGCGACCAACACATGTGGATGCCGGAGTTAGGTATGACGAAACAAATGCCATTCCAATCAAGCAGAACTTCCATGTGGGTCGTGGAAGGTTGAAGATGCCCTCTGACCCAGCAGGGCCACCAGAGGAAGTTATCAACTGCCGCTGCCGCGCAATCTACACGCATCCAGATTGGGAGGAAGCGGCAGCCGCAAAAGTTGACAAGAAAGTCGAGAAGATGCCGCCATCTGTTGTTGCAAAACAGGCTCAAGCTATCGGGCAGGAGCTTGGCAGGCTCTCGCCAAGTGATTTGGCAACACTTTCTGTGCCGGAAGGTTTGGAAGTTCTCAAAAAACTTCGCAAAGAAGTCCCAAGCTTGAAGGTCAGCGAAGCAACAAGGAAGAGGGCACAAGAGCTTTTGCGGATTTGGACTGTTGGCGAAAGTCGTGATGAAGTCAGCGAGCTAAAGAAACAGATGGTCAAGTCTGCCTTAGAAGGTGGCGGCAAAGACTTGGATGCGTTGGCTCTGATTTACGCGCAAACTCAAGCGGCACATCGGGGAAGGAAACAACCATTCAGATTGAGTCGTGGAGTGGCCTTAACTGATGAAGATTTTGGGAAACTGGAAGTTGGTTCAAAGATAGACACCAGAGAAGTGGGTTCTTGGACTCGCAGTACGCCAAAAGCTGAAGATTTTGCTGAAGTGAATGTGATTCTTGACGAGAAAAACAAAGTTGTGTTTCTTACTGATGTCGATAAAGCAGATGTTTTTGCCGACCATTCGAGCAACAAAGCATTTGACGCGCACAAAGATGAACAAGAGTTTCTGGTCATTGGGCCAAAGAGGAGAGAAGTTGAAGCGATGGTTAAGGTAGGAGATGTAACTTTTGTGACCCTCAAAAAAGTTAAAACTTTGACAGAGGCAGCAGCAATATTGTTCTTAGACTTCTCCTCTCCACAAAGAATAATTCCAAAAGACTTAGAATCTGCTATAGCTCTTTGGAGCCTTTTGAAGAAGAGAGGCGAGCTTGCAACAAATAAGGGCTTGAGGCGCGTTTTGAAGCATCAGATTTCAATGCTTACAAAGAAGGAGTTTCAAGAGGAAGTTTGAATCTTTTGTTGTTGCTTATTGAAAGGAGTTGGAGGATGGCAAAGAAGAAGGAGAAGAAGGCAGCGGTAATGAAGAGAAAGCCGCACAAGAAGAAGAAAGTTGAAGAGGAAGAGGAAGAGGAGAAAGCGCCGGAAGAAGCGGTGCCGGAAGAGGAGCCAAAGGCAGAAGAGAAAGTTGAGAAAGCGCCTGCCCATTCTCCTACAGAACCAGAGAAGGAAGCAGCTGCCGCATCAAAGCCAGAGATAGTTCCGTGCGAGTCAATGGAAGAAGCACTGGAGCTTTTTGAAGGCCAAGACGTGAAGGCAACTGCGGAGCGTGAGGATGGCTTTGTTATAGTCTATGGCTCATCGCTCAAGAAGGTCGTTGTGCCGAGAGTCAAAGAAGAAGGATAGAAACTGAACTGAGGGTAGTATGGAGCTTGCGAAAGTCAGCCCACAGTCTCTCCGAAAGGAGAGTAATTCAGCGCTGCTGAATATGCACTACCACACCCACATGCTCTATGAATGGTGGAAGAAGGGCAGAGACATTCCAATTGAGGACGTGAAGAAAGCTCACGACCTTATAGTTGACGAGTTCGTCAAGAGAGAGATGGAGAAAGAAGGAGAACACAGGTCACCGATGGCGCTTCAAGAGCAAGACTTGGCAAAAGTCTATCCTTCTGGCGAGAAGAAGGGCAAGAAGATTACACTCAAGAGCTTGCCGAAGTTTGGCGACTTCTATCTTGGGGACAGATTCATCTCGTTGGTTGGCTCATTGCCCAATAATGGAGAGACTGAGAATGACATTGACTTCTTGATAGCTTGGCCGGAAGATGCTCCAGACGAAATCACAAGACCTATTAAGTTCAGACTTTGGCGGCAGTTTCAAGACCCAAAGCTGCAAGCACGATGCTCCTTCCATCTCGACAGCTTTCATGGCCCATTTACAAATTCAGTCCCGCTATATCGGCTCAAGTGTGAGAGGATAAACCATGACATGGATGTCATCCTTGCTGCTCTGAAACGAGAGCCAACAGCAATGGCCCAAGCAGGGCAATCGAAGAAGGCAGACAAGATTGAGCCAAGGCGGTTTTTCTATCCGCAAAAGGCAATCAAAGCGCTTGCCATACGCAAGAAGCTGAAAGGGCCATGGGACTATTCGGAAGCAGTCAAGGAAGCAGCTGCGATGCTTCCCGTTGTCGCAGAGAAGAAGTATGACGGGATGCGTATTATATTAAATAAGGATAACGGCTGGGTCAGGATTATGACTGACGGTGGTACAGACGTCACGTCAAGGCTGCCTATGCTCGTTGCGCAGCTGAAGAAGATTCCGCATAAGTCATTTGTACTCGATGCAGAACTGGAATGGTGGGAAGATGGAGTCCATCAACCAAGGGAAGAAGTTGCCGCAGCGCTGATGTCGAAAGAGGAGCTTGACGAGAGTTGGCTCATTGCTAATGTCTTTGAGCTTCTGTATCTTGATGGAAAAGACTTGCACAACTTGCCGTGGGGGGAGCGCCACGAGCAGCTCAAGAAGTTCCCAATCAAGAGAGAGCAACTTGAGTTCAAGGCAGACGATGAAATGTTGAACAGAGTTCCTTCCCTTATTGCCGAGAAGGAAGCAGACTTGGCAAAGCATATCAAGACTGTCTCGGAGGCAAAGGCATCAGAGGGAGCGATAATCAAGAGCGCAACAGCGCCTTATCCTCTGACTGGCGCAACAAAGCATATGGTCAAGGCGAAGAAATATGCGACTGTCTTTGGGAAGGTTATCAAACGCAACCCAACAAAGGTCGCAACTGTCTTCAACTATGACTACGCAATCAGGATTCCAGAAGCAAAAGTTGACCCAGCATCAGTCATTGAGATTGGCGGGAAGAAGTATTCACGAACTGGGACTTCATACTCAACGACAGAGAAACTCAACCCAGGCGATGTCTTTGCTCTTTCCTTCCATACAGTCAACAAGTATACAGACCCAGAGACAGGGAAGGTCAGTGTTCATTTCTATGAGCCTGTGTATGATGGGAAGGTAGCAAGAACAGAGCCAAATACGCTCGCAGAGGTCGAAACAATTGCAAAGGATGCTGGGCTCATCGGATATAAGGAAGGCAAGCAGACCTTCCGAGAGAATGCTGAGACAATCTTCCTCAAGTTTCTCGGCACAAAAGGCGAAATTGAAGAAGAGTCACCAGGACACAAGAGACACACAGCTGTTCAAGTTGTTCATCTCGACCATGGCGGGCTGATTGACTTTGGAGAGACTTGGAAAGGGAAGTTGGACACTGTTCGGACAGCTGCGGAAGGAAGCATCAGGTGGATAGCGCTAACTCATGCTCACCCTGACCATGTTGGCGGGCTTGAAGGCGAAGAGATTGACATCCCAGTCTACATGACCGCTGAGACAGACAAGCTCCTTCCCAAAGACAAATATCCTATGAAGAATAGGATAATTGTGAAGGAAGGCAAGAAGGTCGAAGTTGCGCCTGGTTGGGATTTGACAGCTATCTCAGTTGAGCATTCTTCCAAAGCGCCAACTGTTGGCTTCAAGCTCGCAATTCCAAACAAGGAAGATAAGAGCTATACAATTGGCTACTTCCCAGATGTGGCAGACCTTGACGAAAGAGACTTGAGGGGCATCGACCTTTACATTGGCGATGGGGCATCGCCCACAAGGCCAATCCTGCGTGGTCAATCGCCGGAAGGCGAAGATGTTGGACATGCTTCGATGAAGCAGCAACTCAAATGGTGCCAAGACATGGGTGTCCATTCGGCTGCTTTCATACATCAAGGGAAGCAATCAGTTGAGACGGATGACCAGAAGATAATTGATTTGCTCCAACAGGCCTTCCCAAACAAGGAGATTCTGCTGCCTGATGATGGTGAAGTTCTGGCACTTCCTGAGCACGCGGTGAAGGATGGAGTTTATCTTGTGCCGCCACATGGCGAGTTATTTTGGAATGGCGAGAAGGATTTGCTCATCAAAGCAAAAGAGTTCCACATCCTGTCGCAGCATCCGCACTTTCTTGCGTCTGACTTAGTGTATGGAATCATCAAGTTCAAACCGCCAGAGAAGATTACACTTGCTGAGTTTGCCAAGCTCCGAAACAGGCACCAAATCTCTGAGGCAGAAAGAAAGAAGTGGTGGCCGGACAAAGATGAACTATATGCGTATGAGATTGAGTCTTTCTTCCCGTGGCACACTCCGAAAAAATACCAATACATCAAAGGGGCACAAACCATCATCAAGAATCTGCAATTGGTTGAGACGGCGAAGAGAAACATTATGTTTGCCTCAACTGAGGAGTTGAAAGAGGTTGCATACATCCACTCGCGCAAGAAGTTTGCCGGAAGCATTGTCAACAAATTCCCGCAAGGCACAAAGGTTGTATTCGACCCAATGTGCGGCACAGCGTCTGTCTTAGTTGAGGCTGCAAGAAGAGGAATGGCAGTTGTTGGAAACGACTTCAATCCATATGCCTATTTCTTTGCCAAAGGAATTTTTGAAGGCATTGGCCTTGACTCGGAAGATATGAAGGCGTTGCTTTTCCCGCCAGAGAGGGAAGGATGGTTCACGCTTCATTACAAAGGACAGCACCCGCAGAATAAAGTCTTGAGAGCGTTTGTGGACAGTGCTGTTCTCAATATCCAAGAGGCATTCAAAGGTAAGGAGAAGAAACACAACGCAGCAATGGCAGCTGTTGTCTCCTTCCTTGGGAGATTCTTCAGAGGCACGCACACAGGCATTGCTTCCAATTGGTATTATCAGGATGTAGATAAGAGCAGAGCAATGCTGAGAAGCTCCATTCTTGAAGTGAATAACCTTATTCAGCAAATTGGCGGGAAGGGAACTATAACAAATTTGGATGCATTCTCGATGGAAATTCCTGAGGCAGATGTTATTCTGCTTGACCCACCGATGCTGAAGAAAGGAATCTACAGGCCCGCACTCTCCGAGTACAAGACGCGCAATTCAATCCTTATCCAAGACACATTCCGATACAACAAGAACTCAGCGAGAGATTTGGAGAGTTTGCTTGATAAGTTGGCGAAGAAGTGTAAGACTCTTGTTGTTGTCCCGGAAGATGAAAGTGAACTGGATTGGGAGAGCTTGCTTGCGAAGCGTAAGAAGAATGTCAAGAAATTCCAGATGTCCTACTTCAAGAAGATTCGCACACCAGGCGCAATCTCCTCTGTGAGCAAATCAAGGATTCAAAAGATGTTCTTGGCTGAGCAGGGTGACCCATATCTGCTCGTGCCGGATGAAGACAAGGCTCTCAAATATATGGTGCATCATCACTGGCGTGGAAAGGGCTGCCATGCCGATGTGAGATTTGATAGCAAGTTGAAAGGCATGCTCATTGGTTGGACTCTTGACGACCTAATGCCTGGTATAGTTGCTGAGCCAGTCCTAACAGCCAAGGATGCTGTTCAAAAGGAAGCCAGCCCTGATAAGTATTTCAAGATAAACTGGAAGACAGGAATCTGGAAGAAGAGATTGAAAAAAGGCCAAACAACTCCTGTCAATGTTACAATAATGACGCAGAAGAAAGCGCCTGAGCCGATTGAGTGGATGACGTTTGAAGGAGTTGTCGAGCCAGGTCAGGTAGGAGCCACTAAGAATTTCCCAGGTGTATTTATTATAATAGATAAGGGCAAGATTGAATACGGAGCGCAGAAACCATGGTCGCATGAATACTTCTTCAACGGGAAGGCGCTTGACTACAAGGTTGTGATGCGTCAACTGAAGGCAGATTTTGGTGAGGCGCTGAAAAAGGATAAGGCGCTCCAGCGGCATCTCATTCTTCATCCAGATTTGTTTGATGAAGAAGGTCTTGAAGAAAGCATCGGGGCAATGGATAGGGAGCTGTTGGAATCTTTGCCTGATGAGCTGTTCAAAGATTGTTTTGTTGTTGAATCAAAGATGTTTATTGACAACTGCGAAGAGCAGCAAATCATCCCGCCATCAGAAGAGAAGGTATCAGGCGTCAAGTGGTTTACCATCAAGCCAATAGACCAGACGCCATATGTGCTCTCGGATGAAGCAGTGAAGAAAAAATGGATGCCGCCTTTGGGTAAGTCTGCTCTTCCGAAAGTCACGCGTGATGCTGTTCCAACGACGCTGAAGTATTGGAACGCAAAGAAACCAACAGAAGCGATGATGATGCGTGATGAGTTGGTTGAGCTGCTGAAGAAAGATGAGATTGATTTGCCGAAGTATGACGAGCAGTTGAAGGAAGCGCAGCAAGGCAGGTACGTTCTCAACTACCATTGGTTTGCGAAAATAGGGCAGAAGAAGAGAGCAGGAGCCAGCGAGTTTCATTTTGACCTATTCCTGCTTGACGGGAAGAAGGAACACTTTGAGCTTGACCTTGACCCGCTGGAGCATGATACAGTCTCAGCTCATTCCCCAGATAAGGACATGGCACACGATGAGAAGTTGACTGGATTCATCAAGCCAGGAACCATACCAGGCAATCCTACAAAAGAAACTGGCTCATGGATTGAACCATGGGCAAGCGGCAAAATGCTTGTGCTCGACAGTAAACCTGATTTCAAAAAGATAAGATTCAGCGGAAAGTTAGAAGGCGTCTGGGTATTCAAAAGAGAGAGCCCAGAAGCGGATTTTTGGCAGGTAGAGAAGAGCCAAGCAGCTCCAGTCACGACGTAAAAAAGAAAGGAGAATGTGGTGAAGTTTACTGAACTGTTGACAGAGGCATCTGTCCTATTGATTGAGAAAGGGGGTGAGCAGGGAAGAGTATGGGATGTTGTTCTGATTGATGTTGGTCTTTCTTTGAACAACAAGTTCTATCCGAAAGAGGTGTTGTCTGGGGCAAAGGACTTATTTGAGGGAAGTCAGTGTTTTGCCTATGAATTCAAGGCAGGAGCGCACGACAAGAATTACAACCACCTGCCTTGGAGAGTCAGACAAGTCATGCCAGATGGCCTTGCGCGCAATTTGGTTGGCGACTTCCGCAACGTTAGGTTTGGGGAATACACCTCACCAGAGGGAGACAAACGTCATGGGCTCCTTGCGGAGTTCCATTGCATTGAGGATTGGCTTCGACAGAAACTTGTCAATGCTTACAACAGCGGGAATCCGAGTATGCTTGGATTTTCAATTGATGCTGAAGGAATTGTTACAGACTATCCGCACAAAGGCCGGATAGTCAAGAAGGTAGTAAGCATTGAGAAAGTTCACGAAGTGACCGCTGTTACCAGCCCTGCGGCTGGTGGGAAGATTTTGCGTTTGGTTGCTTCAATAGAAGGAGCAGAAGTTATGGAAGAGCTGAAGAAAAAGCTCAAGGAGTTGTTCAGCAAGAACTTCCTGGAAGGGAAGTTGCTTGAGGGCATTGGAGAGCTGACCGAAGAGAAGATGGTTGAGCTTGTTGACAAGGCAGTCGAGAAGGCCGAAGAAGACAAGGAGCTGGTTGAGCAGTCCAAGCTACCTATCATTCTCCGTGCCCTGCGTGATGCGCTGAAAGGTGGCGACACCAAGAAGGCCATGACGATGGTTGACGACCTTATCAGCAACCTTGCCAAGTATCCTTATCCAGCGCCAGCAAAGGCTGCGGACATGATGGATAAGAAAAAGAAGTATCCTTATCCCAGCCCGGTGAAAGCCGGAGAAGGCAATGACGACAACAAGGGTAAGGTTGACCCTGAGGCAGTCAAGAAGATGCAGGAGCAGCTGAAGAAGCTGGAAGAAGAAGAGGCAGAGAAGGCCAGAGTTGCCGATATCAAAAAGCTCATCTCGGAAGCTAAGTTGAGCAATGCCCAAAAGGCAGAACTTGAGACGGCTTGCGAGAAGGTTTCTGTTGAGGAAACCAAGAAGCTGGTTGAGAAGGCGCTCAAGGGCAAAGACCTTGCCGAAGATGAGACAGTGAAGGGCCTGAAAGAATCTGTCGCCAAGCTGCAAGAAGATGCCAAGAAAGACAGAGATGAGCTTCAGAAGATTCGCAAGGAAGAGCAGAAGGCGAAAGTCAAACTGCTCATCACCGAATCCAAGCTGCCCAAGCCTTTCCAGGAAAAGCTCGCAGAGCAGTTGGCTGAATCAAATGTTGAGGTAGCCACGAAACTCATCGAGTCTGAAAGAAAAGCTCTTGCTGCGATTGAGCAGTCAGTGGGCAGCGGCATAGCCGTTGCCAGGGCTGAGCTTCAGGAAAGCGAGAGAGACAAGTTCCAGCTGTCGATGGACGCAATGCTCGGCGTGCCTGTTGAGGGCAACGTTGCTCCGTTCAGAGGGATACAGCACGCATTCGCTGTAATCACTGGAAGGAGAGACTTTGAGGTCAGAGATGTGCTGGCTGAGGCTGTGATGTTTGTTCCTTCCTATATGAAGGAAGGGCAAGGCAGGAGCAGAGTGCTTGAGTCCCTCAAGACTTCAGACTTTGCGGAAATCCTTGGCGACTCAATCCACCGCAGAATGGTGCGGGAATACAAACTTGATGACCTGAATACCTGGCGACAGCTCGTGTCAGAAATCAGCAACATCAAGGACTTCCGTGTCAATCCGCGCATGAGGATGGGTGGCTATGGAACGCTGCCGGAAGTTCCTGAGCAGGGAACTTACCAACCGCTGACTTCACCTACTGACGAGCAGGCAACCTTCCAAATCAAGAAACGTGGCGGTTTGGAAGACTTGACGATGGAGATGATTGCGAATGACGACATCGGCGCTCTGAAGAAGATTCCCATAAAACTCGGAAGAGCTGCTGTTCTGACTCTCTATCGCACCATCTTCGACATCCTCAGACTCAACCCCACCATCTATGACACCAAGACACTGTTCCACGCTGACCACGCGAACACAGACACCAAGGTGCTGAGTTCTGATAACCTGATGCTTGTCAGGAAGGCCATGCAGAAGCAGCAGCCTTACGGGCAGTCTGACGAGTTCTTGGGCATGATGAATGTTCCAGCACGTCTGGTTATTCCGCCAGACCTTGAGGATGTTGCATTCCAGCTGCTGAAGTCAGCTGTGGAGGTTATCTCCAACAAGGATGCAACAGTTCCGAACATTCACTCAACATATCTCAAGGGCTACATCGTAGTGCCTTACTGGACTGATGCAACAGACTGGGTTGCGGTAGCTGACCCCGCCATGATTAACACAATTGAGGTTGGGTTCTATCAAGGCAAGCAAGACCCAGAGCTGTTCGTTCAAGACCAGCCGAATGTAGGGTCAGTTTTCACAGCTGACAAAATAACCTACAAGATAAGGCACATCTGGGGCTTTGCTGTCCTGGATTACAGAGGATTCTACAAGAACGTGGCGGCTGGATAGGAGAGTCAGCAGGGGAGAGAGGGCAGATGCCTTCTCTCCTTCCGACTGTTCTTGTGTGGTGGTTTTGGTCTTTGAAGTCTTTGGTAGGAGTAAGTTAGATGGGGAAAGAAGCATTGTATGATATTCCTGGCCTTCACAAGAAGGTGGTCAGGATACCGGAGACAGCGGCTGGCACAGACAAGCAGTATCCGCTGTTCAAGGCAGGTGATGACATTGAGGTAAAAGAAGTCAATCTCATCCCTGATGCAGCTCTGGCTGGGGTGGACGACAACAACTTCACCGCAAAGGTGATGAATGTCGGCGCTCTCGGTGTTGGGACAACCGAAGTTGCTACAGGGCCTGAGCAGTTAGCTGCTGCTGACTGGGTGGCCCTGAAGCCCGTTGCTCTGACAGTCAGCGCTACTCTGGCCAATCGCCAGGTGGCAGCTGGAGAAGTCCTGGTATACAAAAGTGACCAGAAGGGCACAGGACTTATTGACCCGGTCAAGGCTGTCGAGGTCTTGTACCAGTACAAGAAACCAGCTATATAGAAGGAGACAAAGGAGAGCTTCATTGCTCTCCTTCAAGGACTCTTGCTGAGAGTCTTTGACAAGAGAGCAAAGAGTATAAGTTTGGTTAAAAGGGGAAGGAAAGGAGTTGGATGTGGGGCAGCAAACCAAGAGTGTGAGTACAGTTCTCCCTGTCGCATCAAGGGCAGTAGGTGCAGGAGTTAGCAATCCAATCCTCATAGGCGCCATCGACAAGGATGCGTCTCAAGTCTTTGTCGAGATTACTGACAAAGGAGCAGCAGGCACATTGGATGTGAAACTTCAGGATGCATGGATAGACGATGCGAACAAGTATTCAAACACAGGTGATGAATCTTTGGCCTTGGCAGCAGCTGCCATCACACATGTCCCGCCAAACGCTGTGCGCGGGAAGTATATGAGAATTGCATACGAAGTGAAGGTCAACGCAGTTGTGTTTGGCATCCATCTTGTGAAAGCTGAACTGCATTAGTTGTCGGGCATCTAACTGAAAGAAGGAAGTCATGGCAACTTTGGAAGAAATTAAAGAGAAGATAGCAACGCTCATCAAGGATTCTGACCAGAAACTTGAGCCAGATGACATCGAGAATTGCATCGCTCAAGCAGCAGAGCACTTCAACAAGGAGATTCCAAGAAAGGCAGTTCAGAAAGTTACACCAACTGATTCCAGTGCAATCTTCCAACTGCCAGATGATTGGGATGAGGATTTCTCGGAGTTGCGTGCCATAGAATTTCCAACAGACCAAGCCCCACGTACATTCCTTCTCGCGCATGATGATTATGAGATTGCGGAGAATGAGATGTCGGTTTTGGAGTCTGGCGATGTAGACAATAAGCTGGACAACTGGAACTTGAGCGGTATCGTCTTTGGTTTCAATACAGATGCAAGCCGGAAGCTGTATGTGACTCTTACAGATTCAGCCGGAACTCGGAAAGTTGAAATCTTCAGCGACTCGGCAAAAGCAGATGAAAACAAAGTTGCGGAAGGGACAAAAATTGGCGACGGGACTTTGACGCTCATAGAGAAAAGAAATTCAGGGCTCTCTGGAACAGTTGACGTCGCCTATTCAAACGGTGAAGAGGTTGTCTTGACTGCATATGATAGAGTGCTCCAATTCCAGTCTGCCCCAGGAGCCAACAACGCATTCAGGATTCTCTACACCAAGAGAGTGAAAGGTGTCAGCAGCTTTGAACTTGCGAAGATTCCAGGCCGATTGGTTGAGCCGTTTGTTCAACTCTGTGCTCATTACTGCGCCAAGGCTCTTGCCTTCTATTATGCGAATACATCAACACCATCCCTTGAAGGCGACATAGTTGACTACAGAACAAAGTCAGAGGAGTATAGAGAATTGGCAGACACAACTCTCGCAAACTGGGAGAAGGTTGCGCTTGAAGCTGGTAGAAGAGAGTTGGCTTATGGCGAGAAGGATTTGGATATAGACTTTGCTTGGGGAGAAGAGAAATTGTTTCATCTGAGGCGGCATAGATAACATGGCATTCAAACTTGACATTAAGGTAACTTCCAAAGGTCAGATAGCAAAGGGCACAGCTCCAGGGAAATTTCTCAGGGCAATTGCCGATGCGCTTAATGAAGGCGGATTGTATATTGAGCAAGAGGTTGCGAAAGGCACGCCTGTCAACCGTGGACATCTTCGTGGTTCCATTTCGCATAGTGTAAAAGGTGCTGGCACTTCTTGGGCTTATGGTCGTGTATTCTCTCCTCTCGAATATGCTAAGCCAGTCGAAGAGGGTCAGACGCCACATTGGCCACCGCTCAACCCAATAGTTCGATGGGCAAAAAGAAAGCTGAAATTGAAAAAGAAACAGAGATACATAGTGGCCACCAAAATAGCCCTGAAGATTTTTCAGGTCGGGACTTTGCCTGTGCATATGTTCAAGAAAGTTGCAAAGGCAAGCAAGACAGCAAGAGTTCTACGGAGAATTTTTGAGAAGCACACAAAGAAGTTTGTGAGTAAAATGAAACCAAAGTCATGAGGTCGATATGTCCGAATGGGTTGAAGGTAAACTTGAAGAAATCCAGGCAGTGCTTGGGGCAATCACAGAGTTAGACCATGTGTACAAGCGCAGCCGTTGGAGCAATGACCCAGCTGTTGTGAAGAAATTGTTTGCTGAGATTTTATCTGGGAAGAGACAGAGAATCAACACATGGATGATAGGAAGAGAAGGGGTGGTGGAGAATGGCCCATTGGCGCAGGTCAGATACATCGCAGTTCATACGTTTTTAATAAAAGGATACTTGAGCTTCAATGACGAGAAAGATACAGAGACAGAGTTGAACGTCATGATAGACTTGATAAGGACTGCTCTGCGTGGCAACCAAACCATCTGGAATGTTTGCTCTGAAATTGTACAAGAGACTCCGCAAGTTAGGCTTGTAGGCTATGCTTTCTTTGGAGAGATATTCTGCAATTATTGCGAAATTGCGCTTGAGGTTGAAGAACATAACTTTGTAACTTATTAGTGGAAGGAGTGGAAGAATGGCAAAGCAGATGACAGCAATTCGATGTGGCAAAGAGTTCAGGCTTGCCATAGCTGTCCAGTCGAAAGAAGGAGTGGCAGCTCAGTCAGCCAACGTCTTGGAAACATTGTGGGCAACCAATGGCGGCTGGACAAGAGGTCGAACAATTGAAGACATCGCCGGAAGTTATGGGACAATCGCAAAGCCGAAGCAAGGCAGAATCCCAATGGCCTTTGACCCACAAGTTACAGCAACAATCCTTCCCACTCGGAGAAGTCTGCCAGCGCTCCTTGCCACTCTCTACGGAGCAAGCGTCAGTAGGCAAGTGCAAGGGCAGATAGTTGAGACAGGCGATGTAGATGATGAGCTGGATAACTGGATTCTCAACGGAGCCATCCCAAAACACAACACAGACGTAAACAATAAACTCTACGTTGACCTGACAAATCCAAGCGGCACGACTTACAAGGTAGAGATATACAAGGACTCTGGCAAATTGAGCCTTGTAGCTTCAGGACAGAGAGATGCCGATGGGGCACTTAGCTTCACACAGGAAAACAATTCAGGACTCTCCGGCAGCGTAGTAGTTGCTTGGACAGACGGCGAGAGCGTGGTGCTGGAAGTCAAACAGCTTGCATATGAACACTTAGCAAATACTTTCGACAAGTTTCTTACTATCTGGTGGGAAGATGGAAAGAAGACAAGACGGCTGGTTGATTGTGTCATAACAGAGATGAGCTTTGAGTCAATTGAGAAGAGTTCGCTGCGTGCCACCGTCTCAATCTATGGCAAAGAGTTGACTGACGACCTTGACCCTCTGCTCTTCACCGTCCCAACTCAATACGATGTCTATTGCCACAAGAGATTTGGCTTGACAGACATGCCTGGCTCGCAGATAGTAACAGAATCTGGCGATGTAGATGATGAGCTGGATAACTGGATATTTGCTGGCGTGGTCATGTATCAGAACACAGACTCGCAGAGAAAGTTATATGCGGATTTGACTGATGCAGCTGGCACTCGTAAAGTTGAAGTGTACAAAGACTCTGCAAAGGCCGCAGCAGACAAAGTGGCTGAAGGGACAAAAGTTAGTGATGGAACTTTGGCACTTGTGGCAGTAAATGATTCTGGCCTGAGCGGTTCAGTTGATGTAACATACTCAGACGGAGAATCAGTCGTGTTGACTGTTGAGGACAATGTCGAGATGTCTGTGAGAAGTTTCATGTTTTCGATGACACACGAGTATGAAGGATTTCACGGCAACAGCAACTATCCGCTCAAGCACGTCAAAGAAGCATTCTTGGCAGTGAAAGGGAATCTCAAAAGCAAGTACACTGACGAGATGGATGACTTTTTCAGACGCGCAGACCAAGACCCAGTCGATGTCAAGGAACTTGAGGCCAAGTACAGTCTTGGAGATGAGTTTTTTGAAGTTGAGTTTCACGCAGTTGACTTTGAAGGGGAACCGCCAGCATTCACAGATGGGAAGTTTGATGATTTCGACAGCGACTTTGAAGCACTCGGAGAATCTACTGATGCTGGTGGAGTCATTGAACCGCTTGTCATGTGGTTGGACTTAGCTGATATGACTCCGTAATGAGTCAAGGCAGAAGGGAGTAGTGATGATGGAAAACAATGTGTTCAAGTTTGAGGTTCCGGGCCAGGAAGTTACTCTGGTGCTGGAAAAATGCAAGGAAGGGGAGTTGACAGACTTTTCAATGCGCTATGCTGCGAAAGCAAAAGCCTTTGAAAGCCTGAAAGCAAAGGCAGCTCTGTTGGAATCAATGCCAGCTGAGAAGATTCCAGTTGATTATGGAGAGCGTCTGGAGCAATATACCCTTCAGCAAATGCGGCTGGCTCTTGAACTACACAAGCTGATAACCAACACCATGAGAGGGAAGATTGTTAAGACTCTTGGTGGAGAGGAAGGGCTGGATGCGAGCACGCAGGAAGGTTGGGTCAAAGTTTTTAATGCCAAGGAAGGCCAGGGCATGCAGAATCTGACTTTGCTGGCGGCAGGATTCATCTCTGCACACTCGCCGGAAGAGATGATATTAAAAAACTCAGTGAGGGCATAGAAGTCCTGATTAATGGAACAACTATGCCCGTTGAAAACTGCGAAGAATGCAGAAAATGGTTGATTGATGAAGAGACAGGTCATAAACTTAGAGAGCGCAAGCGTGGAGAGGAACCCCCGTGTGAGAATTGTGCAAGAGCATTTGACTGGGAGCCAGAGGCATTACTTGGCCTCAAGCTCGCAAACCAATGTCTTGACTTACAGACTCTTTCACTCAGGCAACTCCCAGACACCGGTGGCATACGTGACCAGAATCCGAGATTGCTTATGCTGATAGAGGTTGTGCGGCATCATCTTGGGGAGAAGAAGAAAAAGGAAGAAGATAAAGTTGAGAAGCAGATTCAAGACTTGGCAAAGAAGAGGTAGCAATGGCTGAAGAAGTTTCCATTCATTTTAAGGCAACAGGGGTTGGGGCAACCTCAGGCGCTTTTTTGGCTATCAAAGATGAATTGACAGGACTCGCCAAGGCACCAATCAAAGCTACAAAAGAATCCGCAAAAGCTACATCTTCTCTTGCTTCCCAATGGGGCAATCTTGGAAACGTTATTACAGGCGTCAACGCAGCAATGAGTCTTTTCGACAGAACTATTGGGAGAGTGATAAGGGGTCTTTGGGGTTTGGCAGCTGCTGGTGGCGCAGAGATTGGAGTGGCGCAAGCGTTCAGAGGTTTAACTGAAGCAGCCGGAGAGAGCGCAGATGTAATGCTTACAAAGGTAAGAGCTGCTTTGGATGGGACAGTTGATGACCTTACGATTATGCGGAATATCAACTTTGCTCTCCAACTCGGATTGCCAGGCACCGGAGAGGAGATGGCAGAGCTTGCCGATTCAGCGCAGAGACTCGGAAGGGCAGTTGGTCGTGGCCCTGTCATGGCCCTTCAGGATTTGGTCATTGGCATTGGCCGCCAATCAAGAATGATTCTTGACAACCTTGGCTTGTTGGTTGACACAGAAAAGGCATATGAAACATATGCGAAGACACTGGGCAAGACAGTTGAGGATTTGACTGATGCAGAAAAGAAGCAAGGATTTTACAATGCTACGATGGAATCAGCTCGTGAGAAGGTTAAGAAGATTGGCGAAGAGCAGTTGACTGCCACAGACCATTTGTCGAGAGTTACAGCAGCTTGGGCAAACTTCAAGAGCGCAATTGCCAAAATGATTGCAACATCTCCGGCGCTCACTGCCTTCACAGACACTATCATCGGGAAGTTACAAGAAATTGCGCAATGGGCAGAGACAAACCAAGAAGCTGTCACTGGTTTCATATCAGATGCAATAAATTTCCTGAAGGATTTAACAGATGTGTTATTGGCTGCGGTTATTCCGGCATTGAAGGTTCTGATGGCTGTTGCCAAGGTTGCTATGACAGTAATTACTCCTCTCCTGAAGGCAGCTGCTTGGATTGTCGAGTCCATCGGTGCTCCAGGAGTTGGTGCGGTGCTTGGAGGAGTAATTGGTGGGCTCACAGGCGGGCCCATTGGCGCAGCACTTGGAGCTGGTGCTGGTCTTGCTGCTGGATTGGCTGGTGGTGGAGCTGCACCAATCGAAGCAGTAGTCAATGTTGAGCCAGTTATTAATGTGGCAGTTCAACAGACCGGGATTGCAACCAAGGAAGCAGTTGACAAAGCATTTGATGATGCCAAAGAAGCCACATTTGCAAGGCTATCTGAAATAGATACTGTGCTTGAAAGTAACGCAGCCAAGCTTGACCAGGAAATTAAGAATAGGCTTTACAGACGATAGGAGGCAGTAATGGCGATTGATTACACGACCATCTTTGAGAGGTTGGGCTGGTTTCTTGGCACAAGAAGGCGAGTGAACTATTTGGCTGAGGTTATGGCCTTGTATGCAAGCAAGGTGTGGACAATCCTCAGTGGCGCAGAGATGTCCAATTGGGCTTTCACTGGGGTCAAGCGTGGAGCGAACACTGACGTTGACGGGAAGCTCTATGCGGAGCTGGTTGATTTGGGGGCACCTGGTGGGCCTTATCAAGTTGAGGTGTTCAAGGACGCTGCCAAAGCTCCGGGTGACCTTGTGGCCAGTGGCCAGATAGTTGCGACCAGCGGCACAATCGGCCTCACTGAGAAAAACAATTCCGGGCTAACAGGCTCTGTAGATATTGTATGGACAATTGACGACACAACCTGCGAGCTGATTCTTGACATTGCCTGGCCACGTCAAACAGATAGCTGGCTCAAAGATAATTCAGACAAAGACAGGGCAGATGCGCAGAGCGACCTTGACACAGGAACACAAAACATCCTTGAGGGCATTTCGGCAACTTTGAGCGGAATCAACAGCAGCATGCTCAGCAATATGGATTCTAACTTCTGGCTGGTTTTGGTTGCTATCCTAATAGATAGCGGCGAAGCAGGCGTTTGGACTCCTACAGAAACAGTCCAGGCTGGTGGTGAAGTTGTTGTATCTAAGTCAGGTGTGTTGCAAGATTTGATTGATTTCATGATAGATGACGTTGAAAGCGTTCAAGAGAACGCAGTGACTTTCCCTGCTCTATCAGGAGTAGCATCGCCAGTAGGAAGTTTTGCCCAAACGAGCAGAGTTGCTTATCCGTATGTGCGCAACGAAAAAATAAAATTGCGTTGCGTCAAGACCATAACAGGCACTTTGGAAGAGTTTGAGTTGACTGGCGGTCTAACTGGCGCAGCACCTAACAGGTTGCGTCTTGGAGCTACTTTCAGAAGTTTGGATTTGGGGGTTGAGCTACTTCTGGAGCGAGATTTGACCACCACAAGTACAGCTCTTACGAATATTGTCTTGACTGGCGAAAGCAGTGCCAACATCAGCAGTGAAGGCAAGTTGTACACCAGGCTTACCAACCCAACAGGCACAACTCTTCTCTTAGAGGTATTCACGCACAGCAGTCGCACGGAAGAGTTCAAAGTTGCTGAGGGGCAGAGGGATGGCAACGGAGTAATAGTTGCTACTGCTTATGGCGCCTTTGGAGGGAGCCTGCGAATCCAAGCTGATGTAGCCTATGTAGGTGACGAAGATGCGGAGATGAATCTTCAGATTTCGCAGCTCAATGATGTTTGGGAAAGTACCCTCACCAACGATGAAGCGGGAATCTTCCAAACGATGATAGGCCGAATATACTCAGGTGCGGCATTCCCAGATGACGCTGTCCCAACTATTGATGAAAGGACAGCGCGAATTGTAATTGATGAGATAATTAAGAGAGACGGCTGGGAGGGCCAGGAGTAGAGTAATGGATAAGATTCGCATAAGTAAAGCGGGGCAAATATTTGAGTTTGGCGTCCTGCCAGGAAGGCCAAATCCATTAACCAACCCGCAAAGAGAGTATGTCTATGATGGCGCTGGCAAGATTATGCGAGTTGTCGAGCGTATAAGCCTTGATTGCTGGTTTGTTGCAGAGCCAACAGAGATTTGGAACGAGTTTGATGCAATTAAGGAACACTTAGAATATGGGTTGATGGATTTTTACTACATCCGAGACACAACCACTGTGTTGGAGTTGAAACGTTCTGACCATGTTGCTTCTCCAAGGTTTGAGAACATAATCCCAACTGGCACGCCTGGGACTCTGGCCAACCATATTCATTTCAGGATAGATGTTGTTGCAGAGCGTGGAACAGTCAAAGGCGAGGGATATGGCGCGCCAGTAATTGATGTTAATAGAGCAACGGATTTGATTCAAGAAGATGGCCCAGGTGGCACAAGAGAAGAGAAAGTTGCGACAGTCAGAGGCCACAAAGAAGCAGCGCTCACAATAATTGACGCCTATATACTTGCACCAGAAGAGACCACTGAGGATGAGCTACAGAGTATCAAGTACACACACGAGCCAGACCAAAACCGCTGGACTGGTAGGGCTGTGTATGGGAAGAAGACAACTAACCAACCAGGCGGTGGCTCAGTCGAGACTTGGACAGAAACAATTAGCGTATCAGGTGGTGGACAGGTGCTTAACTTCTTTCCACGCACAGCTGGGTTACTTCCTCTTGAGATGTATGGCAAGATACGACCTTTTGTGATAGTTGTAACTGGTGAGATGGAAGGCCCACTTATCCAAGGCCTGAAAATTCCTTCCAGGCCTGGTATGGGAGCGACAGCTTTAAGCGGGCCAAGGTCGAAAACACGCAACTCATCTACAAGCAAGGAAAAATTGCGCAAACTTGGGAAGAGTGGAGCAACAGAATTTGACATCGCTGTTTCCCGCACGCATCCAGATGGCAGCCCACGCACATTCCGATTGCGATACAAGGAAATTTACAAAAGAGCTTTGTACGAGGAGCAGATAATCCCAACCATCGGAGCAGATTATTTGCTTGCGACGATACTGGACATTGCGAAGGGCACTCCAGTCTTTCCGTCATCCTTAGTTGGGCCAAAGGGAAGATTCCTCAACCCATGGAGATAAGATAATGCCGCCAGGGCAAACAGAAACACCTGACAAAGTGAAGGAATACTATCTGAAGGGAGAAGGCCCACCCACTGAGATAGATGCTGTTCCAAAGCGCACCAACATTGCAATTCTCTTTCAAGGCTTCACTTGCGCATCTGCCAGATTCTCCAAGAGCCTTGGTGTAAGGCCGGACAGAGGAGAAGTGACCTTGGCAAAGGAAGAAGTTGGTGCCGTTGCCTTCGCAGCAGAAGCAATTGAGAAAGCTGAGAGGCCACTATCTGGAACTTTACAAGGACAGTTTTCAACGACAGCAAGGTTAGTTGGCGAGGCTGCTGTGAAGGGAGTTGGGTTTGGCCTTCCTGGCTATCTGCATTTGCGCAGCCCTTATGGTTCGTTCAGTTATGGGCCTTTGTTTGTTGACCTTCAAGGAATCAAAGAAATTCAAGAATCTGAAAAACGAGAAGGTCTGGAAATTGGCCAGCCGATGGCGAAGGAGAAAGCACAAGCGAGCCTTGAGCCACCATCAGAGCAATCCAGTATGCGAGTTGATATAGTTGACGAGCGAATTTGGTGGCAGTATCGTGGCGTTGTAAATGGACGATTCAATATCACTCGGAACGTAGAAGGTCAAGGCTTGCTGTTATTTGGCATCAAATATGAACGTCGCACGATTCGCATCGAGAGGGGCAGGCCTTACAGCTTGATTGAGTTGATTCAATATTGCGTAGCCAACTTGCCGCCACGGGAGTATATAGAAGAAGGAGAGAGTGGGAAGGCAAAGCGATTGTATGAAGCCCCTGGATTTTTTGACCCGGAAGCTGGTGGTGATGGAGTATTATTGCCGCCACGCAAGGTGATTTATTGGCCAAAAAAACTGGAGCAGGAGTTCCCAATAGATGTGGTATGGGATGGAGAGAATGCAGCTGACTCTCTGGCCAAGCTCCTTGGTGATTACAACCTGTATCTTAGCTTGCGCTATGATGGCGATGTAGATATTTTTTACCAAGACCAAGAAGGCGCATACGACCCAGCATTTGAGTTATGGAATCTCAGAGGTGACCGTAAAGTTGGGCAATCATTCAATTTCAAACCACCAGCTGCGATGGTAGTTGGCAATCCGATTGTGCGTGAGACAACAATACGAGATTGGGTGCCAGTTATTCAATGGGGGAAGGAGCCAAGCGGCAAATTCAGAGAAGGCCAGATTGTGCCGTTGAGAGTTGCTTTGCGTGAATGGGCTTATCTGGAAGGTAAGCTGCGCATGCAGATTCTGAACAACTTCGACGGGAAAGATGGCAAGATGTTTGACGACATGTTGCCGAGTTCCTACAAAGAGGAGCGCAAGAAGATTCTCAAGACCTGTGCATTCAAATGGTTCCAAGCAGCTGGCTGGAAAAATTATGTCCCAATTAGGAAAACACGCGTGGTGCTGGATGCTAAGACAAATGAACTGTACGATGTTCCTCTGCGGGTATATGGCACTTGGCACGAAGCTAAGAAGGAGAAAGACAAATTCAAAGGTTTGTTCAGGAATGTGCTGTATGAGGATGCTGGCGACCTTCTTGCTGGGATAGATGAAAAACATTTGATTTTGAAGTTCAAACAGCCGATGGGCATAGTTGCGACGAACCCAAATGCTCTTGAGGATGAGGATTTGATTGAGCGGGCCAAAGCTGCTGGGAAGAGTATGAGTGCGGCGATGGCAGAATGGAATAGGTTGTTGGAATACGATGTGACTTTGCAAGACGCCAAACTTGCCACTCAAGAGATTGCTGCACCGCCAGAGGATGAACCCATAACACTTTCGCCAGAAGTAAACAAATTGATTGACGAAGAGTTGCAGGGAATTTGGGAAGAGAAACTGAGCAATGAAGACCGCATCGCTCGCAACGATGATTTGACGAGGTTTATCAAAAGAGCAAAGTCAGAGGAAGTTATAAACCAGTTGGCAAGGATACTTGCTATTCAGAAAGCACGCACAAAAGTTGGGCCAGCACTTGCAGCTTTGCGTAAGCACAAGGAAGGTCTAATTGATGACACAAGTATCACCGCTTTGCATCAATGTAGATTCTACCCGCCTTTGCTTGAGCTTTCTTTCATGTACGATGTAAAAGATGACCGCACACATAATCTTGTTTCTGCGTTGGTAGATGGCCTGCTTGGCGAATGGGGCGGTGAGCCAGTTGGCAAATTTCTCGCAGGCCAAAGAGTTGACCATCCTGGCTTTGAGCCTTGGGAGATAGTTCAGGCCAGCAACCGCTACACTTTCTATGTTGGGGAAGGTTGCCCTGAAGTTGTTCAATCTGATATCACTTTCTATGATGCACGAGCATGGAACAATCTGGAAAGTTGCAATGCCAAAGCAGCAGAGATGATTCAAAGACGATATGATGCTTTGGGTTTCCGGGCCATGGAAGACAGAGTGTTTGGGGGCTTTCATCCTGTGCCAACAAGCGGGTTGATAACTCACATCGCATGGGATAGTCAGGGAGAACTTGCGACAACACAGGTGAAGTATGGAGACTTTGTAGAAGGATTTGGCAACAGGCCTGGCATAGACTGGAAGGAGTTTAAGCGTGGGCCAGTGACACGAGCTGGTGCAGGCTTCATAAGAGTAAGAACAGAAATAGAAGGATAACATGGGCGAAACAGGGCAAGGCGAAAGTAGAGCGCAAGAACAAGCGTACATTAGCTCTGGTGTGGCAATCATCAGAGATGATAGCTATGACGCTGACAACCCAGACCAGCTTGGAGTTGAGGACACTGAGAAAGGGTCGCAGAGTCTGCGAGTGACATTTGTTGACAAGTATGTTGATGAAGATGGCTTGACCAGACCCAAGCTGTTGTTCCAGGACAAAAGAGAGGGAATGGCCCTCATATTTGAGCCGCGCAATTATATTCCGAGAGTCCACAACAAACCGCGCAACCAGATGGCTCCAGAGGACATCAAGAAAAGAAGAGAAGCCAGAGCCAAAGCTGCTGAGAAGGCAACCAAGAAAGGGAAGAAGGAGAAGAAAGAGGGAGAAGATACACGCCAGTATCATCCAGATGACAGGGTTGCGGCAATCCGGCTAATCATAGATGACAAGCATACATTTGAGACAGACTTCAGTCGCAGTACCAGAGTGCTCCGAGAATGTGATTTTTACATGGGCGACCTTCATGATATCTGGCGAGTGCGGGCTATCCCTGCTGGTTCAGAAGTCGAAGAGGATGGATTTACATCAGCAAAAATTGAAAAACGCGGCATGTCAACAACTGCTATTGGCGGCGCAAAAACTCTGAAGGAGAAATTTGCTGAGCAGAAAGCTAAGAAGGATAGAGGGCCACGCACAGTTCTTGACGGCGGGCCTGATGCTGATGATGCAGTCATGCGGCTAATGTGGTCAATCAATTCAAAGAAAGGCGGAGAAGGCGGTTGGATGACAACGGCAGCTGAGAGAGGGATGGGCAGAGCTGACGTGAAGAGAGACCACGATTCAATAGCACCGCCTTTGCACATTGCGCAGATAGGAGACATTGTCATCCTCACTCCAGATGATGTCTCTTTGGTGACAAGAGACGGCGATGGCTACACAATCGCCAACATAAGACATGATGCGCATCACCACAAAACAGCGAGTTTGGATGGAAGGATTCATTTTGAAGGTCTGCCATTCCGTTGGACTGAACCTTTGTACAATGTGCAATGGATAAAATCAAAGATTGTCAACGAGCCTCTTTTCAAAAACCAAGAGACTCTGCTGGGCAAAGAGTCAGGTCAATGGATGGTTGAAACTCCCTTCCCATTCAACGCCATAGATACATGGCCAGGAGAATGTACTTCCAAGTCTTTGTGGACTCCAGTGAAGAAAGTACCCAACCCGAATTATGATGGAACTTCAGTTGGGAAAAACCCTATGCCAGAAGTTGGGCAACGACCTTTCCCTGATGTTGTGGAATATGGCGGCAGGGGCACCTGTGGCCGCATACCGCCAAAGGATACACTGGAATTCCCACAAATCCCAAAATTGGTAAATAGAGATAACTTCTACAACCCTGCAGCAGCTTCCTCTATGTCGCTTGGTTACACGGCAGGGTCATTTGGTGTTGCTCCTATTATGGATTTTGAATACTTTGTACACAATGAATTGCTGGCAGACAAGGCTGCTGTGTTCCGTGCATTCTATCGGATAACAGACCAGGACGAAGTTGTGCCGCAATATTGTGATTTTTCTGGTGGCCCAGGGCCTGTGGTGGGTAGCGCCATAGTTGGATACATTGACATAAAACTTTCAGTTCCTGCTTCAGTTGATTTGAGCAAGAAGCATAGAGCTTCTGTGCCTCTATTGGGGTACACTGTATTAGCAGCTGGTTCTGTGCCTACAACGCATGGGAAGGTATTTGCGAATATGGAAGTTGTGCTGGAACGAATTTACAGCGTTGAAGATACTTGGGAAGACAGCATCTACGTGGCGCCGCAGCTGAGACAAATGTCGGTGCCTGAAATGGCTGGAGTCACCGGAGTCTCGTTGACCCCTGCTGCGATTATAACATAGGAAAGCTAAGATGTCACTGAGCATAGGGTTTCCAAGAGCTTATGAAGAACATAATGTGTTCGGGCAACACGTTAAGGAAATGGCCAAAGCGAGAATCCAGCCATGTTTGACTCTTGCCCGCCATCCAAGTTTTCATGCACCAAAGATTAGAAGGATACCAAATACAACAATCTTTGGCCAAATCTTTGAGGGAAGTCCTGCACAGACAGAAGGATTCTCAGGTCAGGCTTCAGTGGTCGAAGCTCCTCTGCTTCAGGAAAGGCTTATACTTAAAATCAAATATGCGTTCCAAGACGGGCCTGGAGGAAATCCTGATGGGAGTAAGTCGGCATTCTTCCAGATGAATTTCAGGCCAGCTTCAGTTGAAGAAGATTTTGTGAGCAGAGCAATTGGCAGTGCACTTGGGATTACTCCTCAATACGAGTTTACAAGCATAGGCGCTTTGTTAACACAGCCAACTTCATTAGTAGCAGTCCCACCAGCGTTTGTTCATAAGGAAAACTTTCAGTTGATGATTCCACAAGCAATTCTTATTGCTAATGACTTTGTTGCCATAAAGGATTTCTTCCGAGATATCAATCATCCTGAAGATTCAGGAGACAGCGTATACATAGTTGATTTGGACTGGGAAGTAATAGAAACAGATTTGGGGGATGAAGACATGTACATGTTTGAGGGGTTGGTAGAGGATGTCGTGGTTGGCATAGGCGCTACAGTAGACACAATAGTTCCAATCGACGTTCCATCTCCTGACGTATTTTCCGCAAAGGGGATTCTGAAGCACATTGAAGTCACAGCTTCTACGCCACCAGGCACTTCCACAAACTTCACTGTGGAGGTCTATACAAAATTTGACTACTCGGCAGCCAGCAGGATTTTCAGGCAGACAGGAATCAGCTCTGTTGCTGACCCATACGGTTTGAAGGAGTTAGCTGCTGATATTATCTTCAAGAACACAGACTCCCCTGTCAGCAAACGGCTATATGTTAGGATAATAGAGGTTTCAGGGATTGCCACGACATTTGACATAATTCTGAAAGGCCCGGAACTGAAATAAGATGACTATTGCTGAAGGGAAAATTGAACTCATTGAGCTGCTCAAGAATTTGGTCTATGGCTTGAGGATTGAGTGGGTTAGTCTTTCGCAAATTCGTATTTTGCCCGGTCAATGTATCAGTGCTGATGGCCAAGAGCTAATAGTCTCACTTTCTAACATTGCCCTTGACATAACAGCTTCCGGTGCTGGTGGGTTGGACACAGGAGTTGAAGCGCCAAGCAGTTGGTATTATGTTTGGCTCATTAAGAACATTGCCACAAACGATGTTTCGGCTGTTCTGTCAGCAAGTTCTACATCCCCAACTCTTCCAGCAGGATACACAAAGAGACGTAGAATTGGGGCGGTCAGGAATGACGCAAGCAGCAATTTCTTGAATTTCCTGCAATTTGGTATTGGGGTCGATAGAGAGTACCAGTACAGGGAGCAAGTCAACACTACTCTGCGAGTTCTTTCTGGAGGCACAGCGGCAACTTGGACAGATATAGATTGTAGTGCGTTCGTGCCATCAACAAGTGTGTGGCCTTATCTCTCTGCCCAAAATGACAAAACAGCAGCGGGAACTGCTGGCGAGTTAAGAACAAAAGGCTCGACAGTAATTCAAAGGCGAGTAACAACAAGTGATGGTAGAATTTTCTATTTGGAAACCGATGCCGCACAGACAATCCAGTATCAAAGAATCAGCGCGGCAACTATCAATATAAGTGTCTTGGGATTTCGGGAAGAGTTATGATAAGCCGGAAAGTAGTAATAGAAGCAACAACAGGCAAAGTGCTGAGACATGGTTACTCGGATTTTGCTAATGACCATACGCTTGAATCTGGTACGGAGCAGATTATTGAATCAGAGTTTGTTTTTGCTCCAGACATTGACATTTGGAATTGGTATTGGACAGGTTCGACTTTCATTCCACGGGGCAAACATATTTATGTAGAGGAAGCAAAGCCTTTCTTTGCCTTGTATACACATAGAATATATACCACACCAAAAGTCAAGAAAATCTTAAATACAAATCTTCGGGCCAGGGAGTTCAAAGAAGACAGGTCAGAGGGCTTTGAAGCTGAAATACTCTTGCTTAATGAAGTTGGGTACGAAAGAGAAGTTGCTGTAATTATCAAATATGCATTTGAGCATAGTATGTCGGCCAAAGCTGCGTTCATGCGAATGAATTATCGCATTCTACCTGTTGGGCAAGAATTTGCGAATAACCCGCCTGCCATAAGAAGCATTGGCGCTCTACTCACAGACATAGCAAGAGCGCCTGCAGACCCGGAGGCTTTCACTCAACTTGAAAATTCTGAAATTACAATTCCAGGTATTTTGTTGCAGGCTGGAGACATTATTTTGGTAGAGGATTTTTACAGGGAGTTTACACATCAAGAGGATACAGATGATGACCTTTGGGCTATTAACTTTGAGGCAGTAACACGTACGCAAACTTTGGAGGATGATAACGTGTACTTATGTGAAGGTGAAAAGAGTTCTGGCGTGATTGCTCAAGGCAATTCCGAAACAGTAGCAGTAGATGTTGATGTCGCTGCCCCTGGTGTATTCTCCAAGAAGGGAGAACTTGAGGCAATCAAAGTATTAGCGACTGGAGGCGGAGCAGGCACTTCCACAAACTTCACTGTGGAGATTTTTGAGAAAGCGGACTTGACAAAAATGATATATCGCAAGACTGCAAATGACTCCACAGCAGCACCGTGGTATGGCTTGCATGAATGTTGCGTGGGCATCCCATTCAAGAATCAAGATAGCCCGAAGCTTGCGAAACTATATGTCAAAATTACAAATGTGGCTGACTCCGGCTCTACTACTTTTGATGTTTGTTTGAGAGGCAAGGAATTAAAGTAACAAGGAGAAGATGAGATGGCAATCAGTCCATGCCCACTAATGGGATACGAAGTAGTTGCCGCAGCTCAACAGTCTGGCGATGACATGGGGGCGCAAATCAACGCAGGGATTCAATATTTGAAGAATGATATGGGCAGCGGTCGTGTCATAATCCCACCAGGCATTCATACTATCAAAACTGAAGTATTATACGAGGACAACATCTGGCTCAGAGGGTATGGCAGAGGAGCTACAGTCTTGAAGCTTGACGAAGGATACACGCCTGACAACTTGATAAGCGGGGCAAGCAAAAGTAACTTGAAGATAAGTGAATTGACTTTGGATGCAAACAGTCAAGAAAAGCATTTGCTCCGATTCAATGCTTGCCAAGAGATAATTGGCGAAAGTCTTGGCTTCAAGAATGCCGCAGGAGCAGCGAAGGGCATTTATCTTGATGGTGCTTCCAAGGCAATTGAGTTCAGAGGTTTGAACTTTGGAAGTATGCCGATTTGCATTTATCTTTCTTCCGCCAGCTTTGCTTTGTTTGAAGGATTATATCCTGATAGCTTGTGCGGGAAACTTGCTTATCTTGTAGGTGCGGAAGTGACTGACTGCGAGTTGAGAACAATGTTCGCAGAAGGCTTGACAACAGACATACATTTGAAATACGGGGTCAAAAGAATACTGATTGCTGTATTGAAATCTAATCAAGCCGGAGAGCGTTCAATCTACATCGAAAATGACGCAGCCGCTTGTGAGGATGTCGAAATAGTTGACTGCGAAATTCAAGACGCTTCCTATTCTGCTGCTAATGCCTTTGCGGCTATTCATATTGAAGCGAACCATTCTCGTATTCGTATTATCAACACAATGACAATCAACGCCAACGCAAAACAAAAGTATGGTGTGCTGATAGATGCCGGAGCTTCCGAGTGCGAGATAAGGGGAGGCAAACACGAGGGTGTAACAGGCGCGTGGTTGAACAATGGGACAGGAACATTGATAGATAGCAGGAGGTAAGGCAATGGAATCTATTGGTACTGATGTGGTCAGAATCTTGCGAGAGGAAGTTGACAAAGAAGTAACAGCAACGCAGTTTTCAATCCTTGAGGTTCGGTTCCGTCCACACTCAAATAAAGTTGAGGCTGAAGTAGCTTTGTATGACGCTGAAGGGAATCCTGTCAGTGGCGCTGTGTGGCTTGTGCTGGCTTCAACACCAGCTGAATTTGAAGCAATTCGCCAAACAAAATTTGAGGACGTTCGTAAGCTTGTGAAAGGAAAGGTACAGGAGCTATGACAGTAGACATAAGAACAGGATTTCAGCCGCCAGTTGATGGTGAAGTGATTGGCGCAAGTCAATTGCGTTATGATGCCTTTCTTCGCTGGGTCAAGGAACTGAAAGGACTTGGAGGAGCAGAAGGCAAGGCAGTAGTTTTTGCTGACCAATATGAAGGTGTGGATATGGTGGCAAAGATAATTGCTGCTATTACTTCTGTGTACGAAGTGTATGGTGGTGGAGTTGTAGTCGTCATTCCAGGGATACACATCAGCCCCACCATATTAGCGCCTGTGCAAGCTGCTCCAAAGGTTACAGTGATGGGACTCGGATATTATTTGGGGCAATATGGCATGCCTCCCACTATCCTTCAGCAGTCTACAAGCACTTATATTGTAAATCTTTTGACTAAAGGTAGCATTGCCTTTTGTGGTCTTGGTTTCCAGTATTCACATCCACAGTCCGGTATTGTAATGCGTGGGTATAACAGCGGCGCTGTTTATCTACATCAATGTTACCTCTACGGGGGCTACAATGGGCCGGAAGTTTTGAAAGTCGAGCAGAATGCAAACGGTTGGGATATCAGAGATACTTTCATTGGCAGGTATAACAACGGTGTGAACGGACACGCTGTTGTTTTTGACAATGCGTATGATTGTCATTTGAAGCGTGTACGTGGAACCGTCAACGGGCATGGAGTCAAGATAACAGGCACTGGAAGTGCTGGCGTATATAACAAAGATTTTAGTTTTGAAGAGTGTATGTTCGGCCCAGCTATGTATCAAGCTAATCAACGTGATGCCTATTACATTGATGCAGTGAATGTTGGACGAATTGAATGGGACAAGTGTAAGCAGTTATCTGCTCATGCCAACTATGGGGCTAACGCCCGCTATGCAATCAATGTAGTCTCAACACCTGTAGATACGCTGAAAATCTTTCATGGAAAATTCTATGGGCAGACAGCAGCATTCAATGACAAGAGCAAGTTTGTGATGGATGTGGTAGGGATAGAGTAGGAAAGGAGAGGTTATGATACTTGAAACAGAGGTATCCGAGACGCAGCAGATTAGCGCGGTCACTGTGCGAGTACTGGAGCCCAAGAAAGATGTCGTGGTTGAGATATTTTACCAAGACGGGAAAGACATGACGCCTTTCTTTGTAATGAAAGACGGAGTACCTGAGCCAAACTTGATTGCAGTCAAGCAGGCTACAAAGGCGATTCTTACTGCTGTGGGAATAGTAGCAACGGAGAAGTAGCATGGCAAAAATTGAAACTCGCGGGTTGGATGTATTGCAGCTTCTTGACGAGGCTGCTGACCCGGTTGTTGCTGGAGAACTTCAGCGGAATGGTGCTGACCTAAAGTTTCACGATGGTGTAGCGCCGAGGACATTGTTGCATAACGGCGATGCTACTAAGTATGTGGTGCGAGATGCAACCTCATGGGACAGAACACTTCTTAACGGCGATTTTATCACCGATGGCTCAACGTATGTGGATGGCCTCGATTTGAGTGATATCCTTCCTGAGGGTACAATAGCTGTTGACTTATTTATCGCAGTTAGTGATGAAAACGCGGATAGTGATTTAACACTTCGACGTAGTGCCACTTACTTTATGAATCGCATAAAACAAAAGGTGATAGTTGGTGGTCAAGAAAACTATCAAGTTCAGAGGATAGCTGTTGACCCAAATAGGAAATTAGACTATAGCGCAACAAGCCAAGAGTGGACTGCAATAGCTTTGGTAGTGGTTGGATGGGTGATTTAACTGAACGCACAACAGACAAAAGGAAATAGATTTGACGATATTCATAGCAGATAAGTTCAACGAGACTCCGGCTGATATTGACAACAACAAGAAAGTTGTTGGGGGAGTGCTTCAGCTTTGGCAGGACTTCTTTGGGAATGCACTCGACAGCCATTGGGTGAAAGGGAATCATCCGTATTGGACTAATCCAGTAGGCACAAACATCATAGAAGTTGGTGGCAACCTTCATTGTGAAACTTATTCCGCAGCAATGGTAGGCAGGGCTGTTTATTCTCCTGCTGTTTTCAATGACTTGACCTGTGTGGTTGATTGGTTTAGTTTTGCATGGGGGAATGCCGACCACGATGCGAGCATATTCATATTCAAAGACAGCAACAATTATGTTTGGTTGCGGCGTTTTGCTAATCCTTATTGGGCCAGTCTCCACTTGATAGTATGTAACAAATGTGTTGCTGGGGTGCTAAGTGAAATAGCTCGTATAAACTTTTTCCCTGCTGCTCCAAGAGAAGGAAAATTCAAGATTGTTCGAAATGCGGGCGTCTTTGAGTTTTGGTATGATGTTGGCGCTGGCTGGGTGTTGTTAGCTACTTCTTCCGCTGCCATCGGTGCTAACTGCCAACTGCTTCTGGCTATTGCTGGAAGCGGATACCCTGCAAACAACTGGACTGAGATTGACTACGCATCGTGTGAGCTTTTCGATTCAAATTACTTTTGGGATGACCTGCCTTGGATTTATGTTATCGCTTCAGAAGGAGTAGAGCATGCGTTTGATGCTGGTCTTGGAGAGACGTGGAAACTTTCGGGAGCATCTTGCGTATCTGGGCCACTAAGCTCTTCTGTCCTGTTTGAATTTGGGGTTTCAGATTCAGGACAATTTCTTGATGTTGATTGGAAAGATGTTGTCTTCAAACCGATAGCAGAGATTGCGGCGAATGCGGCAGCCGGATTGTATGACGACCACAGATACATACATGCCAAGGCTGAGTATGTTTCGGATGGAACAGTCCAATCCTTCCTCACCAGCTTGAGTATTCAAACAGGAGCACCACCACCAATCGGAATCCCACAACAAGTAGAAATAGTTATCAAACCCGAAAGGAAAAATATTGAGCTTCCAGTCAGAGAAAAACTTGTTGAGGTTTGGAAGTCAAGTAAGAGAATTGAAATCCCATTGTAGGAGATAAGTCAAATGGATGCCGAACAAGCGCCACAAGGGTTAGTATTCAAGGCTGGCGAAGCTGACACTGTGACATTCTTCTATCACGAGGGGAATGATTCTAAGACTCCTATTAACATCAGTTTGGCCACGCTCAATTTTCAAGTCAGAAAGAAAAAGACATTAGAGGTTGTGCTTGAAAAGGTAGATGTAGACTTTGACAAATCTCAAGGGGATGTTGGCTTGGCGACTGTAATCATCGAAAAAGACGATACCAAGGGGATACCTGCTGGTCATTATGTCGCAGAAATCAGAGCAATCTTTGATGCTGATAACTCTATTGACAAATCCATTGATGTTGATTTTGTAGTAATTGCCCCAGTGCACAAAGACACGTAGTAGAGAGGGAACGCCATGGAATCCTTATTCAGTAACTCGGTGGTTCAGGGAAGCGTTGCCATCATTGCGGTGATACTTATACTTGACAGAGTTGTCCTGTTAGTCAAGTATGCACGGAATGGCATCAACGAAAGAGTCACAGCCAAGAACCCAACCAGAGAAATCTTTGTCAGCCAGCCGATGCGGGAAGCCCTTCAAGAGATGTTCAAGACGCAACGTGCTATGCAGAAATCAATTGAGGACTCAAACAAAATCCACAAGGAAGGTATGGGAGCGATGACAAACTCCCTGAAGGAATTGGTCAAGGAGACAAGAGGTATGACCAAAGAGATAAGCGAGATAAAAGGCAAGGTTGGTTAGGAAGGGAGGCAGAAGATGAAGTGGCGAATTGTGTTTGTGGTGAGTTTGTTTTTCCTGATTGGGAGTTGTGCGCATCAGGAAATTGCCAATGTGGCAAATCAAGGGAAGTATGAGACGCAGCACATCAAGGATTGGGGGAAGGAGACAGTTGAGACGGTGAGTGAAGCCATGAAAGAAATGGATACACTCGATGAAGAGATAGGAGAGCTTGCTCAACTTGAGGATGCGGATGCGATACGGGAGAAGTCAAGAACAATTGAGGAACAAATAAATAGAATTGGGCAAGGCTTGTACTCAATAGATTATACTGTTCCAGTTGAAAGAGCAGACAGGGCTGAGCAATGCTTCGATGCGATTCTTGACTTTACAGGAAAGCAACCGGAGCATGCTGATGACGACACGCTTGCGTTACATATCTTCCGGCTTGGCGAAGCAAAATTGCGTTTGGAAAAATTCAAAGTTGCCATAGCAAAAATGACTGCAATGGTTGCGCCAATTATTCCAGGAGTAGGTTGGCTTGACGATATTATCAAACTCGTGCTTGGAGGCACAACACTCTATTCCGGCGTGAGAGGATTACAACATAAATTTACAAGCAAGAAGAAAACAAAACAACAAGGCTGGATGGTTAAGGTTATGAACAAACTGAAGGAAAAGCACCCTGAAGCCTATGAAGATATGAAGAAGGAATTTGATTCAACTATTCCTGACAAAGAAAAGGTAGCATACGATGCGATGGTAACGTATCACAAAGTCAATGGTGTCGCATAGAAAGGAGTTGGACATGAAGTTTTGGGACAAGGCTAAGACGTGGTTCAGCAAAAAACTTGCTGTCACAGTTGCTGTTGGATTGATTGTGATTGTAGTATCCGGCAACGAAGTATTCACAATCTGCCTGACCGCACTTGGCGGTTGGTTTGTCTATTGTCAGCACAAAGTTGACATAGCAAAAGTCAACAAGGAGAAATAGCTACAGCCTCTCCTCTTCTTCCATTTCCCGCCCAACGGGATGGGGCAGGGTTTCAGCGCCGGAATCCTGCCCTTGGTCTATTCCCCAGCCCAAGGAGCGATGCATGGGCTTAGACACAGGATACTGGCCAAATTTCCAGTGTTTCGCGCCTGATTAGATTCCCTTGGAATAGGTCGAAATCTCCCAGGAGAACAGGAAGGAGAGAGTCCAGAGGAAATCCAGAGGGTGGAAGCACTCTTATAAGATAGGATTAGAGGGCGTATTCTACTCGCCACTCGGAGAGAAGAGAGTGAAACTTACCATAGATAATTCGACCTGTCTGCTCCAGGCTTCAGTGAAATATGAAATCGAAGTCTTGGCTGAGTTAGATGAAGAGTTTGCAATTGAAATTCCAAACCATTGGTTTTCTCCGAGATTCCGCAAAGGCGATTGGGATGGAAAGTATCACGCTGTGCGAATAAGAGGCACAGCTGGAAGATTCGAGACAGGATTTCTCGGAGAGGTCTTGGACTTCCTGAAAGAGAGGAAAGTCAAACTCAGCATTGCCGAGAAGAGAGTCACCCCAGACACAGAGAAGATGCTAAGCAAAATCCAACCAAAGATGCTCAAGCCTGTAAGAAAGTTCAGGAAGCTGCGCAAATATCAACTCAAGGCGACAAGGCGGGTTGTTAAGAATCAAAGAGGCATCCTTGCTCTCGCAACCAACACAGGAAAGACGGCAATTGCTGCTGCTGCTTTGAAAGCCATCGACCTTCCGGCACTCCACTTAGCTCCCAACAAAGATGTACTCTTCCAAACTCAAAAAGACTTTCATGAATTTCTCGGAGAGCCAATTGGGAGTGCAGTTGAAGGAAAACTTGTGGAAGAGAAGATAGTTGTAGGACTTCCGCAGACAGCAACGAAGTTTAAGAAATATCTCAAGAAAGTTGGCGCAATAATCGTTGACGAGTGCCAGCACATGCGGGCAAACCTCTGGTACAATATCGTGAAGGCTTGTAAGAATGCGCCCTTCAGAATTGGCTTGTCAGGAACTCCTTATGGAGATGACATCGCAGAGAGAAAACTAACAGGAGCGACAGGCCCAATTATCTATACTATCTCCAACAAGTTCATGATTAAGAAGGGATACTCAGCTGAGCCAATTATTCTCTTCCTGAAAATAGAGCAGCCTGAGATTGAATATCTATCATATGAGAAGGCTTACAAGCAAGGCATAGTCCAGAGCATCGCACGCAACCAAAGGATAGTTGAGATGTGCGTTGCGGCAGAAGAGAAGCAAAAGTTGATTCTTGTCTTTGAGATGGAACATGGGAAGCGTTTGCTCAAGCTTCTCTCCAATCAAGATATTGCTGCGCAGTTCATTCATGGCTCTGAGACTATGGAGACAAGAACAAAAGCCAAGCAAAGATTCAAAGCTGGGAAGCTCAAGACGCTGATAGCCAGCACCATATTCGATGAGGGTGTGGATATTCCAAACATCGAAATCCTAATCATCGCATCGGGCTGGAAAACTCCGATGCGCTTTCTCCAGCGAGTGGGAAGAGCGATGCGACAGAAGGAAGGCAAGGCAAACATCGTCATTGTAGCTGACTTTCTTGACTTGTCAAATTTTTATTTGCTCACGCATAGTTATGAACGTTACCAAACCGCAAAAGCTGAGGGCTTTCGGATTGAAGTGGAGAAGTAATTATGTCTGCGATAATTTGTATCTGTAGTAAGTGCGGTGAAAGATATGTGACTGGAAGCCCTGTTGAGAAGAAGACAGGCAGGCATCGAGAGATTGAACTTGTCTATTGCCCATTCTGCAATGAAGAGTTTCACCACGCTGTGAAACGAGTATTGAAATATAGAGGGTATGACGAAGCTGTGAAGCTGTACAAGGGGAGAAGGAAGGCAGGAGCGCTTGTGATTTGAAAGGAGAGGAAATGGCAAAGAAGAAAGTAAAATGTGAAGATTGCAAACATTGGCCTTGCAAAGAAGCTGGAGCATTTAACAAGCCCTGTCGAATATGCAAGTATCATTCTAAGTTTGAAGAGTATGTCATGATGAGACGTGGTCAACCAAAGGAGAAATACTCGTTTGGTCTGCTTGAATTGTTGCGAAGACAGAACATGGCAACAGTTGAGATTCCAAAAGACGAAATGTTCATGCTTGTTGTCAAGTTTGCCCAGCACAACAGAGCGCTTGTGGAGAAGATAGCAAAGGCGGTGCGCAAAGAAGAGCAAAGGCTTGAACATGTAACGATGTTAGAAAGAAAGCACAAGAAAGGATTTGCGTTCACCAGAATTCAATGTAGCTTCCCTTTCAGCTGTTGCAAATTCCCTTGTGATACTTTGTTCTGTGACGCAGACTCGTTGGCATCAGATGGCTCACCTTACAGAAGAAGTTGATTGGAGGTATGCGATGAAGATTGAGCTGATTGACTTTCGCTGTGGTTGTGAGGAGATTGGTGGCGAATTCACATTGGGAATCGAAATCACTCCAGATGGAAGTTTCAAAGTGCGTCAACTTATTTGCGCAGAATGTGGAAATGACTTTGAAGTTGACGACATCGGAATAATAAAAGGAGTTGGAAGTAATAAGGAAGAAAGCGATGATTGAGTTTTGGGATTATCTAACTGCCATCAACGGAATTTTGATGGGCATCTTTCCTCTTCTCCATGTTTTGCGGATGTTCAAGGGAAGAAGCTCAAAAGGGCAATCAGCTGCGGCTGTGTTGATTACTGGCGTGCTGTGCGGGATAATTTGGCTTGTGTATGGATTCCTGAACGGTTTGTGGGTTATAATCTTGACGAGTGCGACTGCTATTATTGTGCAATCATCTATCCTTATTATTATATTGAAATTCAGGAGAGGGAATGACGAGAATTGATGATGTGCGCGTGCTTGGGTTAGCAGCTATATATCAACAAGTTATACTTGACGAATTCGGTCAATGGAAGGATGTTCTTGGCAGAAATCCAAACAGGGTAAGACAGGCAAAATACTACAAGACCTTTCAAAGACTCTTCCACATTCTCCGAAAGAATAAAATCAGGCCAGAGATATATTTCAGAGCATTGTCCAAATGGATTAAAAGGTCAAAGAGATTCCCGTCACTTTGGCCGAGTCTGTTGACTGGAGCAACGATGCTTGAGATTGCAAAATCATATCTGCGCAAGCAGCATCTTGCTCACAACAGGGATAGGAAGGCCGCAGGAAAAGCAATGCGGCGCTCCAGACTCTCGGAGATTCTATCTGCGGTCAGACAATCCTGCAAAGTTGCCGAGAAGGTTCACAAGGCATATGGCTTGACAGCAACGCAGATATTAAACTCGTTAAGTCTCTCGCCATACTTTCTTATGACAGAAGAGGAGTATTTGAAACAACTGAGAAATCCAACTGAAGAAGAGAAACAAGCTGCCAAGGAATTATCAAAGAGAGACGATTTGCTGGTTGGGATAATTAAAGCCAAGAAGCAATTTGATTATGGGCAGATTTGAGATTTGATTTGACCAGATGCCCCACGCTTGCCAGCGAGTCAGGCTCCAGCAAGCTATCAAACTGAAGAAGGAAGGACAGGAAGAATTGAGTCCAGGCAAACGGATAGTTAGAAAGGCACGAAAGAGATTCAGCGCCGAAAAATTGAGAGGATTGCAAGCCTTGCCGCTGAGATTGAAAATTGGCATAACACTTGAACGCATCGCTGAATTCTATGAGTACTATAAGGGAGCTGTGTATGTTGCCCTCTCTGGTGGTAAGGACAGTACTGTTCTGCTTGTACTTGTGCGGCTTTTGTATCCAGAAGTTGTTGCAGTCTTTCAGGATACTGGGTTGGAATTTCCAGAGATTAGGGCATTTGTTAAAACATTCGATAATGTTGTCTGGCGAAAACCTGAGCAGTCCTTTCTGCATGTGCTCGCCATTTTTGGCTATCCGGTGATTAGCAAGAATGTTGCGAGAGCTATGGAAGTGCTCCAGAATCCTCATCCCGGCAATGCAGCCACAAGGCATCTCTGGCTGACTGGCTACAATCGTGCAGGGCAATTCAGTTCTTTCTACAAGCTTGCAAATAAATGGAGATTTTTGGTTGATGCTCCGTTCAAAATTTCTGGCAAATGCTGTGAGATTATGAAAAAGAAACCCGCTGAAAAGTTTGCAAAAGAATCTGGACTTCATCCTTTCATTGGCACAATGGCGGCTGACTCTCGATGGCGGAAGAGGCTTTACTTGGAGACTGGTTGTAATGCTTTCGATGTTGCTCGGCCTTATTCAACGCCTTTGGGATTTTGGACTGAGCAGGACATCTTGAGATTCTTGTTTGAATTTGAGATTCCATTTGCTCCAGTGTATGGAAGGATTGTGGAAAATTCAGATGGTCAGTTACAAACAACAGGAGAGAGAAGGACAGGTTGCATGTTCTGTATGTTTGGAGTTCATCTGGAGAAGGGAGAGAACAGATTTCAACGAATGGCCCACACGCACCCCAAGTTGTATAAGTATTGTATCAATAAGTTGGGCTGTGGTAGAGTTTTGGATTTTATAGACGTCAGCTACAGAACGCCAAAAACAGCTTTGTGAGGGACTCTGATGGAGAAATTTCCCTTTGCGCAAGACTTCCAGTTGAAAGCTCTTGTAGTTCTTGCTTCAGATAGAAGTCTGCTTGCAACAAAAGGTCATCTGCTCAAGCCGGAGATGTTTGAAAACTTATACCAAGGAAAATTATTTGGATTCATCATGACTTATTTCAGGAAGTACAAGGACTTGCCATCCAAGGATATTTTGGTAGAGTTAGCAAAAGCTGTCGCACGCAACGATAGAGAATTAAGAATTTTGAAAATGACAATTGACGCTGTCTACACAGCGCAAATCTCAGACGGACAAAAGAAGTTTGTCAAGGATTCTATTATTGAGTTCATCACGCATCAAATGTACAAGATGAAGATTGCCGAATCAGTTGACTTATTGAAGAAGAAGAAATACAGCGCAATCAATGATGCTATCAGACAGGCAGCCCAGGCAGCAGTTGCCGAAGAAAGCCTTGGGACAAATTATTTCAAAGATGTTGACAAAAGAATGTTCGACCTTGTGCATGAAGGCGACATCAGAGTCCCCACTATGATTCATAAGTTAGACGGCATCCTGCGCGGTGGTTTGGGGCCAGGGGAACTTGGGATTATACTTGGCGCCAGCGGCATCGGCAAGTCAATAGTCCTAACAAATATTGAATTTGCGGCTATGGTCAATGGCAAGATAGTTTTTGATTACAGCTTTGAGATGTCTGAGCGAGAGAAAGGAAGGCGGATGGACTCTCGCATTACAGGCATCCCAGCAGAGGAGATTCCAGAAGAAGCAGATACACTTGATAGAAGGCTGGGTTGGATTAAGAAATTGAGGGGGCAATATTTTGTCAAACAATTTCCAACAGACGGCGCAACGGTACATGACATAAGAGCGCATATTGACCTGATGGAACAAGTTTATGAAATCAAGCCGGATGTGATTGGCGTGGACTATGGCATGATAATCAAACCCACAAAGAGTTTTGAGCAGAGGCGATTTGAGATTATGGCTGTCCACAAAGAATTGCGTGGCCTTGCAGTGGAGCTTCAAATTCCTGTCTGGAGTCCTGCGCAAACAAGTAAGAAGGCATTGGACAAAGAAGTAGTAACAAAGGGAGATATAGGAGAGTGTTGGGGCATAATAGAAATAGCTGATGTGGTGATTGCTCTTTGCCAGACTCGTGATGAGGAGAAAGAGGACAAGATGCGAATCTTCATAGCAAAGAATCGCATCCATGAATCATCTGGGATTATACCAACTGAGCTACAGAAGAGCAGAATGTTATTGCGTGACCTTTCCAATGTTGGAGAGGAAGATGATGACGATGACGAGGAAGAAGAGGAAGAAGAGGATGAGGAGTAAGCCAACACCGCTGTCGCATGACAACCAAAAAAAATTGAGAGAGTACATCGAAGACAATTTTGACGTCAAAGGAATCTCCGGCGATGAAGTAACTGTCAGTTGTACGCAATGCGAAGATGGTGACCCAAAGGGTCACCTGAATATCAACACAAGATACGGATTTGGCCATTGCTTGAAATGTGACTTTTCTCCTTCCTTCCGAAAGAGGCTCAATGTTCAGGATAAGGTAGTGTCTGTGTCTGAGTTTGATAAAGCAATTGCGAGCTTGGAAGAGCAGAGCGCAAAGAGTATTGAGAGATTGCGTTGGCCAGAGAGCTTCGAACAGTTGCCGTCCAGCTCAGTATTCGGCAAGCTTGCGATGCGCTATCTGTTAAAGAGAAAATTCAATCCAGAAGAGGTAGCAAAGAAATACAATCTTGGAGTTTGTACAAGTGGGCGCTACATGGGCAGATTGATTCTCCCTGTGTTTGAGGAAGGCGTGCTTGTCTATTATCAGGCAAGAAGTCTTATGCGCCAAAAACCAAAGTTCCTCAATCCACCAGAGGAAGAAGAGAAGAGAGGAAAGGCTGAATTCATCTTCAACTTGGACACTGCTGCGGAAGAGGAGATAGTATTTTTGGTGGAAGGATTTTTCGATGCAATGAGAATAGGTGACGCAGCCGCTGCTCTCTTTGGTAAGACTATCTCGCAATCACAATTGGAGAAACTTATCTTGGCTGGCGTGAAGAAGGTTGCAGTGTTCTTGGACTCCGATGCGAAGAAAGAAAGCCGGAAGTTGGCCAAGGTCTTGCTCCCTCATTTTGAAACTTTCATTTGTCAACCGCCAGATGGATTCGACCCAGATGAATATATCTCAACTCCAAGTAAGAAGAGGGTCAAAATACTCCGAGCAAATCTGAAGAGAATCCTGAACGTTGGTTAGTTAAGTTGTCGAATTGTTAAGCAAGCAAACAAAAATTTCCCACAAAACGCACAATTCTGGTGTTTTGGTAGGCACGCTATTTGCACTGACAAGTCGCACAAGCCTCAACTACTGTGGCTGCTCGCCAAACGACAGCTGAATATATCTGTCAACTATTCTCAAATAGCCAACTGTTTGGCTGCACTGCAAGGCAACAGCTGTCTGAAGACGCTGAATTAACTCTGGTGTACAAGATTCCAACTATTGCGTTAGTTATTCAAATCCAAAGCAAACGAGCGGCATCTGCTTAAACTCAGTGGCTATATGAGCAGCTTTGTGAGAGCAATATGTCTACCTAACACACGCTGTGTGTCGTTCTGAAAACGTCTGGCTGCAGTCACTGAATTTTCTGATACCTTGTAGACTCCAGGAATAACTTGGGGTGTATACAATGGTCTGGCTGTAGCCCAGCGGCTATAAGGGCACCCATTAGAGTGGCAAAAATGACGAATGAGTGGCATGCCACTCGCATGTATGGGGCAAATTGTCAAATTCTGTGTGTAAGAAGCTGTCATAAGTTGTGCACAAGCTATGACTGTTACGTCAACTGTTTGCCTACAGACCCTGATTTTACTGAACAGTTGATATTTAAGATGATTGTGGTGAGTTGACGAAAAAATCGCCTTTTTTGGGGGTGATTCGGCAACCTTTTATGAGGGCAAAATCACATAAGTTGTTATTGCCGCACTAACTTAGCGTATGAAAAAAAATTATGTCTTTTTTGCTGGAAAGGTGATTTTGTTGTAGACCGTATCCTTATTATGTCGTATAATGACTTCAGGCGAGCGATAGGGCACGCCGAAAGAAAGGAGAGACGGCGATGAAGAAGAGGGCAAAGGAAAAGGAATTGGGGAGGGTGCGAGCAGCCAACAAGCCAAGCTGCTTCAGGCAGACGAAATTTGCGAAGTCAATCGAAGTCTGCGCAAATTGCCTGCAGCGAGATGATTGCGGAAAGAGAAAGGAGAGAGGGCTGAGTTGGAGTTGTCGGTAACCAAGCACGAGCAACAGCAGAAGGGAGAGACGAATGGCGAAGAGGGCAACACAATTAAATAAGGTTCGGAAGGTCGTGGCTGACCTTCCCCAGAAGAAAGGAGAGGGCAGATGAGGCCAGGGCAAAAGCGTGACCCAGAACCAGGAACCATGAATGCGGTCAAGAACTTCCTGGTGAAAGCTCTGGAGGGTAATGAATCATGGACAGCCGATGCGGTCAAAAAGAAGTACAAGCTAACAGCCAAAGAGGTCAAGGCACTGGCTGTTAGGATTGTCTGTGACCAAAAAGGCATCATCACAGAGTACATTGCGAAGGTTGTGCCAAAGGGCAGAAGAAGCAGAAGAGGAAGGAAGTCAACAACCTTCTTCAATGGCTTCCAAGTCCAAGACTCCTCTGGCAAAGGAAAGGATGCCGGAGAGGTTCTTGAAGAGGCACGAGTTGACGTGCCTGAATTTCTGGAAGGCTACATTCCAGAAGAAGTCAGCCTTGAGGCATATATCCCAAGGAAGATTGGCGAGAAGTATGACCTTGAGATTCTCGCTCAGGCTTTCCGAGAGCGCATGAACGTCTTGCTTGTTGGCGAATCAGGAACTGGCAAGAACGCAGTGGTCAAAGCATTCTGCGCAGCGCTTGGTTTGCCGCATAAGCGTATCAACTTGAATGGCGGCAGCACAGTCGAAGACATGATTGGCAGCCGTGAGCTTGAAGATGGTGAGACAACTTTCCGTGACGGAGTCATAACACAGTTCTGCCGCCATGGTGGTGTTGTCGTGCTTGATGAAGTCAACGCGGCTGACCCGGAGCAGTTGTTTGTGCTCCATGGTCTGACTGATGATTCACGAGCGCTAACCCTGACGCAGAAAGGAGAAGGTGGCGAAGTATTGAAGGCATCTGATAACTTCATGGTTGTCGGCACCATGAATCCTCTGACCTATGAAGGCACGCGGCGCTTGAACGCTGCTTTTCTTGATAGGTTTGCCATCGTCATGTTCTATGACTGGGACAGGGATATTGAAGCGCAACTCATTGGCGATAAGAAATTGCTTGAGTTTGCCGAGAAGGTGCGCGAGTTGTACCGCACCAGGGAAATAACCACCCCAGTCACTACAAGGACTCTTCTTCACTTCCTCAAAACAGAGAAGTTGTTTGGCCGCAAGACGTCTGTGGAATTGATGCAAAGCAGATTCCCAGCTGAGGAAGCAGCGGCAGTCAAAAACTTCCTGACCTTGCTTTATGATGAACCAACGATGGTCAAGGCCGCGCAGGGAAGTAAAGTTGATGTTGATGTTGATGAAGAAGATGATGATTGGTAAGGAAGGAAGGTGCTGGAATGTTTCAGCCAGATTTGAGAACAGTAAAAACCTTTGAAGCCGTCTTGGAGAAAACTGGGAAACTCGTGACGGCTGATTCAAGTTTGAGGATGCGCATTAATCCTTCTGGGGTAAACTGCCTGGTATGCTATCAGAATAAGTACATTGAGCTTGGTTCACGACTTCTCTGCTGTAGGGCAACGTCAACTGGCGAGTTCCTTGTGCTGGCGAAAGGTGCGCTGTACCACGAAGTCGCTCATTGGTTATTCTCTCCGCATGATTGTGCCGGATGGCATGCGGGATTTGACATGATTGAGATATTAGTCTCTCGTTGTCTTGAGGACTGCCGGATTGAGACGTGGTTTGCTATGGCATACAAGAAGAGCATTGATTATTTCTACCTCCTGAATATGGCCTATATCTTCCCTGGTTTTGCGGAAGCAAAGGACTTTGCCGGAGAGGCAGAAATGTTCATGCTGACGTATGGCAGGAAGTTCCTGCCCAAGCAGCTCATCAAACAGTCGTTGAAGTTTTCTTGGGTCACAAAAGAGATGCGCAAGCTTGTGGATGAGTACGTCAAATCTGATTATCAAACGGATGGACAACGCATGCGCGGCAATATCAAGAAACTCGCTGCTCTGCTCAAAGCTGAACGCACAAAGAAGGAGATTCAGAAAGGCAATCAGCAGCCGCTCAATGGAATCAAGAACAAAGGCGCTGACGAAGGCCAAAGCGGGGAGGGCGCAGCCAAGGCAGCACAGAAGAAAGCCATGGGCGGCAAGCAAAGGTCTGAAGTCAAGCAAGTACTGAACGATGGCATCGAAGAGCAGAACAAAGAAGTTGACAAGGAACTTGAGAAGGAGAAGAAAGAAGAAGAGAAGAAGGGCAAGAAGGAGAAGGGCAAGAAAGAGAAAGGCCAGAAAGACTCGGAAGAAGAAGAGACAGAAGAAGAGGAAAGCGAGTCAGGCAGTTCTGGCAACAGCGAGTATGACGATGATGATGAAGAAGAGTCTGATGAAGAGACAGAAGAGTCTGATGAAGAGACAGAAGAGTCTGATGAAGAGACAGAAGAGTCTGATGAAGAGACAGAAGAGGAAGAAGAGACAGAAGAGGAAGAAGAGGGCAATGAAGAAGGCGATTGGTCAGAAGGTGGCTGGGGAGAAAGCGATGAAGAGGAAAAGGAAAGCAACGGCTGTGGTGATGAAGAAGGCAATGAGGGAGAGGGCGCTGGGTCAGGAGAAGGAGAAGGGTCAGGAGAAGGAGAAGGGTCAGGAGAAGGAGAAGGGTCAGGAGAAGGCAAAGAAGGAACTGAAAGCGCTGGAGCGCAGAGTGGCGATGGAAAATCCTCAGACGGTCTCACGGCTGACAAAGATTCTTTGAGCGCTCAAAGAAAGTCAACTGGCGTTGGCGGTGGCGGTCAAATAGACCTTTCGGATTTGACAGAAGAGATAGCCAACCGTGCCGAAGATGAGACCCTCAACGAGTTCAAGAATCAGCAGAAGAGTCACGCCAGGCAAGAGAAAGGAGAGGGCAACCTAAGTTCTTATGCTGGCGTGAAGGGAAGGCTGAAGGATGGAGAGGTCACAAGCAAGGCACTCCGGCTGACGCAATTCCTGAAAGGTATGGATTCGCTGGAGGTCAGGGAGATAAAAGGCAAGCGCAGAGGCAGCATTGATATTGCCAGACTTCATAAAGTTCATCATTCGACAAAAATCTTCAAGAAGTCGATGAGAACTTATGGCAATGTCGTGAACATCGGGATACTTATTGATGTCTCAGGTTCGATGGGGCATTTGATTCCTGACGTTGTTGACGCAGCGAAGATTCTGTACAAGGCTGGAGCGATGTGTAAGCACAAGATAACCATCCGAGCATTTGGAGAAGGTCAGCAGGTCGTGTTCCAAGGATTCTTCAGCAACAAGCGCTGGACAGACCAGAAAGGAGTTACAGTTGGCGGCGGCAACACGATAATTTATGAAGCGCTGAGGGACTTTGCCGCTGACTTTGCGGATGTCAAGGGCAAGAAGATTCTCTTCATAATCTCTGACGGTCAAATCGCAACTTACTTCCATGACTTCGACAGGAGAGGCAGATACGGTCGTGGCAAGTCAGACTTGGACTACAATGAAGAGCACGAGATTTGGAAAGCATGCATGGCTGGCGTGGTCAAGGATTTGAAAGCTGCTGTGGTTGACGTTCAGTACCTCTGTGTTGACGACTATGATGCGCAAAGACGTGATGCGCTTTCTCCGCTCAGCCCAAACGCGGACTCAGGGAAATTAGGAGCTTGGCTGCCCGCAACGCAGCCTCTTGACTCTTCAGAAGCAAGACAGAATCCGAATTGGTTCAGCGATGTAGTCAAAGAGGCATTGAAGGTCGCACGGTTCAGTTAGAAGGAGTTGTCAAATGATTATTGGTTTCACAGGCACGAGCAATGGCATGACGCAGCAGCAAAAACGCTCCGTCAAAAAGCTGCTACGTGAATTGAAGCCAAGCGAGTTCCACCATGGGGATTGTGTTGGTGCGGATGAACAAGCGCATAAGTTTGTGCTCAGGTTTGGAAGTATTAAGACGATTGTTCATCCGCCACTCAACGAAAAGGCGAGAGCTTTTGTTCACAAGAAGTATGGCGCAAGTGAAGTCCTTGAACCAAAGGAATATCTGGAGCGCAACAAGGACATTGTGACTGCTTGTGACACACTCGTTGCCACACCCAAGGGCAGCCAACCCAGAAAGGAGATAAGGTCAGGAACTTGGGCAACTATCCGAGAGGGCGTGAAGCAGGGCAAGAAAATAAGAATTGTTCTGCCAGATGGAGATGTAGTTGACGAGATTTGGCTTGAGTAGAAAGAAGGGAGAGACGGCAATGGCTAAGAAGGAGAGGCCAGTTTGTGTTCTGGTTGGACAGGACGGGAATGTTTTCAATGTTATCGGGAGAGTCTCAGCGACGCTCAAAAGGGCTGGATTGCAGAAAGAAGCTGAAGAGTTTCAGAAGCAAGCCTTTGAGCAGGAATCATATGATGCCGTTTTGAAGCTGTGTTCCGAGTATGTTTCAGTTCAATAGAATCTTGAGCCAGAAGGGAGAGACGGAATGGCTGAGTTGAAAGAGGATTCAAAGAAGGCAATAAAAGAGTTGGCTGACATACTCGCAAAATTCGGAGAGAATTGGGCAGAGTATCCAGAGATGGAAGAGAATGAGGTGTTCATTACGCAGCTTGGCGAATGGGTTGCTGCTCATTCGTTGCTGGGGCATCTTGTTGTGCTTGGGGCGTTTGGCCATGAACCGGAGAAAGGAGAGGGCAATGACGTGGGAAGAGAAAGCGAGAAGGCAGAAGAGACTGAGCGAGAAGGAGAAGGAGCATCATCAGCCGCAGGAGAGAAGGCAAAGCCGGAAGGAGAAGAAGGAGCAGGAGAAGTTCAACCTGCTGCTGAGGGAGAAGGTGATGAACCAACTGCTGAGCAGTTGAGTGAAGCGCAAGCGCTCGTGGCAAAGCTCAACGAAATCTATGTCGCAGCTGACAATCTCCACGACAAGATTTCCGAATTGAGCGAGTATGCCAAAGACGAAATTCCTGAATGGCTTGAGGAGCACGATAGTCCATGCGGCACAAATTCAATGAGATTCTATATTGAAGACCAACTCTCAGAAGCAGAAGGTGCTTCAGATGATTTGATGGATGGCTGTAAGAATCTATCCAACGAAGTTGGAGAATTCCTTGAGGATTATGAAGGCGAGTAAGAAAGGAGAGGGCAGATGATAGGTCAGGCATGGACTCCTGATAGGGAGAGAGGCTACAATCTCAGATGTACGAATTGCGGAAGGCCCACAGCAAAGAAAACAAAGACGTGTAAAGAAGCAGGGCTTTGCAAGCATTGCGTTCAGGAAATTCTGCTCAAGGGCAGGTTTACTCTCTACACAGATTTCAAGACAGGAGAGACAATAAAAGGCTCACCGAATTTTGGCATTATATCGGAAGATGGCGTGAAGAGAAAGCCAAGAAGAAGGATAGCCATCAGAAAGTCAAGAGCAAGAGAGAGGGAAGTTATAAGGACTCCAAGGGTCAGAAGAAAGCCAAGAGTGCGAAGAGCAAAAGAGGTCGATGCGGCTTTCAAGGAGAAGGCTGGCGTGGTCGAAGAAACACTGAAAGAGTTAGGCCAGTAAGTTGGTTAAGGAGTGGTGAGAATTGGCGAGAAGGCCAGACAATTCGACAGCTGGGGTAAGAACACAGTTGAGGGAGAAAAGCCGGGAAGAAGGCCCGGAGAGCCCATTTCAGCCTTGGGCTAATCAGGCGCGAAACACTGGAAATTTGGCCAGAATCTTGGTTCTAAGGCCATCATTCAGGTGGGGGCTGTATAGGAACACCTATTGGCGAATCAGCTGTGCAGGAGCCCACGAAAAAATACCAATCATGCGGGTGGTAATTAGCTGATGAAAGGAGAGGGAGTGAAGGAGAGGGAAGAAATTGAGGCTGGGGTCAAAAGAGGGAAGCTCATCAACGGCGAGTTGACATGGGAGAGTTGGGAAGGCTACCCCAACGGAATTGGCGAGAAGGTCTATGCGCGTTGCGTTGAACTGAACGTCTTTGCTGGGCCGTGCTCTTCTGAGGCAGTTGCGATTCATTCTCTTGCCCTGGCAACTTTGGGTAGACTTGAGCAGTTGGGATTCCAAAACTCAATTCAATATTTCCGTGCTGTGCATTTGACCCAAATGGCAAAGAGAGGGTAAAAGCGATGCTATTTGAACACGATGAAATTAACTCGATGGCCAAGTGGTTTGTCTCAACTGTAGGAGCATGTGACCAATGGCAGGATTTTGCGCAAGAAGCGCACTTGTTGCTCTTGAAAAAGAGGGAGCTAATCAACTCAATCGTAGGAAGTCGAAAGGGCTATGCTGCTCAGATGATATGGAACCATTGGAAGAAGTTGAGACCAAGAATTGCTTACATCGGGTCAGAGATAGCTTTCTACAAAGAGGAGTCTCACGAGATGTCAGACTTATTCTATGAGCTGGCAATCCAACATCTCCAAGTTATGCTCTCGATGCGAGCAAGACTTGTTCTCCGAGAGCTTATCAACCCATCAGGTCAGTTGCTGATATTGCTGCGACATGCCGAGTTGAGAAAGAAAAGAGTCAAGCACAGACCGATTGTGCCGTTGTTATCTGCGGTGAGCCAGGCAGTTGGTTTCAAAATTTCCGAATTTGTAAAAGAGATACAAGACAAAGTTAGTGATGTTGCCTGTCAGGTTAGTTTTGTGTCTCAGTAGAGACGACATATACTTATAAGTATATGGAGTATATTAATGAGTAAGAGTATTAAGAAGTTAAGTTAGAAGGAAGAAAAAGACTGATAAGATGTTTAAGTAGTGAGGGCAAACAGTTGTCGAAAGGAGAGGGGAGATGGGAGAGAAGATTCCCAAAGATTGGGAAGCTCAGGCATACCGTAAGGATTTTGTGTTCGATTCATCTGAAGCTGCTGCGAAGTTCTGCTTGGGCGTGTCCGATAGATTCAAGAATATAATTTATGGGAGGGATGTTAGTTGTTCTTCCTGGAAAGTGTGGCAGAAAAAGTATCACGTCCACGTGAGTGGCGTAAGAACAATACAGGAATGTTTGATAGTTGAGTCTGTTTACAAAGATTTTAACTTACAAAGCTATTGACGATTGACGAAAGGAGAGATGGATGAAACAAAATGCACTCAATAGCGAGTGGGACTGGCTAATACAGTTCAGCGAGAAAGAAGAAGAGGCATTGGTTGTGGTTAAAGGCAGTGAGCCAATGGCAGGAGACACCATCATTGCCACCGCAGCAAACCAAGCAACAGCTGAAACAATAGCTGAGGAGCACAACATTTCAATCAAGTTACTGCCAGGAGAGATGCCGGAGTTATTGAAAGAGGAGCTACAAAGCAATTCAACAATTCTGGCAAGTTTGAGATGGGCGCTGAAGATGTTCAATGAGACTCTCAAAACTTCCGAGAACAGCCCGCTGGCTGCTTTGCGTGATGCCATCGGACTGGAAGCTGTTGTTTGGATTCTCTTTGGTCATGATTCAAAACTTGGCAAGTGGATAGAGGCACAAAAGTTGATTTTGGCTCGGAAAGCTGGAGCGATGTTTGCGGGCAAGTAGAAAGGAGAGGGTAAGTGAATAGAGCAGAAGGTTTACAACTCGCTGACGGAGTCACACCAGTATGCGCTTGGACTGGCGCCAATGGCGAATATGTTGGCGTGCTTGTCGAAGTCGTTGGAAGGCATGGGCCGTGGCGTGGCAAAATCAAGATTCTTGGGTGTCTCAAGCCAGCATCTTTTGATTACATCAAGCTTCAGAAAGGGCAGGAA
>Ga0114930_10000216_pt1 | contig 61892 bp, 71 predicted proteins | sample AnhtaG_FD_87300 | JGI IMG/M metagenome (GOLD analysis project Ga0114930, IMG submission 87300) | Deep subsurface microbial communities from Anholt, Denmark to uncover new lineages of life (NeLLi) - Anholt_01485 metaG | ecosystem: Environmental > Aquatic > Marine > Oceanic > Sediment | place...
GTTTGTCAGTTTCGCCTTTACAATATGGATTCTATGCCTTGCCTATGCAGTTACAAGTATAGGAGATTAAACCTACTACTGATTACATAGCATGTTTTCTTCCATAGATTATGACTGCTAGTACTGTTAGTGTCATGAATAGTGACATGATTATGTTTTCAGCTATTTTCAACTCTTTACTTGCTTCCTAAGCATCGAACCAACATAGAGCCCAATGAAAACTAACACAAACATCATGACTGCGTTTAGCAGCAGGTTTAGAGATAGTATCGTCATCTCCCAGAATACCCACTCAGAAGTTGACAATTCGGTTGCAGGGTACATCTCTTCGTACGCTTCCTCGACCATTTGAGCCCAATGTCCTAGAGCTGGAAGATGCATCGCAAACAGCATGTTAAGCGCCGCAGCTAAAACCGCTATTTTACTGATTGCTTCCCTCCTAGCTTCCCATATCTTCCTGGCGAAGATGTAGCCAATGATCAATCCGCTAAGTAGAATTGAGATGCTCATACTAACATAATTTGCCCAATAGAAACCCAAAACTGAAGCCAACACCATCCCGAAGGGAACTGAGATCAAAATCATAATCACAGCTATCGATGCCACAGCCGTTACGACATCACCAAACTTCATCCTATCACCTCCTTTGACATGAGAATAAGTGTGTATGTCTTCTTCTTCAGTTTTTATGACTTGTGGAAGAAACTTCGATTGAACACTAATGCTATAATCTCTAAGATTTTACAGTTGTTGACATCTCAGACTGTATCCATCTGAAAGTGTGTCATTTCCTTAGCCGAGGAATGAAATAAACTATTACTGCCATGATCATCAGGGGAACGGATATCAGCCATATCCACCCTGACTTTAAGAGGAATCTGTTTAGGATGAGCAAAGCTACGACGAACCACATCATAATCGCTGCAACCGTCCTAACGTGCAACTCTACAACCCTCGTTCACTGAGCTAATATCAGGTCCTGAATGAATGACCTATGATTCCTAAGATTTTGCAATATTGCGATTCTAATTAGTTCTTTTGGTTCTGCTATAACTTTTCTGCAATTTGTTCACTACGGTCCTTGAACCCACTCAAAACCATTTTGGAATCATGGTCAGCTTTGTCTTTTCAATCTTCGCAAGATTTCATCAATTTTGTCTTCTATCGAATATAGCTTGCCATGTGGCAATTGATTTAGAAATCTATCCCAATTCCAGTCGTTTTCAAGCTGGTCGAGAATTGCTTTTCCATATTCAAATTGTTCATTGAAGAGAGGGTCATTAACGTCTGGAAACTTGTAATCGGCATTGAAAGTAACATCAATACACACAGTTGCAATGGATTCTTCAAATTCTTTTCTTCGTTTATCTGAGACATCGATTCTCTGATATTTATGTCTGCTAGGGCTTGGAAAAGGCAACCCCGTAGTCCATTGAGACACAGAGAATCTAGTTTCAATTGAAAATGCCTCTTCTTTGTAAATTCTAAAAACAGATTGTGTGAACTTTTCTTTTGGTTTGGAGAGTTGAACTACAACATCAGCATCTGGTGGGACTACAATTTTTCCCATTGGTTTTTCGATAATTTTCTGTGGGTCAATTGATAAATTCGAAATGAAACTGGGGGAAGGAATCGGAATATTCGAGAGCTTTATTTCTCTCCCCTTTATAGTCGTTCTAATAGGTCGTGTTTTCTTTATCCCCTTAGCTCTGAATATGTCTACTTGCCAAGAGTCCCGAAAAAGATAGGCGAAATATTGGAACATAGCAAAGGGAGCAATTTCTACAACAAAAGAGCCTATTCTGCTAAATTCATCTTCTAACAGATACTTCTTGTCTTTCTCACTTAGTGCATTGAAAAAAGGTATAAAGCTCCAAAAACTCATAGGACATTCAAATGGTGGAAGACCAAGCGTTTTTCGATTGTAAGTGACGAAGAATTGAAACCTGCTTGATAGTCTTGGTTCTCCGGTGTTACTGAAAAGCCATTCTAGCATCTTATCATCAACAAGTCTTTTACCTTTTGGAGTCCTTATATAATACGCTCTTTTCTTAATCTCATGATTAGCCCTTTCTACTACGGCATGTGGAATTCCTTTTCTTCTTTCTATCTCGATGATGAGAACATCACCTTTGTTAGTCTGAATGAAATGATGAGTGAAAACGACTGGGGGACTGCACTTATCTTTTGCAATATTTGAGATTTTTCTTGTCTCCTTGTCTTCATCGATTTTAGCTCCCTCAAAGCTCCCATCATCCTTGACACCAAAAATCAGAAACCCACCATTTCTGTTGGCAAAAGCGACAAGTTGACTTGCTATTTCAAATCGATTTTTTTCTGAAGAAATGAGCAAGGGAGTTGTTTTAAATTCCACTTTCATTCTTTCTTTCTTTTTGATTAGCTTATTGAGCTCTTCTAGCTTCATTGATTAATTCATCTCATTTAATTCGCAGGCTTCGTAAGTTCAGATTTTTATTTCGTAGCCAGCCGCTTTAAGTTCCTTAACTATCTTGTCTCGAACTTCATTTACTGATTCATTGAACGATATATAGACTATTCCATGCATGTTAGAAGGCAACTCGATATTTCCTTTGTGCAAGCAACAAACTCGGTCACGTCCTAACTTTCCAGTCTATCATTTTCCATCTTCCCTCATTTTTACTTTATACTCTGGTTTTATTTAAGTTCACCTTAGAAACTTCTTTCTTTAGGCTATTTCTGAGCTTAGAAAAAAGGGGAGATTAAGCTGGATTCTGGATTTGACATAGACTCTGTTAACTACAAAAATGTTTTATAGCATAAACTACAGATTAAACGGAAGTGAATAAAAAATGGCTGAACCACAATTTGAGGTATACAAAGATAAAGCTGGAGAATGGCGATGGAGACTTCAAGCATCCAACAATAAGATAATAGCCGATAGTGGTGAAGGCTACATAAACAAACAAGACTGTTTACATGGAATAGACTTAGTTAAGAAAGAATCTCCAGATGCGGAAATCATATACAAATAGAAAGCTCAACATTCCCTTTTTCTTTTCAAGCGATTGATTAAATGGTAGTTTTAGACTTGCTAAATATTTCTGAGATTAGAAAACGAATCACGTCTTTATGCATCCCTAAGAAAGAAGTCTTTGAATGGATTATCAACAAACAAGTGAGCTTAGTGTAGTTAGTGAAGATAAAAATATGTTTCATGGGTTGGTCTGCTCTGCTGTTTCCTTACATACGATAAATCTCAATTTTTACTTAGAATGCAGAGATAACGAAAGGAGGAGAAGGCTTCTTTTAGTGTGTTAGGAAAGAAAATGTTACACTGTGTAGCAGTAGACAAAAAGAAATAGCAGGGACAAAGGCTATAACATACTATCTAAGCGTTTTCCGAGCTTTATAGACTATCTGGAACATGCCTAGAAATGTGTATATAGAGAAAAATAGTCTTCCTATGAGACAATTAACAAAAAAGAATAAAATGATTTGTAACAACATCAAGAATTAAGCCTATTTTTCAGATTTTTAGTATAAAGTTTGTATTGGCTCTCTAATAGCCTAACTTTAGTCCAGAGATCGTCACTAGGTTCCTATCATGCTTTTGAAATCTCTACAAGAATTTTTCCCTTTGCAGTTTCAGAAGTCCTAAGGAAGAAATCTGTTCCGAATAATCTTTTGATATTAGGGAACATTTCAAGTAGAGATTGACGGATTACCCACTCGCAGTTAGCAACAATTTCCAGATTTTTCTTTGTTTCCCGAGCCTTCTTTTTCGGGAAGGCTGGAAGCGTCCCTAGTTTAAACTCCACTGGCTTGGTTTTGCCATGTTCGAGTATGTTGTCAAGTTTCTTCACTAGATCAGAAAATTCAAGTCTTCGTTTCCCCTTTACGGTAAGACTGTACTTTCTGGTGTCAATGTCTCTTTCGATGAATTTTCTCTTCTGTAGCCTTTTCAGATAGTCTGAAAGTACTGGATCAGATAGCTCAGTCTCCTCTCTCAAAGTCTTGTAGGACTTCAGACTCTTCCTTTTCGACTCTGACTTAAGCACTCGCAGTATTTTCATTTCGCCAGGTGCAAGCGGTCAGATTATATCCTGAATAAGTTAACAGTATCCTTTTTAGCGAAAGGTTTATATTATACTGTTACAGTATTATGATATGACAACATGACCATATTACTGTAAGGGGAAATTGAATGAGTAAGAATGTAAGAAAATTCAGATATGGTAAACCTGTAAGCCCTAAGGAAATGCCAAAGCCTAGGAAAAGATTACCTCAATATGATGAATGCCTAAGGGAATTTGTGAAGTCTGAATACACCCATTGGGAGGTTGACATTACTGCTTTGCCGAGTAAAAAACCTAGAGTTGTTCTAAGCTCACTGAAGTGGAGAATTAAAAACAAACCAGAATTCAAGAACATCCGAGTGTTTATGAGTAAAAATAAAATCTATTTGGAGGGGGTCAAGTAACAATTGAGTGAAATCACAGAGCTACCTATTGAAAACATAATTCCAGACCATAGTCAACCAAGAAAGAACTTTAATGAAGCTAAACTCCAAGAATTAGCAGAGTCTATCAAGCAACATGGTCTACTTCAACCTATATTAGTAAGACCTATCGGAAGTGGAAAGTATCAGCTTGTTAATGGAGAAAGAAGATTTAGGGCTTGTAAACTACTTAGTTTGGAGAAAATTCGAGGTGAAGTTAGAAATCTTACAGATAATGAAGTTTTGGAAATTCAAATTGTTGAAAATCTTCAGAGAGAAGATTTGAATCCGATTGAAGAAGCCGAAGCATTCCGACATATGATTGAGCTTCTTGGGTACACCCATGAAAAAATTGGGGAGAGAATAGGCAAAAGCAGAGAATATGTAACTAACAAACTTAGGCTATTAAGTCTCCCAAAGGATCTCAGAAGAGGTGTGGCAAGAGGAAGTCTTTCAGAGGGACATGCTAGAGCTCTCCTGTCTCTAAATGATATTCAAAGGCAGCGAGAAGTTTGTAGACAAATCAGCGAAAAGAAGTTGAATGTAAGGGAAACGGAAGAACTTGTCAAAAATCTGAAAGAAGGCGATGTTTCACATGAAACACCTGTAGATACAATTGTCAAAGTTAAGGAGTTAGCAGTACCTCGGCTTGTTGAGGGAAAAGAAAGAGTTGACGTAAATGAGCTAGAGTCAGCCCTCATAACTGACTTGAAAATCATTAGGAAGGTTAGACATGCCTGACTTTGATGAAGAACTGGGATGGCTGGATAAGTATACAAAGCAATATGAAATTATCAAGAAAAAAGATCTTCCTTTAGAGGTCAGAGGTCCTGTGTTGAAAAACTGGTCTCCAAAAAAGCCCACATTAGAGGTTTTGTTGCCTGCGATAGAAATTCTTGAACAGGAACATCCAGTCACAGTCAGACACCTATACTATTGTTTGATTGGACGAAGTATTCTAACCAAAGAAGAAGAAGGTTACGATAAACTTGTCAACATCATGAAAAGAGCTAGGCTGTCAGGGTTTGTACCCTGGAACTGGATTATAGATACAAGTCGAAGAGTTCTACAGGTTAGTCTTTATGATAGCGTCAAAGAATTTCTCACAAAACGGATTCAGTATTACTACAAGGATACATGGAAGAATCAGAGAAGATACATTCTAGTTTGGGTTGAAAAAGAGGCATTAGCAACACCTCTATGGCAGACTGTGAATCACTACAATATCCCAGTATTTCCAGCCAAGGGATATGATAGCTGGACTCATTTCCTGGAAGCAGTCAAGAAAATGAGGGCGATGGAAGATAAAGAATTAGTGGTTTTATATCTAGGCGACCATGACCCTTCAGGAATGAATATTCCGTCTGATCTCCAAAACCGATGCAAGTTGATGAATCTAAACGTCAGATTCGAGAGAATTGCAATAACAGAGGAACAAATAGACCAATACAACATTCCTAAATTGCCTCTAAGAAAGAATCCTAAGACTGGAAAGCACAAGGATCCAAGGGGTAAAAAATACGTTGAGAAATATGGTGCTTGGTTTGTGGAGTTAGATGCTCTTAAACCTTCAGTCTTAAAGCAAATTGTCACAGAAAAAGTTGAAGAACTTCTGGATCTCGAAGCTTTCGGAGATGATCTGAACGCAGAGGAAGAGGAGAAGGAATTTCTCAAAGACTACGTGTTAAGCGATTTAGATGACTGCATCGAGCTTTGGAAAGAATCTAGAGTGTGGGATTAAAGATGTTCTCATTGGTGAATGTTAAAAAACTACATGACTTCCCTCTCTTTCTCTTCTCATGTATTGTTGTATATGTATTGGTGATTGTGTGTGGGTGTGTGTGTTTCATATATCTAAGTCATAATGGAGGTGTAATTTTTGTGTGAGGTTGAAAGAAGAAGGTCTATGATCTCTAGGCTTGACCCGTTTCAGGTTAAACGCAAAGGAAGAATTGAATACTGCATTGAAGAATTGAGGAAAAGGAAAACAGTAAATGCTGAGGAATTCATGGCTTACTTATCTATTAGCTATGGAATCCGCAGGCATACTGCTGTAGAATATCTTAGAGACATAGAATCCTATAGGCTCATCGAGTGGAAAGGCAAAACTATTGAATGGATAGGCGAAGACAAATGGAAAGCTGAAACTGAAGAACAATAACAGTGTTCAAACCCAAAATGCTGTTTATAGATGCATTCTCCAACATGAAAAATCTCCATGACCTGCAGAGTCTTACCTTGTGAATCTACCGAATCAACTTTCTATTTCCAACACGTATGAGAACTATATCCATACATTTCCTCTATCATTTTCTAGCACTAACATCTTAACGTAAGAATACTAATTGACTACTATAATAGAAACTCCACTTGCTGGTTTAGAGCTTAATATGATGATAAGGTACTGTACACAACAGTTAAATGCTTGTACCATACAATTTCTATACACAACAGCTAGGAGATAAGAAAGACATGCCTAGAATCAAATGTATCAAATGTGGTAAAATTGGTAACTTAACAATCAAGAAGACAAAAAGTCATGGAACAACCTATGAATATTACTATGTCCAACACTATATCAAAGAAACCGATAAAATAAGATGGTGCTACTTAGGCAGATATGAATCATTACCAACAGAGTACAAGGAAATCTTACAGAAAGATAAGGCTATACACAACAATACACAAAACTATACACAAAACAATAGCAAATCAGAAAACCTTAATTCAAGGTTAAACAATGAAAACAAGACCATAAAACACCATTTTTCACCCTGTGGCTCCGGTAGTATAGTCCGGTCAAGTATAGCGGCCTCTCGACACAAAGCAGTGAAAGAAAGCCGCCGACCCGGGTTCAAATCCCGGCCGGAGCACTATACATTTCAAGCTGCCGTGGGTTTGGTTAGTGATGTAAGAAGTTGAAGTTCAACGTAGTTTTTCTAAAGCCTTGTCAATGTTTTCTAGTCCAAGTCTTTTAAGAACTTCAGATTGTGGTATGCCATTTTTGTCCCAGCCAACAGCCTCATAATACTCTTTCTTATCTTGTTCAAACTTGGCTTTGTCAACGGTTTTTCCCTTGTACGGTCCAGAAGGTAATGGTTCGTAGAATCTAGCTGGGTTTTGATCGTGGACTTTTGGTTTCCATTTAAGATCTGGACCACCTAATAGAAGCATGGCTCTTTGCAGTTGCAATATTCTTAATGCTTTTGTGTTAACCCATTCCTCTTGTGCTAGCTCTAAGCCTGTCACCGCCTTGTAAAATTCGAATTTAAGGTTGCGCGGTATTCCGAAAATGTTGAAGTAACAGTACACTGCTGAATCGTGAAAGATCATAATCAACTCACTTCTCGAATCGTCCAGTGGTAGACAGGCGACAGACGTGTGGTCTCCGCCTTGAACCGAGCACGCATAAGAAATGATCTCGGGATAGTCTTTTCCGCTACGAATTCCATGAGCGCCAAGGCTTATGCCCTTACACTGCACAGCATATTGCAACACATCCATATTCTTCATTTCCCCAATCTTTAAAGCCGCGCGATAAGTGCCTTCCGCAAGCATATCACCTACTCCCTGTCTGAAAGCGATTTTTCTGGCTAAAGCTGCAAATGCTTCAGCGTCTCCCCATTTAGGCTCCAAACCGTCTAAATCCTGTTTTGTCAATATTCCTCTTTGGAACAGTTCAGCCACGAAACCAAGCAGATTTCCAGTTTGTATGCCGCATAAACCTAAATCGTCAATGAGTGACGACAAAAACACGTTCTCTTCTGGAGTGAATATTCCGAAGTTTGTGCCCAAATACGCTTGCAGTTCGTAGTCGGGGTTATCTGTGATTGCTCCTTTGAATCGTCCAGTCTTTACCATTGCGATTTTTAAGCATGTGGTTGGGCAGCCGAAGTCGCCCCAGTAAGGTTTTATCCAAACTCTGTTCTCGAATTTGTCAACGCCAAAGCTTTTCTCATCATGCCACTCTTCCTGCCAGTTCCATATTGGTTCAGAACTTGTTGTTGCACCTACTTCGTATCCAGCAGACCCTGTTCCCCATCGTCTCCACAACTCGTTTTCATAAACATCTTTGCATATCGCTTGCGTTAGCTGTTTCATTTTTTCGATGTCAGCAACTTCTGGTAGTGGTCCCGTGCCTTTGACAGCTATTGCTTTAAGCTTTTTGGAACCCATAAATGCACCGTAACCGCCGTAACCAGCAGCATGAGTCCATTTGGCTCCAACAATTGCTGTTCGCACTTTGTTTTCTCCTGCAGGACCAACATACAAAATTGACGGCTCTTTCCATTCGCCGTAATGCGGAAAACGCTTCTCTAAAAGCTCTCTACATTCTTTTGTGAGCAGTCTAACTGTTTGTTTTGCATCTTTACCCCAAACGTGGCTGGCATTCCTGATCTCAACGTCGGAATCTTTAATGAATAAATAGACTGGTTTTTCCGCTTCACCTGTTATTATGATGCCGTCGTAACCAGCGCATTTCAATTCAACGCCGAATTCGCCAGCGACCGTGGAGCCTACAACCCCGTTGCTTTGCGGAGACTTCCCAGACACGCAGATTCTTCCGCCGGGGAAAAAACCTGTCAACGGTCCGGTTAAGAATAGAAGTATGTTTTCTGGTCCAAGCGGGTTTGTTGTTTCCCATTTGCTGCCTAATCTGTCCCAAAGAATTTTTGTTGCTAAACCTCTGCCACCAACGTACTCTCTCAAAACTTCATCATCAAACTTTGTCTCTTTAATGTTCTCCGTTGAAAGGTCAACTTCCAGAAAATTTCCAGTGTAGCCGAAAATCATATGAATTCCTCTCCTAATTCCCCATACATTTTAACAGCCAAGTCCCGTGTTATCTCTTCCGGTGTGCGTGCATAGAGCTTGTAGGCATAATTTTTCTTCGAAACAGTTTTTAACACGTTCCATTTGCCTTCTTGGCAGACTTTGACGCATTCAGGATCGCCGCCGCATAAGTCGCAAATCAAGATGTGATTTTCCGTTGGATGCATGTGTGGAACTCTTCCAGAACAAGCGTCGATGCATTGTCCGCAGCCAGTGCATTTTTCTTCATTCACTAAGACAGCGCCTGTTTTTGAGTCCATTGACAAGGCATTCACTTGGCAAGCTTCAACACACGGGTAATCTTCACATTGTGCACAGAAGTGGGGAAATTCTAGGCCTGGAACAAGCATGAAAACTCTTATTCTTGAGGCTTCTGGCCATATGCGGTTTTCGTGGAAAAGTGAGCATGCGATTTCGCATTTTCTGCATCCGCTGCATTTTGAAAAGTCTCTTGCTATCCAGATTGGTTCTTTTTTCGTTGTCAATTTTAGTCCTTCTTGTGGAAACTTGAAGTTTTCTGTTAATCATGCTTCGATTTAAATGTGATGTTTGCGATGGCAATCTCTTTAAACTCTACCCCTAAATCAGTGAGAAAGGAGAAAAGCTTTCGTGTTGCAGTTTGCAGATGTAATTCAGCAATTGATTGAGTGGATGAAGGCTCTTGCTGTTCAATACGAGTATTTCGGGATTTTCTTAATCGGCTTGATTGGTGCGTCGTCGATTTTTTTTCCAATTCCATACACGGTTGTTATTTTCGCTCTTGGAGGGCTTAAGGTTGGAGAAGCATGGGTTTTTGAGCCTATGTGGATTGCTGTTGCAGCAGGAATAGGGTCGGCTTTGGGCGAGTTTTCGGGATATTTACTCGGTTTCGGCGGTAGAAGGGTCATCGGTGAGAAGTACAAGAAGAAAATGGAGTTTCTTATGAAGCTTTTTGACAGGTTCGGACCGATTGTAATTTTCGTTTTTGCCTTGACACCTTTGCCTGATGATTTGCTGTTTATTCCTTTAGGCGTTATACGTTACAGTCTTGTTCGAGCGCTTATTCCCGCTTTAGTAGGGAAGATCTGCATGAACTTCATCGTGGCTTACAGTGGCCGCTTTTCGGTACAAATTATTAGAGACATTTTTGGTGTGGAGAGTGACTGGATATCTGGATTGATTGGCATGGTTCTTGCATTAGTTTTGTTGATAATAGTTTTTGTTGTTATGTTTAAGGTTGATTGGGAGAAGCGTTTTCAGGAGTATATAACTAAAGAAGAGGATAGTGACGAAAAACTTGAGAGTTATAGCTGATCCACACCGATGTGGAGATGTCTCCCGCAAATCCCCCATTTTTCTAGGCGAGGAAAAAGGATAGTTACAGCTATCACTGCTAGCGCGCGCTGAGTGTGCGCGTCAAAAGCGTTTCAAAGCTTCTAAGAAATGTATGGAACAACTGAAGAAGTATTTACTGCCTCCTTAAGGAGGATGCTTCTCAAATCCGTTGTGTAACCTATGAAATTGAACTGTTCCTTGTTTTTGTATTTCAAACTGAGGTCTTTGTTATTGACGCTAAGCCGTGAGTACAGGTTTTCCATGATCGTCTTCTCTATTACCAGTGCTCCGATCCCGAAAATTCTTTCTAAGGTGGACAGAAAAGCCTGTAGGTTGTCTGGGATGTCTTGTCGTTTCAGATGGTGGTTTTGTTCAATATGAAAATAGATGGTTTGTGTGGCAGTTTCCCCCAAGATTTTGTTTAAACTCTCATCTATAGCTTCCAATAGAGCTCTCTTGAATTTGCAGTCTTTTTCTTTAACAGACAGCAATACTTCGATAGGAAGCACTCTCCTCATGTTCAAACTAGCTAGATTTCTTCAATGTGCGAGTAACTGAGACCTAACCTTCGTAAGGAATCTCTTGTTTTCAACAGTGGATTGACGCCCTTAGAGGATGTCAAAGGCGCTATGCTGGTTTGCGGGTATATATGGATTTTTTGGGAGATCAAGCGTTTTTGCAGAAATTCATAGCCACAGTCACACTTGAGTCCAACAACCTCGTTGTTTTTCGTGATTAAACTGTGGATGTGTGACGCTGTACATCCCGTCTGCTGTTTGTGCATTTTCCAAGTTAAGGCAAGATCGTCCAAAGTTAAAGGTTCAAACGTTTTTGCTTGGGTGAAGAACCAAAAGCTATAGGCTCCAAAGAGAAACCAGAAAACCCAGATCAGTAATTCCAACATTTTTTCTTCCACCACATTTTTATTCAACTGTTTATGTGTTGTACAGACATACAATATGTCCTTGTCCAGACACATCTACTTGAATATACCCTTCCAAACAATAAAAACATACTGTAACCACGACAAACGACACATCAGTTACAGCGACATTCACTGGCACAAGCCAAAACTGTAAATTGAGCGACAAAGACAAGTGGCATAATACTCAATTTTTCTCCCTCTTACATGCGCACTTCTATCTCGAACGATTTTTTATTTTTTAGCTTTACTTTTCTGGTTTTTGGTTGAAGTAAGAGAGGTTAGGAAGCTTCGGAGTTCGTTTCTGAGTTCTTTTTCATTTGCGCCTCTAAAGACTGTTATGTTGTAGACTTTTCCGAGGGAGGCTAGCTCTTCTCGGTTGGACATGTCGATGAGTATGCTCTGAGTGGGGGTGACGTCCATCTTTTTTCCTAGGAGAGAGACGGCGTCGTTTTTGTCTCCGGAAAGGGATACGTCAACCACCAAGACAGCTTTCTCTTTTTTTGCTATGATGTCAAAGGGGTGTTGTACTCCGGATGTTCCCTCTATCTTAGCGTGAAATTGAGTGTCAAAGCCGTTTTCGCGGAGGATTTCTCCTACGCTTTCATAGAGTGGTAGGTCTTTTCCGAATTTGTTTATTGTTTCGTCAGCTATCTTGTATGCGTATATTTTGATGTATTTGGCTTCTCGATGGGTGAAGCTTCTTTGGCATTGTTGGCAGAAGTGGATGATCTCGGGTGTGTCGAAACGGTGTCCACACTTTTCGCATTGGTAACAGTTTCCTATCACACGGTATTGTACAGCGTCATCCACGAGTTCGGCTTGGCATCCGGGACAGACCAGAGATGAACTTTTCCTGAATTTGCTTTTTGATCCTATGTAACCGCATTTCATGTGTTCAAGGAGTTCTGTGTAATCCACGTTGATGGAATTACATTTCGGACAAGCATATTTTGAGTATACCTCTGGTGAACTACAGTCTGGGCACGTTAAGACCCGGTCTATGAATTTGGGTATGAGGGCTCCTTTTTTCTCCAAGTTTTCAAGTGTTTGCTTCACTTGAAGTGAATCATTTGTTTTCCATGTTTCTTCAGCCTCAACATAACGGATTCCCGTTTTATTCAGGGTAGGCGTGAGCTCCAAGACGCCTCGTTTGATCAGTTTGCCCAAGAGTTTTTGCTCTTGGTTTTCGTCCGTAGCGTCTATTTGTATCTTTTGGGCATCTTCTTGCACTGTTTTTGGTTTTTGCTTCATTTTCAAATCTCCGTTAGATGCTGAGAACGTTGAAGAAGGCAAGTGTGAGGACGGTAAGGATGACTGAGTGACGTAGACCAGCCGACAGGGTTCTGTCTCCGATTTTTCCTGCTATGAGGCCACCGAAGATTGATTCGATCATTGACGCCCAGAAAAGGATTGATGTGTAATAGTTGATGTCGAGAACCCCTTGTAACAGTCCAGATTCTCCGACTGCGACTTCGGCTGAAGCAGTGTGTAACGGGGTTAGAAACTGGTGCAACACGACGTAGGCGATGATAAGAAATATGATGGTGGCCATGTATATCGTCATCATGTATGGTCTCATGTTGCTGTACTGTTCTTCTTTGTATTCGTTGAGGCTTGAGAAGAGGTCGACGCTTGTGTCGAGGACTTCGATCATTTTGCCTCCTGTTTGGTGTGCCTCGATTAGTATGGTGGATAATCTTAGGGCGTTTGGGCGTCTAAGGCGTTGGGCAAGAGACATAAGTGAATCTTCCCAGCTTGCTCCTAGGATGAACATGGAGATTGTGTGTTCAAGTTCTTTTGAGAGGGGTCCATAATTTCTTTGGGAGGCTTCTTCAAGAGCTCTTGGAAGCGTTATCCCTGAGCGAACTGCCTCAGTGACGTCTCGAAGAAGTCTTGGAATGTTTCTGTCTACTTGTCTGCCCCATCTATAGTTGTTGAATTCAACTATGGCTGGAAAAGCGAACGCTATTATCAAGCCGAAGGCCATGGTGTTGTTCACCTTCTGGCTAAGTGGAATTATGTAGGGTGCTTGAGGTGTGTAGAGTCCCAAAAGAATGGGGATTAACATTATTGAAACTCCGACTGAGCCTGAAACCGCCCAAACAGCTTTTCTGTATTTTGGTTTGAAGTACATTCCTATTCTTCCTCCGGTAAGACTCCGTTTAGGATGATGATGAAAATCGTGCTGATCGTTGGAAGTCCGAAGAAAACCAGTAGATTCAGCTGATCCACTGGGGATAGACCAAATGCGACGTTGCCCATAACCGATAGAATTGTTATCATGACTATGAAGACTATTGGCCCCATGACCATTGCTGCGATGTATATCTCTCCAAGGGATATTAAGGTGCCCAGGGTCTTCTTTAGTTGTTGCCGTTTCGCGTGGAGAAGGCTCTTGGTCTCAAATGTTAGAAGGTTTTTTAGATCTCCGCTTGTCTTCACAGTGTTTGTGATTCCGATAAGGAGCTTTGAGAAGGTTTCTGACGGGCTGCGAAGTGTAATGTCCGCTAGTGATGAGGTCACGTCTAACCCAAGCATTTTGATGTTTGCGATAAGCCTTTTGGCTAGGTCTTTGATCGGAGGATGTCGCTCTACCTGAGTTACTCGTTCGAAAATTCTTTCGATTGAGATGCCTCCGGCGGACAGGACACCCATGTATCCTGTGGTGTAGACGAGATTTGCGTCTATTTCCTTCCCTCTTTGGCTTCTACGGTAGAGGGGATATAAAATGAATATTATTGGGATGGTTAGTGAAATGACGCATGAGAAGGTGAGGACAGCTATAAAGTACTGGAATAACGTCAAGTTGAAGAGAAAATGATGTAGTAAAGCGCCCATCGCAAATGCTGAAACAAACGTAACCAAGGAAGCAAACAGCATGAGGGCCATATACGACTCGTAAAATCTAGTGGTTCCACTTTTCTGGTAAATTTGCTTGAAAGCCGTGAAAGTGAAGCGAGACGTTATCCTCCCAACTAGTCTGTAGCTTACCGTTGTCAGGTACGATGTTTTTTCTGATTTCTGCATTACATTTCCAGCCTCGCTCTGCTATAAACATCATTAGGATTAAGGTAGTATTTCCTCACTACGTCGGCTACGTCATCGTAGCTCTTGATGCTCTTCTGAGCCATCCACTTCAGGATGTGTTCTCGTCTCTTCAGCTCATTTAGTAGGGTTTCCATGGGAACATGTTTGAGTTCAGTGATTTTTTTGAAGACGTAGCCCTCGCTGGCGGATTTGGCGGTGAAGATGAAAGAGTCGCTTCCTGGATCCCACTCGTACATCTTTTGGAATATTGCTCTTCCAGTCTTGTCGTCGACTCCTGTAATCTCGGAGATGTCTAGAACTCGGCGAACTGTGGTGTCCCGAAGTTTTGTCCTACCTATCAAGACAATAGCGTTCATCATCGGGATCAGCATTGAAGGAATATTCATTGGTTTGGTTAGCAACCTCTTTTCTACTGTTTCTACGTTTTCGGCGTGGATTGTGCAGAGACCGCCATGACCAACTGAGATGCTTTGGAAAAGTGTGTAGGCTTCTTCGCCTCTTACCTCGCCTACGGCTATGTAGTCTGGGCGCTGTCTCAGAGATGACTTTAACAGGTCGAAGAGCGTTACTTGTTGGACTCCTGGTTGAAATGATGGGCGTGTTACCATTGGTATCCAGTTTTCGTGGAGACGAAGTTCACGGACTTCTTCTATGGTGATAACCTTCATTTCAGGTCTTATGAACATTGAGATTGAGTTTAGTAGAGCGGTTTTACCTGACGCGGTTGCGCCAGCGACTATGATCGATCTTAGGTTCTCAACGAGTATCCAAAAGTAGGCTGCCATGTGTGGCGATATTGTGCCGAAGTCTATTAGGTCGATGATGGTGAAAGGGTTTGCCCTAACCTTTCTTATGGTGAAGGTGTCTCCTCGTTTGGAAATCTCCTCTAGTGTGAGGTGTACTCTGAATCCTTCGGGAAGGGTTCCTTCAAGAATTGGTCTTGAAACTGATATTTGGTGTCCTGCTTTGTAGGCTAGTCGTGTAATGAATGCGTCTAATTCTTCTTTTGAGTGGTACATGACGTTGGCTGAGATTGACTCGTGATATCTGTGCCAGACATAGATTGGAATCGCTGTGCCGTCGCAGCTGATGTCTTCGATGTTTGGGTCACGAATGAGGATGTCAACGATGCCGTAGCCTAGAAAGTCTCGTTTCATGTAGTAAATGAACTTTTCAACAGAGTCTTTGGAAATCTTGAGTTTGAAGGTTTTTATGGCTTTTTTGATCTGTTTTGTCAGGTAGTCTTCTATGAGGGTTTCGTCTTTGAGAACGGATAAGGGAACGTTAGCTTCTTCCTTTATGATTGTCTTTAGTCTTTTGAGGGTTTGTTTCTCGTGTTCGTCCATTGTTGGTTCAACGGTTAGGTACTGAAGTTTCCCAGTTTCCTTGTCGACGTCTATTCCAACGTACCCGTATGGGGGGTTGACTGGGTAAAATTCCTTGAAGGTTCGGGGCGACTTTTCTTTAGTTTCTTCAACTTGTTTCTCAGTTTCTTTAATAGAAGTTTCTTTCTTGGTTATCCGGATTTCTGCTATTCCTTCAGCCTCTTTGAGAGTCTCTGTCGTCTTACCCATCCTTCCTCAGCTCCAGACATACAAAAATGCTGCGTCTATTTCCCAGTCGTCAACTTCAATAGCATCACCCATTGATCTAAATCTAATCGTGAAGGTCAATGAAACCAAGTAAGAGGAGACATCAACACTATTCCATCCATTTGACAAGTCTGTGAAAACATTAATCCATGCAGTACCGTTCCAAACGTCCACAAGAATATCTTCTGATCCCATCGTCCCTCCATAAATACACAACCATTCATTTTCTTCATTATAATCAACGCCTGTCCATTGAACCTCCAAGTCCGACTCATAATTCACTGGAGAACCACCCGTAACGTGTATTGTAAAGTTTCCTATGGGATGTTCGTCTGGGGTCCCACTAAACGAAACATCCAGCATATAAAGACCTTCCAAACCTGGAGCAGTCACGTTGAAACCATAAGTAATGTAGGTGTCCTTAATTTCACCTGCGTTGCTTACCTCTATCTTGTTGCCTGCGATTGAAGCAGCGTCCCATCCTGTTCCACCTATGTCTTCGATACTTGTAAAACCAGAAGGAACGAAAATTGTCAGTGTTCCTGAGGCATCTATTCCATCTTTATTGCAATCTTCTTCCAGCGAAACATAGATAGTAGTTTCCGTGCTTGGTGCTACAGAAGCACTAAACGTGGGAGTAGCTCCTTCACCCAACCAGAGGATAGAGAAAGGAACATTAGCGTCTGCTTGCTTGCTCGTGTAACCTTCTGAATAAACCGTTCCATTTGCCGTTATCCTAATGTTTACAGTGAATTCCTCGTTTTTCTTATTGCCCTTAATGTCCACAAAAAACTCCTGCACTGTATGAGGTTGAACGTTAACTGTCCCTGTCCAATAAACAACTTTCTTGCCTCCATCTTCAACCCAACCAGAAGTAGGATAAGAAACACCTGCTCCTTGACCTCCAAGTTTGAGAACTTCATTTACGGCACTAGAAGCATTAAACTCCACACGAGTCACTTGATAAACGTCATCTGTTGGATTCCAAAAGATAGCACCAAAAGTTCCTTCTTTGTCTTTATCCATCTGATACGGTATTGAACCCGTAACAAGAACCGTCGTTATGCCGCCGTATCCCTCGCCAGTATCCTCTTCAGTTAAAGTATCCACTATGCCGTCTGGACCTGCTTGTTGTGCTGAAAAAAAGCTGTGTGTTCCCTTGTCTGCAGAAGAATCCACATCACATGTATTATTGTCTACAAAATCGTATGTATACGCCTCTTCACTTGGCGAATAGCTGTAACTAAACGTGTTTCCCAGTTCCGTGACTAGTTGTATCGCACGTTCTTGGTCTTCAAAGCTTGAAATACTATCATTACCGATGTTAGTCACAGTTTCAGCTGTATTAACGCCGAAATCTATCTTATAGTAATCTTGAGTGTTGGCGGCTCCCTCGTCAAAAATTCCCAACCAGATGAGCTGGGCATTATAAGAACCTGTATTCTTGACGGTTATGTTCAACTGGTCATTGTTGAAAGAGACGCTGATGAATTCAAGGTTTTCTTTGTTTCGTTTTAGATCCAGTTCTCCCATGTCTTGAAGAATCTTGTTGTAGTCTTCTGTCACGTTGACGTTAAGAAAGTAGAACGTGTAACCTGTCAACAAGATGAGTAATATGAACACTCCTCCGACTATGGAGCCTGCTCCTCGGTTGCTACGGCTAAGCTTTCCAACAAACCACATCTCTGCTTCCCCGTTCACTGATAACTATTATCTCGTAGGTTTGACCATCTGCAATCGAAACCGGCGAAGTGAACTTAACACAAACGATGCTTTCCTTTGCCATGGTGTCTCCTTTTCCACTTGCGTAGACTGAAACCTGTGTGCCGTCTATGTACACGGCGTCAATGGCAAGTTCGATTTTTCCGTAATTCAAAACCGTTATGTTCATGTAGTCAGTTGTGACATTCCACCAGACAGTGGTGATCAATAATCGCTCTCGAGCACGTTCTTCTCTTCCACTTGTCTCAAGTAGAAAAGAGCTTCCCGATGAACTGAAAGCGTTTAGGCTGTAGGCGTATAGCCCGGATCCAGCTACAGAAACTATTAGAAGTATGATAAGGCTAGCTATGATTTCGCTTACTCCTTGCTTGTCGTGAAAAATGGATCGGGACATCTTCTTCATCCAACCTTGTTTCAGGAAGCATCGAATAGAGACGGGAAAGAGAGAGGGATTTTTATTTGGCTTCGACGGATTGAGAGACTGTGGTACCGTCTTTGCAAGTCACTTTCACTTCATAGAAATAACCTAAGGTCATAGGTTTGTCGACTTCTAAATACTTCACAGATTGCACAGTAATTTTGACACTGGTAAACGAGGTGGTGTTCGCTATTGCAACTCCGTCAACATATATCTTAGTGAGGTTGAGGTCCTTGCCGCCAACGTTTCTGACATAGATTTTTATTTTACTGTTCGTGGTATCACCATATATGGAGTCAAATAGTAGTTTTCCCTGTGTTCCACCAGGACTCGTTGTGGCTCCTCCGATCCATCCCATGGTATATGTGTAGACGACGACGCCAGCGGCAACTGCGAGCAACATTAGAATCAAAGCGGCAATCACTGGAGAAAATGCTCTCTTACCCCTAAACAGTTTTTTCATTATCTTCATGTTTTGTTCGCACTCTACATTTGGTTAAGCTTTGGCATTATCTAAGGCTAGTGTAACCATGGGCTATGATGGTCAGTGACAGTTTTGTACGAACTTGACTTAATGGAAACTCGGGATTAATTGAGTTCACCATGACGTTAAAACTATGACAGAAAAATGCAAGTTCAGGCTATCTAAATATGAATTCGCAGTGTGGGTCTCCTTTTCCTGCGCATTTTTCTTCGGTGATTTCGATTGTTTTTCCGAATAGCTGTGAGAGGAAGCCTTCTAGGAAACCTCTGAATATGTGGCAACATGGCTGAGTGATTTTGCGGGCTATGCTTTCAAAAGAGTTGATAATTATGACTTTTCCAGATCCGTTAGCAAAGTCAATGTTTTGGAAGGATAGTTTTCCCCTGTTTTCGTTGTTTTTTAGTTTGGAAAGATAATGGAGTGCTTTCTCTTTGGTTTTAGCTTTTTTCATGATTTTCTTGCATAGGTTTGCACCGCCTTTTTTCGCTGCTGTGCATAGGATTGTGGAGGCTGCTGAGGGAGAGAAGATTTCTTCTAGAACTGATTCAATCTCACTGATGGTTTCAAAACTTAAGAGGATACCCTTGCCTAAACTGCCCTTATTTACTCGAATGGCTGTGCTTTCTTCGGAAATTGTGCTCATTGTCAGTCTGTGTTTAGCATATAGCGCTTAACAAATTTTTTGAGGCATCTGAATTGACATCTGAATCGGAGTGAACTCACTCATATCGTTTCCCATAAACTTCCATGAGCATACTAGTGTGTTTTCTTTTCTGCTATCATATTAAACAGACGTTGTGTGGCTTGGAAAATCTTAATTAGTACCCCTACCCTTACCAAGTAAGGGTGCCCCTACCGTATACTTCGATCCACAACCAAAAACCAAGAAGAAAAACTTGTTTGATCGCGAGGCAGAACTAAAGCAGTTTTTTGACGCACTGTCCCATACAAGATTGGGTTAAGACAATTGTCAAATAGAAGAAAAGTAACTTCAGTTGTGACTTTTCTTGAATATGATTTTGTTGAAGGATGTGTATTTGGACTATTTATTTTGGATATGAATTTTTGATAGTCACTAGTAGGGGTTTCTGGTGGTTACACTAGCTTTAGATAATGCCATAGCTTAGTCTTTAGCACTGAAAAAAAAATTCGGAAAATGGTGATATTCGGAATGTCTAAAATGGAAACTAGTTCTATGGATGAGTATTCAAAGGGGCAATTGCAGAGGCTATTGGAGGGCTTGGAAGCAGTGAGAAAAGGCGATTTGACAATGCGTCTAAGGAAGGAACGAGAAGACACTTTTGGTGAGCTGGCGGATTCGTACAATGGCATGGTTGAATTGATCGGTGGATTAGCCGACGAAGTTTCCAGAGTGGCTGCTGTTGCGGGTGACAAGGGTAACCTTGAAGAGAGAGCAGCTGTGCCAGGGGCTACCGGTTCTTGGAAGAACGTTGTTGATACCTTGAACGGTTTGATAGACGCTATACAGACGCCAGTGAAAGAGGTTCAGAGTGTTCTTACGGCTATGTCAAAGGGTGATTTGACAACCAAAATTGCGTTGGAAAAAGCAGTCGGCGACTTTAAGGTGATGGCGGAAACGGTCAACAAAACAGTGGATGATCTGAATAGATTGGCAACTGAGGTGAGCAGGGTAGCTAGGGTGGCTGGCACTGAAGGCAAACTGACAGAAAGAGCAACGGTGGAAGGCGTTGCTGGATCATGGAAAGACATCGTGGATACGTTGAACGCCTTGATAGAATCGATTGCCAAGCCAGTGTTAGAAGTTAGAAGAATAATGGCTGCTATATCAGAAGGCGATCTTACTCAGAAGGTGCAGATAGAAACTGCTGGAGACATTAAAGTTCTGGCTGATGTTATCAATAAAACAGTGGACGATCTTAACAGGCTGGCTGGCGAAGTCTCTAGAGTTGCAAAAGTGGCTGGAGTTGAAGGTAAACTCAGCGAAAGAGCTACGGTGGAGGGTGTCAAAGGCAGTTGGAAGGACATTGTGGATACGCTGAACACTTTGCTTGATTCTATCGTTGGACCAGTGCAGGAGGTTGGTAGAATAGTCACTGCTGTTGCTGAAGGTGACTTGACACAGAAAGTAACAATAAAGGTGGCAGGAGATTTAGAGGTTTTAGCTGGTACAATCAACGACATGGTGGATTCCCTCAACGCATTGGCGTCAGAAGTAGCAAGAGTCGCCAAGGAAGTAGGTGCTGAAGGAAAACTTGGAGTGAACGCTGAGATTCCAGGTGTTGGTGGATCTTGGAAAAACGTTGTTGACAACCTGAATGGATTGGTGGACACACTCACTGCACAAGTGAGGGAGATTGCTAAGGTTAGTGTGGCTATCTCTAAGGGTGATTTGACACAAAAAGTGGAAGTACGTGCAGCAGGAGAGGTAAAAGCCCTAGCCGATGCAATCAACGGTATGGTTGACGACTTGAACAGGCTGGCTGGCGAAGTCTCTAGAGTTGCGAGAGTGGCTGGAGAAGAAGGCAAGTTAACCGAGAGAGCAACCGTTGAAGGTGTCGCTGGATCATGGAAAGACATCGTGGATACGTTGAACGCCTTGATAGAAGCGATTGCCACGCCAGTGTTAGAGGTCTCTAGGATAGCGACAGCGATTTCAAAGGGTGACCTAACTCAGAAGGTTGCGATTGCAACTGTTGGAGACATCAAAGACCTAGCCGAAACCATCAACAAAATGGTAGACGACCTCAATAGACTTGCCACAGAGGTAAGTAGAGTAGCAAGAGTGGCTGGTGAGGAAGGAAACTTAGCGGAGAGAGCGTCTGTGCCAGGTGTTTCCGGTTCATGGAAAGGTATCGTTGACACGCTGAACGGTTTGATCGACGCGATAGTTACTCCAATCAGAGAGGTCCAAAGGGTTCTCGTTGCGATGTCTGAAGGCGACTTAACCCAGAAGGTGGCTTTGGAAAAGGCAGCAGGCGATTTCAAAGCTATAGGAGACACCATCAACCAAACGGTGGGCGATCTTGGTGCACTCATCGGAAAGTCTGGGGTTACAGCCGAGAGAGTTTTGGTGGGAGCCGATCAAGTGGCTTCTTCTTCAACGCAGGTCAACGCTGCTTTGCGTCAAGTAGCAGACATCGTGGGACAAGTAGCTGAGGGAGCTCAGACACAGTCAAAACGGCTAGAAGAAAGCACCAAAGTTGTCGCAGATCTATCCGCCAGCATCCAGCAAGGTGCGGTTAACGCGAGGTCAGCGGCAGACACAACAGCGGAAGCGGCTAAGCTGGCTGCAAAGGGCACTGAAGCAGGAAAAGAGGCTGGTTTGAGACTGAAATCAATCGACGAAATGGTAAGGGTTAACACAGGGACGGTTCAGAAAGTGGATGAAAGCGCACAAGAAGTCACAGGCATAGTAGGAACCATCAACGACATTGCGGATCAAACTAATCTGCTTGCTTTGAACGCGGCAATAGAAGCGGCTCGTGCTGGAGAAGCGGGTAGAGGGTTTGCAGTTGTTGCGGATGAAGTTAGGAAGTTGGCTGAAAGGTCAAAGACGGCTACCGGCGAGATCGAGGGACTAGTCGGTGATGTGAGAAATGCGGCAGGCGGAGCAGTCGCTGGCATGACACGAGGAGGGGAACAAGTTGGTGAAAGCCTCAAAATCGTTGATAGCGCTCTATCTGTCCTGGACCAGATCAGTGCTGGAGCACAAGAGATAACAGCCAAGGCTCAAGAGATAAGCGCCGCCAGTCAACAGCAATCAGCAGGCACCCAGCAGGTAACAAAAACGGTAGACGAGATAGCATCTATATCGGAACAGAATGCTGCCAGTGCACAAAAAATGTCTGCGTCTGTGCAACAGCAAATCGCTGCTATGCAACAGATGACTTCGTCTGCTCAAGAACTGAGCGGTATTGCAAAGGAACTCAGCGAATCAATGCAACAGTTTAAGCTGACTCGAGAAGCTGGAGAAGAAAGGGTTGCGGAAAGGGTCAGCCCCAAGAAAACAAGGAAGAAGAAAAAGATAGAGGTCGACTAGAATGCCAAGTAAAACGGCAGCAAGGATGGAAGAAACAGCAGCGATAATCACGGCAGAACCAGCAATCGAAGAAAGAGACACAGCTCAGTTAGTGGTCTTCACCCTCGGCAACGAAGAATACGGCGTCGGAATCCTAGATGTTAGGGAGATTGTCAAAACTGGAACGGTAACGATGATCCCTAACGCCCCAGATTTTTTAAAAGGAGTCATCAATCTGAGAAGCAAAATCGTCGGTGTAATAGACCTTGAAAAGAGGTTTCTGCTGAAAAGAGAAGACGAAGAGTACACTGGTAAGCACATTGTGATAGCAGAGATTGGCGATGGCACTTTCGGTTTGCTTGTGGATGAAGTAACCGACGTACTGAGGTTGCCCAAAGAAAATGTCAAGCTGCCTCCAGAGATGATAACCAAAATAGGCGTCGACTACGTGAAGGGCATAGGAACCCTAGGAGACAAGCTGATAATACTACTTGACCTAGAAAAGGTTCTCTCCGAAAAAGAACTCATCGACTTAGCTAAAGCATCGACAAGGGAACATCGCAAGATTAAACGAAAGAAGAAAGAAAAGGCGCCCGAAGAAAAACCTGTTGAAAAACCAGCGAGTCAAATGAAAGAAATAGAAACAGCTGAAATGCCTGAGGAGAAGCTGCCGAAAGAAAAGGAAACAATAATACCTGAAATACCTATGGAAACGTTGCCAAGAGAAGAGCAGATCAAACCAGAAAAGAAAGGAAAAGGAACAACAAAGCGCAAGACTCCCAAGGAAAAACTAGTTGAAAAACCAACGGATTAAGTGAGAAATATTATCTCGCTTGCCGGTGTCGACTGACAATCTCTTTTCCCTTTTTTGTTTCGAGATGAGCAACAGACTTTCGGAGATAATAAAAACGGTAAAGGTGCTTGTAGTTGATGATTCTTTCTTTATGAGAACGTTAGTTTCTGATATGTTGAATTCTGATCCTGAGATACAGGTTGTAGGTGTTGCCAAGGACGGTAATGCTGCCTTGGAAAAATTGAAAACTTTGAGACCGGATGTGATTACGTTGGATTATTTTATGCCCGGCTTAAGCGGGTTACGCACGCTTAAGCGCATCATGAGGGAACGCCCCACTCCCGTGATAATGTTAAGTGCTTATACTGAAGAGGGGGCAGCTGCAACCGTAGAGTGTTTGAAGGCGGGTGCAGTTGGTTTTGTTGTCAAGCCGTCTGGTGCGGTTTCCGTTGACATTGAAAAGGTTAAAGACGAGCTTATGGAGGAAGTGAAAAGAGTGTCTAAGGTTAGTATTCGAAAGATCAAGTCTATACTTGCTAGGAAACGGGTTAAACAGTTTTTAGCGCCCAGAGTCGCTGTAAAGGAGAGAGTGTTTGTCATCGGATCGTCAACTGGTGGGCCATCTGTTTTGGAGCTTATTCTGTCAGAGCTTCCTTCAAACTTTCCAGCAGCAATCCTTGTTGTTCAGCACATGCCGGCGAAATTTACAAAATCCTTAGCTGAACGTTTGGATCGAATGTCTGAGATTGTGGTGAAAGAGGCTGAAGAAGGAGACACGGTAGAGCCGGGAAGAGCATATGTTGCGCCTGGAGATTTTCACATGATGGTGAGAAAAATAAGGATAGGGGGCAAAGCGAAGGTTGTCATCGGTTTGAACCAAGGTCCATTTGTTCATGGTTTGAGGCCTTCTGTGGATGTTACTATGAAGTCGGTTGCTGATGTGTATGGCGAAAACGTTGTTGGAATTATTTTGACTGGCATGGGCAGGGACGGAGCGGAGGGCATGAGGGCTATTAAGAGGAGGAATGGCAGAACGATTGCTCAGGACAAGGCTACATCGCTGATTTTTGGTATGCCTAGAGAGGTTATTGAGAGTGGTGATGCAGATTATGTTTTTTCCGTGTTTGAGATCAGTCAGGGGATAATTCAACTGTTGTAGGAGATGTGAGCTGCGACTATGGATGTGTCAAAGTATAAAGACATGTTTTTGAGTGAAGCGAAGGATAACTTGCAGTTGTTGAATGGGTCCTTGTTGAAGTTGGAGAAGAACCCGGCTGATCTGAAACTTGTTGATGAGATGTTTAGGGCTGCTCACAGTTTGAAGGGCATGGCTGCTACTATGAATTATAATAAGATGGCGGGGTTGTGCCATGCGATTGAAGATGTTTTTGATAAGGTGAGAAAGAAGGAGAGAGAGCTGTCGTCTGAGATGGTTGAAGTGTTTTTCGAGTGTTTTGATGTCTTAGAGCTGTCTGTTAGACGGATTTCTGGTGGTGAGGGTGAGGTGGATGTAGTTGAGTCCTTGTCAAAACTGAACCGTCTTCTGTCTGCTCATAGTGAAAAACTGATTTCAGAGGTTCATGAGGGTGTGAGACTGGCTGAGAAGCCTTCGTCTATTGAGGAGATTCGAGAGATTAAGGTTAAGGTTGAGACGTTGGATGTGCTGGCGGGTCTTGTGGAGGAGTTGTTGGTTAACAAGATGTTGTTGGATCAGCTTTTTGCGTCAGGAAAGTTTGGGAGTATGCGTGGTGCTTTGGATGGTTTGGGTAGGCTTGTTTCTGATTTGCAGTACAATGTTATGCAGGCTCGTTTGGTTCCTGTTGAGCAGATATTTAGTAGGTTTCCTAGAATGGTTCGGGATTTGGCGAGAAGAGAGCAGAAACAGGTTGATTTGGTGGTTGAGGGTGGTGAGATTGAGCTTGACAGGAAGATTGTGGATAAGTTGGGAGCGCCGCTGGTTCATTTGTTGAGAAACGCCGTGGATCATGGCATAGAGGTGCCAAACGAAAGGAAAAGGTTGGGAAAGCCAGCGGTTGGAACTGTTAGATTGGTTGCTAGAAGGGAGAGGGATTATGCCGTTATTGAGGTGGAGGATGATGGCAGGGGAATCGGCGAGGAGAAGATTAGGAGGGTTGCGGTGGAAAAGAGGATGATAAGTAAGGAGGAAGCGGCAGGTTTAGGTTATGAGGAGACTGTGGCATTGTTGTTTGATAGCAGGTTTAGTGCAGCTGAACGGGTTACTGAGGTTTCTGGCAGGGGTGTTGGGCTTGATGTGGTTAGGAGGACGGTTGAGTCTCTTGGTGGAACGGTTCAAGTAGCCACTCAGCTTGGCAAGGGTATGAAGGTTACGTTGAAGTTTCCGCTTACGTTGGCTGTTGTTTCGGCTTTGCTGACTAGGGTGGGAGAGGAGGTTTATGCTGTTCCTTTGACTAGTGTTGTGAGGTCGGTTAGAGTAAAAGCTGAGGATGTTAAGAGAGCGCTTGGTCATGAGGTTGTCGTTTTACCTGAGGGGAATGTCCCGTTATCGAGGTTGCGTGACTTTTTCAATGTTGCTCATGAGCAGGAGGAAGGAGCGTTGATGGTGCTTGTGAAACGTGGGGATGAGTTTCTTGGTTTAGGTGTTGATGAGCTTTTGAGTAAGCAAGATATTGTTGTTAAGCCTTTAGATAGGTTGGTGAGGCAGAGTAGGGTTTTTGCTGGGTTTACGATTTTAGGTGATGGACGGCCTGCTTTGATTCTGGATGTAAATAGTCTTTTTGATTCGGTGGTTGAAGAACAGAAGTAACTAGTTGATGCACGAGTATGAGAATGTTCCCGGCAGAAGGTGATAAGATGACTTGTCACTATTCAGGCAGAGGAGTGGTTACACCATCTTTAGATAAAGCCGTGGCTTAGTTTTTGACATGAAAACAGGCTATTGGATAGCTTAGAAAACACAAGGGAGGTGAGAAATTGGGTTCGAAAATATTGGTAGTTGATGATTCGGCGTTTACAAGGCTGATTGTGAGGAATGCTTTGAATGGTCGGGGTTACCGAAGGGTGATTGAAGCAGAGAACGGCGAGGAAGGATTAAGGAAATATGAAACAGAAAAGCCAGACGTGGTTCTCTTGGACGTGATAATGCCTGACTTGCATGGAACGGAAGTGCTCAAAAAGATCATGAATATGGATGAGAATGCAAAGGTGGTGATGCTTTCAGCTGTAGGTCAACAAAAAACGATGAAGACATGCAACAAACTTGGCTCCGTTGGCTACATTGTTAAGCCCTTTGAAGAAGAACTGTTGGTGATTTCTGTGGAGAAGGCTCTTCGCATGAAGGAAAAGAGCAAACCATTGACGAAATTGACTACATTTGAGAAAGATGCCTTAAGAGAGGTCGGTCATATGGGTGCGCAACATGCAGCCACGGCTCTTTCAAAGATGATTGATCAAACGGTTAATGCGGAGCTACTAGAGGCGAGAATGACTTCTTTAGCCGACCTTCCAACGCTGGTTGGAGATAGAGAAACGATGGTCAGCGGGATATATCTTCCGGTAACTGGAGATCTTTCGGGTTCATTGTTGATGGTTTTCCCACAGAAGAGTGCTTTTCTGCTCGTGGACATGATGTTCAAAAAGAAGCTCGGAACTACAAAGGAACTTGGCGAGATGGACAAATCTGCTCTGGCTGAGGCTGGGAATATTCTGGCTGGATACTGTTTAACTGCTCTGTCGCATATGTTAGGAATGCACCTTGTTGAGCATGTTCCGGATTTCGCCCATGGCATGGTTGGAGCTTTAATCGAAAATGTAGCTGTGGCCTTCGGTCAAAAAGCTGAGCGGGCGTTGATAATACAAGTAGAGCTGAGCACTGAAGAGAAAGTCAAAGTCATGGGATACTTCTTCCTCCTCTTCGCATTGAAGGAAGCTCATGCAATGTTGAGAGCAATCAGGGCAAAAGCTGGTGCATGACATTCCAGAAGACATTATTGTGGACACGGCTCAAGTAAGTGTTACCAAAGCACCCAACAAACTAGTAGCTCTTGGAGTAGGCTCTTGCATAGTTGTAACGCTTTATGATCCAATGCTCAAAATCGGAGCAATGGCTCACGCCATGCTCCCTGACAGCACAAAAAGTGGACTGACTAGTAAACCATTCAAGTTTGCCGATCTGGCAATAGACGAGATGATTAGGAAAATGGAGTCGTTGGGTTCGCAAAGACCAAACATCGAGGCAAAGGTTGCCGGCGGAGCGAACATGTTTCCGAGTCTTAGACATAGCAGTTTAAGGGCTGGTGAAGAGAATGTTCAGGCTGTGAAGGAGAAGCTGCGGAAAGAGGGAATCTCTTTGGTTGGAGAGGTCGTAGGGGGAAGTGTCGGTAGATCGGTGGAGTTTGACACAGCAAGTGGAATCGTAACAGTCAGAGTAAAAATATAGTTAAGTGAGTGGTTAAACGTAATTCTGTTTGTTTCTGCCGAGAAACGACTCCCACATTTAGCCTCTAATCAAGTCTCCCAAAACTAAAACTAGTAGGCTTTCCCATTTTCTAGTACTAAAGCGACTATTTTTAAGCTTATACAGATCCTTTTTCGCTATTCATAAATGTATATAAGGTAATTTTCATTTAATCTTTAAAAAGGAGTTGAGAGAATGGTAACAAGACAGCTTCGTATTCCTAAGGAAATGTATGACGCTATAGAAAAGTGGATAAGAAAACATCCTGAATGTGGTTACCAAAGCGTGAGTGATTATGCAAGAGAGGCGATAAGGCGTGATTTTTGCTGGCGTTGCATTAACGTTCGAATACACATAGTCCCCTAGTCCTGAAGCAATTTCGCCTCAAAATCCCAAATGACTTCGATATTTTCGACATAACAGCTGCCACTTAAAGCTTTTATATATGTCTTTGCTTCATGAGCGGTCTTACTGAAAAAACGGATGAATTGAATGATAAAAAAGACAGTGCCTGTTAAGGGCAAAGTTGTGTTCCAAGTCGTTGGCTTTAACATGGGTCATGTGGAACTTAGAATCATTTCTAAAGAGCACGGCATTGTTGTTAATCTTTCTGGTGAATCGCTATTGGAATTGATGGATCAGTTTTACTTTGCAGTCGAGTCGGTTATTTCACGTTTAAACTGACTCTTTGTATTCTTTTCAGCTCTTCTAAACGTCTTCGAGTTCCATCTTTAACTAATTCAGAAACAGAAGAGTACCCGTGTTTGCCCGATTCTACAATTTTTTTACATTGTAGATAGAGGTCTTCAGGGAGGCCTATCATGCGATATTTCTTTCTGACCAAAGTATTAACCCAGTCAGTTTTGTATTATTGACGAGTTAACACATTTTTTATAAGTAAGTCATTAACAGGTTATTAACCTGTCACTATTGCGTAATTTTAGCGGTTACACCATCCTTAGATATAGCCACGGCATAGTTAAAGTTACGAAATGTCATCTTAAATGGAAGGAACATAGATGGAAGAAGAACTTACTGAAATGGAAAGAGATGTTCTGAAGGAGATGTCGAACATGGGCGCTGGAAACGCCAGTACACTGCTGTCAAAAAAGATTGGTGAGGAAATCAGGCTATCGACACCCGTCTGCAAACTAATCTCTTTCGATCAGTTTGAGAAAAATTTTACAGCTCCAAAAGGCGTTGCTATCTGCGCTTTTGCTAAGTTAAAAGGTGAGGTACTAGGGAGTGTTATGTTAGTTTTCGACAGCAAATGTGCCTTTGCGCTGGCTGATCTGTTGCAAAAAAGGAAAATAGGAACAACCAAGTGGCTATCAGAGGAAGACCAACTGAAACTCAAACAAGTGGGTCATCTTGTTCTTAGATGCTACCTAAACGCCATATCTCACTTCATGAACCATGAACTTCACTCAGAGAAGCTCAGAATGTTCTCTACGTTAGGTGACGCGGTCATAGATTTGATGTTGTTAGGTGCAAAGAAGGCAGACCATTTTATCGTATTGCAAAATAAGTTTGTTGCAGGGACGAAAGTACGTGTTAGAGGAAGATACGATTTCATGCTTCGAACAGCCGAAAAGTACCTCTCACAGTCATTGGCAAACAAAATTGTGGCGAAATGATAGAATGCTCGCCCAACTTGGAGAAGAACAGAATGATCAACGAACTGAATGCAATACAAAAAGACGCCCTGAAGCATATGGCGAATATCGGTGCCAGAAACGCCTCCAGAGCGTTGTCTGAATCAATAGACGGTAAAGTCAAGTTAAGCGCGTCCGAAGTAGACATCCTTCCTTTGGAGCAACTTTCTAAAATGTTTGAGGTCTCACAGAAGCTACTCGTTGCGGTGTTAACTTCGAAAGGTTGGGAAGTTTCAGACAATGCGCCTGCATGCGCTATGTTGGTTTTCCCACCAGAAACCGCCTCTTCACTAGCAAGTATGCTACAGAAAAAGAAAATAGACGCAACCAGACAGCTATCAAGTATAACTCTGAATGCTTTAAGACTGATAAGCCAATCCATCTTCAGATGCTATCTGGACGCAACAACAAAGTTCCCAAACATTGAAATACAGCCACGCGAACTCAGGTTAGTGGCCATACTAGGAGAAACAATTACGGATTTTGTGCATTCTATGCTTTTCGGAGCGAGTGCAAAGTCAGAACATATTTTGATGCTAAAGACAAGGTTTAGTGTGGAGCCGAATGTGAAAGGAGAATACTTCGTCATTCTGAACGAGAACATTCTTTCCTTCTCAACAACAGAATCAGTGGAACCAGCTTACCTTACCCACTTTTAAGCGCCTGTCACTATTGCGTAATTTTAGCGGTTACACCATCCTTAGATATAGCCATAGCATAGTGTATCGTACTAAACCAAGCCTAATCAGTGGCGAAATGAAAATGGTACAAAAATTGGATGAAATACATAAAGACTTTTTGGAAGAGATGGTAAGCATCGGGGCTGGCAACGCGTCTACACTCTTGTCTACGCTAGTCGATAAGGAAGTTAGTGTAACAGTATCCACGTTTGACATGGTATCTCCGAAAAACATATCCGAATTGGTCACCCTTTCAAAGGAACTAGTCGTTGTTCAATATGCCCCATTAGGCGGCGAACTCGTAGGCAACATCCTGCTGGTCTTTCCTAGAAAAAGCGCTCTTTCACTGATTGATCTGTTGCAGAAGAGAGAACCGGGAACTACTGATTGGCTTTCACAGAATGAACAAGATCTTTTGAAAAAAACAAGTGGATCTCTGGTGAAATGCTACCTAGACGCAATAAAAGATTTCTTAGGAATTGTAATTGCGCCCAGCGAACTAAGGATATTCTCCGTGTTCGGAGACACAATCAACGATTTAGTAGACCTAACCTTAAAGAAAACAAAGAGACAAGTCTTCTACCTAAACACAAAATTGCGCATAAAACCAAACGTTGAAGGCGAAATCTCCTTAATCTTCGAAGAAGCCCTCGGCTCCTTTCTTATAGAAAAGTCAAAAGAAAAGTTTGCAAAATAGGAGAGACCAAAAATGAAAAAGGTGTTGATTGTTGACGATTCGGCTTTCATGCGAATGCTGCTAAAAGAGAAACTATCAAATATCGGACTAACAGAAATATTTGAAGCAGCAAACGGAAAACAGGCAATAGAATCCGCCAAAAAACAAAAACCAGACCTAATTCTCCTAGATGTAGTTCTTCCAGACATCAGCGGCGAAACCGTCCTCAGCAACCTGAGAAAAACCGGCATAAAAACCAAAGTCATCATGATCACAGCCGTCGGACAAAAACCAGTAATCGAACGGTGCAAAAAACTAGGCATCAACGGCTACGTTGTAAAACCCTTCGACGACACAAAAATAACAGAACTAATAAAAAACACATTCAACATGTCTTAAGACAAAATCTTTAATATTGAAAGCCCTATCACCCGAATTTTCTTTACGATATCTCTCTACAACTAAACCTTATTTGGCAGCAGTAATCTGGAACTCGCAGTACGCATCTCCCATACCCATACACTTAGTTTCAGCACAACTCACCTTTCTCTCCAAAACCTCCGAAACAACACCAACCCAATAACCCCTAAAATAATGACAAACAGGCCTATCCGACTTCCCACTAGCTCCCAACGCAACAACGAGAGGATTATTTTCCACCATAATCGTCAAGACTCCCCGTTTCTCATCATACTTCTGAATCTTGACCGCTCCCCAACCAGTAACCCTGAGCTGATGAACAATGTTTTCCAGCACCTGGCGCTTAGTGAAGGAAATTTCCTGCTCCCGTAGCGCCTCCATTTCCTTCAACACATCATAACGCCCTTTTTCCTGTCCCATCATATACAACATAGTGAACGCGGCAGAACCGAAAGAATTCAACGCTTCCGTCATCTTTACAAAAGCCTCAGACGCTATCAGCACCATACGCCGGTGATCCTCTCCGAAATGCGCCACCGCCTCACCCTTCTCAGCATCCAATATCACACTATTTTTTCCTGCCATCCTAACCAGCTCCTCAAAGCTTTCATTTTCTCTATCGAGACGTTGGTATCGGCGACACGGTAATGCCATCAGTAGATATGAAAAAGTCATAGCAACTCAAGTCATGGTTAATGCCACGCATCTTAGGAACAAAAAGCATTCTCCTAACTCTAAAACCATCAATTGAAGATTTCAAAACTATCAAACCATCCGCCAAAAACTCTTCAAACCCAGAACCAATATCACTTTTCCCCCAAGGCATCTCAACCAGCAAAATAGACGTACAACCAGCATTCTCAAGAAGCCTATTAACCATTCCAACGAAAGTTCGAGCATCCGCTTTGGTCTCGATGTAAGTCGTCATCGCCGACAAGCTATCAACAACGATGCGCTTCGCACCTGCCAACTCAATCTCAGTCATCATAACCGCAAAATTCGCTTCCAAGCCTTCTTTTCCCGTGGCCTGCATAAGATCCAGAAACCCAACTTTCTTTTCTTTTGTTAATTTCTCAAAGTCCCATCCGAACTGCACCGCATCCCTCTTCAATTTGCTAACGCTTTCAACAAACGTGACATAGATGCCGTTTTCCCCGTATTTCGTAGCACCACTATATAAAAACTGCAACCCAAGCGTTGTTTTCCCAGCACCAGGCTGACCCGCCACAAGAATCGTGTCACCCATGTTGAGGCCGCCTCTAAGTATCCTGTCCAAACTTGCAATTCCAGTCGAAACCCTTTCTTTATTATTAACCATCTTTTTGCCCTCCAAACTTACAATGTTATAATTTCATCACAAAACTGCCTAATCGTCGAAATCACCTTCACCTCAATTCCCTCACGCACAGTAAAAATAACTCCATCAAACCCCAAAACCCTAAGCCTACCCAAAAGAAAATGAAGAAACTCCAAAAGCGAATCAGGACTGTTAAAAACCAGCAAAGTCGCTATAGAGTCAAGTAAAAGCCAACCAGGTCCATTGCTATCTTTTATCTGGTTTATGGCCTTCTCAATCGCCATCTGCGTCGCCGAAAGCTCTGAAGCCGAAGAAACATAGATAACACCCTTCACCTCAGAGTCGCCAACGTTCTTAGAAACCAAATCCACCACCCACACACGACCTTCCTCAAGCCCTTTCTTCAGATCATACCCATAATCCTTAACTTTCTCAACCAAATTGTTGGTGGGCCTGTTAGAAGACACGTACACGCCATAAATACCAGCTTTCTCCTTAAACTTCAGAAAATCCGCTGCCAGCTTAATCTGATTCTCTTCAGCCGGAAACTCCAAAATCACAATCGACCCAGCAGAGACACTTGCAAGCTTCTCCTCAATCCCCACCCCAGTTCCACCTCCACCAACATTAATTAAACGAGCCCTCAACTTTATGATACATCAAAACGTATTCATCACCATGCTTAAGAGTCAACACAAACTTCGCCTTATCCGTCACACCAATAAGCTTAACAACCTCCATAGGAATCAGAAGATACAAACTCTTCCGAAGACGAATAGGCTCCAACTTAATCCCATCCACACCAGACACAACCACTACACCGCATTTCCGTGTCATAGACTAAGTTTCGGCATTATCTAAGGCTAGTGTAACCATGAACAACGAAGTTGGGTGACAGCACACATATTAGCTAACTAGCTAAGGATGGGTAACAGAGTGTTTGGATAGGTCTTGAATTACTAAGAACGAGCTTTATAACGAGAAATGCGTGTGCGCCTATTTTTTAAGTCATATGTGATGCCAAGTTTAGAGCAGATGGTCTTCAACACTTCCTTTTGAAGAAACTTTCCGCCAGGTCCAAACAAATTGTCTAACGCCTCGTTAAAGAGGTCCACCTTGTCTCCAATGCTACTTTTCGGAAGTTCATGCTTGTTCTCTAAAAAGTGAAATACAGCATGAGTTCCTGATTCGCCGAGAACACGTTTGAAAGTGTCATCTACAGAATGTAGGAAAAAATTCCGAAAATCGACTTCCTGAAAAGATGTAGAAGTTATCGTGTGGCTATGAATTCTAACCAATTCAAGCAGACAACTCATGTTATGTGATGCTAGGTCGCGTGTTCTATAACGACAAACCGCTGTAAGGGGGAAGTCGAATGTTCTCGGAAGTGATCTCTCATACTCCATCCACGGGTCCAAGATGTTGTGCCTAAGGAAATATGTGGGCTCACCGGAAACAATAAGTCCACAAAATCCATTTCTTGTCGCGTCGGCTGAAGCTTTCATCCACTTCTTGACTACTAATTCTTTATTAATAGTGCCTTTTTCAACATACCATTCTTCGCCATTAAGGATTTTTAAGGCTCCGCTTTTTTCATGTTTGTGCACATCAACATCGAAAGCCGACATTTCTTTAATTACCTGTCTTGGGCTTTCCTCATCTGACAAGTATATTATTGCCTGTCCTTTTTCTAAACCATGTTCGACGAATGGAAAGATCACTTGATGTTTCTCCTTTTGACTGTTATAAAACAACACCATGTGACTACTTTTCGGGGCTTTCTTTAAGCCCCTCACTACTTGTTCACTAATCATGGCTTACCCGACGCACTCCCTTCGCAAGTTTAGGAAGTAAGAGAGAAACCAAATCACACAATGTGGAACTATAACAAGCAAAAGCCAGACTTTTTTCAGAGTCCAACTTCCCATTGTTTAGTTTCAACTTCGCCAGAAGTAAAGCTTGGTCATCAACACACAAGTACAGCAAAGGCGAACGAACGTCGACGTGCTTGACTTTACATATGTATCTCAGTTCCTGCACTAGGCGACCATTATGCGAGTTAATCGAAGTTCCTATCTGAACAGTCGCCCCCTTCTCAACCAGCTTGTCAAGCAACTTGCCAAACGTCTTGTAAAACCATACAAAGCCGTTTTCCGTTGTTACGACATCAACAGTTTTCTTGGCGCGAGACAATATTTCCCTCACTTTACTGGGAATCTCGGACTTGCCCTGAACAATCCACACTTCTTCTTTCTGAGGCTCAATAGTCGACTGCGTTTTCTTGTAGGCTTCTTCAAGCAAAGACACAACCTCGTGGGACTCCACCAACGAAACTACTCTATCAGAAGTCTTCTCTTTGAAATGCAACAGATACTGTTCAAAGGCTTCAGCAGGACCAGCCGGAGCAAATTTCCGAGGCTCCCCTGGCAGTTCAAACACTAAACCTCTTTCCATCAACTTCTTTAATGTAGCATAAACCTTGGTTCTTGGCACTCCACATCTCATGCTAAGCTTTCTAGCTTCAGAAACGCCTTCCGTAACCAAGGACACGTAAACCCTCGCCTCATACTCCGACAACCCAACATAACGTGAAACCTTCTGAAACAGTTCCTCCCCAGCAAGCTTCACATTTTCTGACAATTCCATTCTATTCCCCGTTGTCAAAGGCAAGACAAGTATCTCGTTCACCACTAAAACATTATAACAATTATGAAACCAAAATACGAATTGTAAAGATTCGAAATTCAGATTCAGAATCCAACTATTGCAAACGCTCACTAGCACGCTAATAACAAGGTATAAACCCAGACGCGGGTTCAAATCCGACCCTGAGTCACCAGCTCAAATTCATATACAGTTACGATTAACTCAGAATTCCAACTTCCTTCTCCATTGATCTCTTCCCACGCCCTACTAAACTCTTCTAGGCTGCTATAGCCTCCTTTTTTTACGTCTTCAGGACCTATTTCTCCAAGCTTCTGCCGAAACTTCCGCGTTATCTTAATGTAGGCTAAGGGTTTGCCAAACCATCTGTCACGAACAGCGTATATTTTGCCCAGTTTCCACATGCGTTCATGTGTGCGACGCGTCTGAGTTTTTTGTCTTCGGCGTATCTTGCGAATATTCCTCCGTTTAAACAAAACCATGCATCATTTCCTCCTCTTCCACGGTTGGCAAACCTTTCTTTTGACGGTAAAGGTTTCTCAAAACAATTATCTTCGCCTGGTAAAAATAGCCCCCTTCCCTAAGCTCCTTTCTGGTTGCTGTTATGGCGAAGTACAATCCGTTTGCAGAGAAAGCCGGGATGCGGAAAATAGCCGAGCAGCCGCCATCAAAAAAGGGTTTGAAAATTGCAACTGTGCAGGAAGAGTTAGGCTTTAATATTCAACTGTTAGGAAGTGAAAAATACGTTTTAAGTAAGCTGCAGCCTCTAAAAGCTGAAGACATAACCAAGATTAAAGAGGCTTTTATTCGAAATAAGGCTCCACGGTTTATGAAATACTTTTTCCCTCATGAGCCATATGGGAGACAGAAACTTTATCGCAAAAAAGTTATGAAAAGTCAAATAAAGAGATCGAGAAGGAAATATTTGAGGAGCTTTCAAAGGGCTTGCCTAAGATTCCTTGGTGTAAAAAGGTTGAGAAGGTCACTGTTACTGAAGTCTAGAGTGCTTTATTTTGCTTGCAAAAGCTTCGCCATGAAATTTTGAATCTTTCCCTCTGCGTTGAAGATAAGTTCGATGGTTTCCTTCCCCTTGTCGGTTAGCGTGTAGATCCTCTTTCTGCTGGTCCTCTTGCCTTCTATTAATCCATCTCTCTCCATGGAATATAGGAGAGAATATACTGTGCCCGAGCTGACCAAGAAACGAAATCTATTATGAATAAATGTAATAACATCGTAGCCACTCAATGCGTTATCGTTCCTCAACTCCGATAAGACCAATACATCCATGAAACACTTAATCATCCGCTCATACATTTTCTTTAAAATTTCCCCCGCCTTTCGCCAATAAGACATCGCCTCAAATATGTATGGAAACTGGGCTTTTAAATTTTGCTTTTTCCGCAATAAAAAATCGAATTATTGTCTTAATTCGCAAAGATTTTCACAGTGTTGAAGAACACAAATTAAAGAGAGTTAAAGCTAATCATATTGTGGGTGAGTGACGCTCTTTGGCTGTCAGGTTAGATGAGATTGATAGGGCTATTGTGATGCTTCTTCAGGACAACGCAAGAATGTCTTTCGCTGAGATCGCCCGCCGCCTCAAAATTGGCGAGTCAAAGGTCAGATTTAGGGTAAGAAGGCTGGAGAAGATGGGGGTTATCACCAAGTTCATGGCGTTGGTTGATCCCAGAAAGGTCGGTTTACCCATAACCGGTATCTTGATGCTCAAAATCGATCCGGCTCACCTCGATGCGGTTTTGGAGAAATTAGTCCTTCATAAGTATACTCATCATGTGTTCAAGAGCACGGGGGAATGCGATTGTGTCGTCATAGTCCACGCCCGAGACACGACACATTTGAATGAACTCGTGAAAAGGATCAAAATGCTTCCCGGGGTAAGAGATGTGTTAGTATCCATCGCCACAGCCTTGATAAAGATAAAAACAAGACTTGAGCCCTAACTTATAGGGCATAGCAGTTTTATTCTGCGGATTCATCAAAAAAACCGTCTTTTTATAGCTTATCCGTTAAAAATGTCACCGACCTAAACTGCCGAGGGTTACATAATCCTTATGTGGCTGGAAGCCATTCAATTTATGAATATGTCTAAGAATGGACATACTGTATACGAGTATAACGTGAGAACAGTTGAACAAAACTATATGATGAAGAGGTTCTGCTCAAATGAAGAAACCGGTTGTTAAAACAAAAATATTGCATGAGTTAAGGTTAGCCTATGATGAAGGCGTGGTAAACGTTAATGGCGCAAGAGGACTCGTAGTAGGCAAGCCTCGACATGGAAAAACAACACTTGCCGAAAGGCTAATGAACCCAACCAATACGGTTCTTATAGAAGCTTTCAAGCTTGACAGAGCAATAAAAAACGTTGAAACCTTGATATTCGATGATATTAACAGCGAGCACGTAGAAAAGTGGCAGACCGAACTTATTTTTGAGTACTTAACGAACCATGGTCACTATCACATAAACAACATCGTCTTAATCGCACAACACCTTAAGCGTGTTCCGCGACACCTTTTAGACATGGTTGACTTCATTGTGTTCTTCAAATCGCCAAAAATGACAATGAAACTCTTGCCGCATTTTTCAAGTCTGAAAGACGCTAATGAGTTACTAACAATCGTTACAAAACTTCAAAAATATGAGTGCGTTGTTTTTGACTTTCGGAACAACACCATCAGCCCGATAATGACGAACAAGGAATTACCGATAAAAGAGCTGATGGAAAAACCCTTAGAAGGCAACCCTTTTCAGCATTTTTAACGGACGTGAAACCTTTGTTGAAAGCTAGAGGAGTGATCGCAAAGAGGGAGTTAGAAGAGGAATTTAAGAGGTGCCTATTGGAAGCCATAGATGAGAGCATGGTTCATATTTTAGGTGAGACCGCCACACAAGCCATCTATTTTCATCTTGAACATAACGAGCAAATGAAACGAGAAGACATCCCAGACAATCTTGAAAAATTCCTATCTGCTTTAGAAAAGATCTTTAGTGTAGGAGCACTGGTAATAGAGAAAACAATCATGGAAAACCTATACTCACGCCTTAGTGCCAAGAATAAAAAACTTAGTCTCAGATATGAAACGAAGGAACAGCTCAATTTCATAGACTACATAAATAAGTTAAGAAGTATGCGTATCACTTTATGACCTTCTTTATTAATTCAGTCAGTTCTTCATCTTTGAACAGCTTTACAATATAACCGCTGATGCCCAATTTTTTGCATCGTTCCATCACCGGCTTTTGTGCGACCGCCTGCATGTATGCACCTGAGAGATGTGTGACGAGCGTGCGCTAAGACTGATGTTTTTTCTAGAAGAGGTAAACTTTTGTTTGTGTTAGGAAGCCGAGGATGCGGAGCATTTTAGCCAGTTTGTTGGCTAGACCTTAAAGAAGAGGCGTCTTACATCCCGACGGAAGTTAACCTTATGAGGGTTAGTTTTCACTCCATCATGGCCAGGTTCGATCAGTTAGAGCAAAAATTGGAGAGGCTTAATGGGCTCAATAATCGGAAAACTGCTGAGATCAATTGGAAAATTCTTGACTGAAAAATCAGACCTCCGCTTCGTATTCGCCGTTCGTTGTTTTGTCTAGTTAAGATTGTTCTACAGACGTGTATAATACGCAGCCGTGTAACTGTCCCGCCTATCGTTTTGTGTGACATCGGGAACACCAGTAGAAAAATTAAACCATACTAAAACTTTAAGGCTCGAGCCAATACACACTCGCGAGGGGGCATATCAGACACGTTTTCCGTCCACACCATTACACAAGTGCATATACCGATTATCGTCTTCGCCAGATGTTGTATGGGCATTGGTTCCAGCAGTAGTTGCCACCCTTAAAAACACAGTTCCTACACTCAGGCATATCGAAAACCCTCGGCTTCTTCCTATCATAACCACCCTCAGACAGAAAACTCCCCTCCATAAAGTATTTTATAGTGGCTACTGCAAACAAAAGTTTACCTGTTTTGGGAAAAGCATTAGTCTTATGCTAAGTTTATTAGGAGATTTGGTGTTACAATTATTTCATAAAGTAATACCTAATGGAGCCTGATATATGATTCTGGATAAGGATTCATTTGGAATATGGAGCTTTGTTGCGAAAAGGGCTTTTAAAGCAACTTTTAGACGTCCTGAATCACTGTCAGACGTGGATTTTACTCAAAATTTCGGAGAAGAAAATGTTGGAATTTATATGCACATTCCCAGCGCGCGCCAAGTACGCGATACTACTAGCGTCTTGAATGAAAAGCATATTTTGCAAAAAGCGAAAGAGAGATTGCCATCAAAGCTGTACAAGTTCCAACGTGAAGAACATAGTTAACGGTAAATCGCAGCCCTTCCAGGATATTTCTTTCTGAAGAGCTTGTCTGCCTCCACGGCAAGCTTCACTTTTTCTGACAATCCCATTCTGTTTCCCCGTTGTCACAAGCAAGACAAGTATCTCGTTCACCACTAAAACATTATAATAGTTATGAAACCAAAATACGAATTGTAAAGATTCGAAATTCAGATTCAGAATCCAACAATCACAACACTACCTACTCAAAAAACAACTTCTACGTTAATAAATGGACGAAGCACTCACATACCACGTCAATCCCAATTTCAATTCCAAGTTCAGAAGTAGTAGTCGCTTTCCCTAGGGCGCTGGACGACTACTTCTAAATCTGTTCTAAGCATCTTGTTGACCTGTTTTTGAGTGGCAAGTCACCATTACTAGACCTTCATAAGTTGTTGTTGTAGCCCGGCTAGGGACCCCACAACAACTTTTAAGCCAATTTTTGCACGATTCTCAGAGAACCTTTGCTAGTATCTTCCTTGGCGGGTGGTCTTTCACTTGTCGTCGTCTTTGATTTCTGCGTTTTTTCCTTGACGACGACAACCAAACCATGTTTAAAAGTAGTAGTCCTATAAGCCTTAGCGACTACTTCTCTTCAGCTGTCTAAACATTCTTATCGCATGTGGGTTTGCCGATAAAGCCTAAACGGTTCCTATAAATGCGGGAATTAGCTGCGAGGATCAGTAAAGTGAAGGGTTAAACCTGAAAAGATGGAGTAAATATTAATTCTTAAGAAATGCCTATTTTTTCATGGGTTTCAGGCTTTGGTTTGGGTTAAAACCGTAATTAAGCTTAAGTATGTGGCAGAAAAGCCGAAATGCGAAGTTTGCGGGCACGTTTTCGGGGATGGCGAAGTTGTGTGGCGTAGGGTTAAGACTGGCCGTGTCGCAAGAAGACGCCCCAAGGCTGTCCGTTGGTTGTGGGTTACGATGACAAAGTCATTCTCCGCTGCCAAAAATGTTACGAGCTAATGTGGCATTAGACCCTGATGAGAGATGGGGGTTCAAATCCCACTTGGAAGTATAAGTTAACGTTAAATTTGAAAATCACTATTGGTGCTAATCAACTATTAAGAAAAGGCTCCACCCACCGCTGGTGAGAGTTTTCTGGCATTAGAAGACGGCACCGCTCACACGTCTTCCTGTTATAGGAGCTTCTTCATGGAAGATGCGACGCCAAACTTCTTCGATCTCTTCGGGCCAGGGGTCGAGGCCAGCCGGCGCATATATGAACGAACGTGAATCTCCCGATGACGTGGTAGGTTTAGCTTTTGGAACCAGTTCTGGATAATTTCTGAAGAATTTTTCGGCTTTTTTGATTATGTCTGGTGGAGCCCTCTGAACCTCTTCGTTAGCTATTCTGTTGAGTTCCTCTACTTGTGTGGACGAAAATTCTTCGGATTTATCGCCTTTTCGGAGCCATTTTAGCCAACCCGCCAGGTTGATGATTTCTTTCGCTTTCTCCTTTACTTGTTCTTCATTATCATACTCTTGCCATAGGGTTTTGGGGGCAAGTTCATAGAGTATTTGGCTTACAACCTCAGGTTTTTTTCCAAGTTTGGCAGCGACTTCCTTGACCGATGGTTCTTTTAGGAATCTGTACGTTTGTCTAAGCTCCTCAAGAACGCTTCTTACTTTTTGCTTCAGAGGAAGATAAAGCTCAGCCAGCACATACCAGGTAACAGGCGGTCTTTTAGAATTATCAGTAATTCTCTTTATTTTTCCATCCATTTCCAAACTTTTCAAGTTGCTGGATAAGGTTGCTTTGGCCATTTTTCCAGATTTCACAAGCTCGCGCTCAAGATCTAACCACCTTTTTCTGCCGTCTCTTAGGACATTTAAAATGAGACTCCTCTTCGACTCCTCCATTATTGAACCTCGGTCTGAACTTAGTTCATTTAAAGGCGGTTCTTAACGTTAACGGTTGTAAAACGAAAAGGAAGAACGCAAAAATGAGTAAGGAAAAAACAAAAGTTATTGGAACAAGAGTTACGCCGCAATTAGCAGAAATCATCAAAGAATACTGTCGCCGAGACGCTCACATAAATACTGCAGACTTCATAAGAGACGCAGTCCGTGAGAAAATTCAAAGAGAAGCGCCGGAGCTTTATAGACAGCTATTCCAGGAGGCTTCTGAACGATGAGCAAAGAGATCGATTTTCTCGTCGAGCTCCGTGACGCAGCCACGATGATAGCTGACGCAACCAACGAATACTTGGAAACTAAATCGCCATTCAGTAAATTTGACCCTAACAAGATTCAATGGCAACCTGCAGAGGGCCATAAGGGCTCGTATGAACGCAGCGAAGACGTCAACAACCCGGAGTTTAAAGCCATGTTAAAAGAACTGGCTGCTCATGGCAGTAAGATTACGCGGAACGGATACTTCTTTTGGGTTTTCAAGAACGGAACCACTGTGGGGCGTAAAAAGCGAGGAAAGGCTGCTGAAACCAAGGCTGAGGCCGGTTCGGATCCGGCGCAGTTTTTCCCCGAGAATCTTAGAAGCTTGTTATCGTTTGAGCAGAGATCGGACATGGTTATCTTAAAGCCGAGGCAATTTTTAGGCAGCGAAAATTTCGCCAAAATCGCTGACATAGTCAAACAGCATGGCGGGGACTACGTAAGTCAAGGAAAAGAATCGTATTTCAAAATCCCGATCAAATCAAGCTGATCAACGGAGTGGAGAAAGGCGATGAAGAAAATGCCGACTAGCCTAGACGAATTTAACAAGTGGCTCAGTCTGTTGCCTTGGGAACCTTGGCTCATACCAATCCAACAGCACAGCAAGAATCCCGATGTTCCAAAAGGAGAATCTTGGAAGAACGCTAAATACCGTTTAACTATTGAAGAGGCAAAGAAAAGAATAGAGGACGGTCTAAATGTGGGAGTGGTAGCCACAGGACAAGACTTTGTGTTTTTCGACTTCGATGATCCAGAAAAATTCATGTTGGAAAAGGGAACCTTGACTGTTCAGACACGCAACGGCAAAATTCACAAGCATTTTTTGAATGGGGGCGACGTGAAAAACGCGGATGGAAAAGAACAGTATAAAGGCTGTGGTGAGGTTAGGGCTGAATGGAAATATGTGCTTACTCCTGGAAGTTACGTTCCACCAGACGATAAAGCCGAGTCTGGAGCTACAGGATTATACATGGTTACAGTGGAGATGTCTCCCGCAACATTATATACTGAAGATTTGCCTTTGGAATTTCGTCCAGCTTACATCGAAACCGACAGCAAAGAGAAGCCCCCAGCTGTGATGGCTGGTTCTTTCAGAAACCAATATGGCTGGAGCATTGAAGATGTTTGTAAGCGAGACGGGAAACTTGATGGTTTATTGCGAAGCCAAACCCTAACTTATCCTTCGCAAAGCGAGGCAGATATGGCGTGTCTAAGCAAACTGTTGTTTTGGGGATACACAGAAGGCGAAGCCGTTGACATACTCAAATATTTTCGTGGACGACCAAAACTAGACCGCAAAGACTATGTTGAAATGACGTTAAGCAAGGTTAGCCACGGAGAAACCATAGCCAATTATGTTGACGTATCCAGATGGAACCCATCCACAGGCTACGGGTTACCTTTTGAAACTCAAGGATCAAACTATGAAGCGGATGAGCATAAAGTCGGATTGGTCTTCAAGGTCGTCTCCAAGCGTGAAGTAAAGGTTAAAGCAGTCAGCGGAGGCAAAAGCGTTACTGGATGGGTTACAGTTCAGTCGCCTGAAAAACTGAGAACTTCCCGCAACGCTAAGGTTCTTCGTGACTTGTTGAAAACTGCTTACCCTAAAGACTGGAGAGCCGTGCTAGAGAACACTATAGGACGAGTAGAAAAGGCTGTGGCAAACTGGAAACCCAAAATGGAAGAACCAAACCAAGACCGGGAAGAGAAGCCGAGATTTAGCGAGGACGTGCAAAGTAGTATAGAGGTTGAAGTGGCGAAAATAGTCAACGCGGAAAACCAGCTAGAAGCTCTTAGACCACACTTAGACAATGTCATCGTAAAAGAAGAGGACAACAAAAAAGCAATCTCCATCTTGTTAGCAGGTTCAAAATTTTCTGACGTAGCAAAAAAACAGATTATTCTTCTGAAGGGAACAGAAGGCGGGGGAAAAAGCACTCTCGCACGGGAATTATGTCGAATCTACAGAGTTAAGGAAGTCGGTCGGTTTTCAGCTCACGCTTTGGATTATTCCAATTTGGAAGGGTTTGACGTTTTGTTGCTTAAAGAGTTAGGTGCAATGGACATGGAGAAGCAAGGCGTTAGCACATTGAAGTTTCTTAGCAGCGATGACCGCGGATACACTGTCGAAATAACAGTTAAAGATGAGGAAACTGGAAGGTTCACGACAGAACAACATCGGATCCCCTGCATGACTGTGGTTAGCACAACCACACGGTTGATTTTAGATAGCCAATTTGAAAGGCGCGCTTGGCTGTTCAATGTTGACGAAACTAAGGAACAAACGAAAGAGGTAGCCTTGTGGAAGGCGAAAAGAAAGAGGCAGCAAGCAGAGAAACTGTTAGGGCTACGAGAAATAAGGGATTATGAATTCAGCCGGGAAGTCTTGAAACGGTTTGTTGAACAGTTAACACCAGAAAAAATCATTATTCCATTCCCTGAGACATTGACGGAAGTTTTAGGCTATGATGTCTTACGTGTCAGAGGCGACTTGGATAAAATATACGCTTTCGTGGAACTTTACGGGTTGTTCAATCTTAAACGGCTGCAAAAACTGAAAGGTGATGTTTACGCTTTAACGCCTGAAGTTTGCATAGAAGCCTTACAAATTGTTATGAAGCCTTTAGCTAACATGATCTCTAGAATGGATGACAGAACCACTCAAATACTAGCTACTCTTAAAGAATTGGAGATTAGTAACAGCCAAGACGCAATCACGAAGAGCGACCGTGAAAAAATTGCTGTTCATCTTGGAAAATCAGAGAATACAGTTCTGAAATTCCTGAACTTTCTGGAACATAGTGGATTTCTAAGTGGTGATGGAAAAAAGCCTAAAACTCACACGTTGCTTTATAGCATTGAGAAAATAGAGGTGAATCTAGCTGGAATATCGGGTAAACTGGAATCGCCCGATGTTTTAATGGATAAAATGGTAGAAGAAGCTCAGGATATGCTTAAAACCGTATCGTGCAACAAAATTTTACGGGATACCTATTTAATTAAAGAAAATACCATGCCTCAAAAAAACGATTTAGGTAAGCCTAATATTGAATTTTATTCAATGGTAAAAAACACAAATAAGTCACCCTTCCACAGAAAAACGATGCACGATCCTGATTTAAGCGTAAATCATACACCTTTAACCAAAACAACCTTGGAAAATCGGGGGAATAAAAAACGCCCAATTCTCCAAAAAGAAAAAGAGAAACAGCCTTCATTGATTCGAAAACGAGAAGGTAACAAGATAACTACAAAAACCAAGGAACCCATGTTTATCTGTCCAATATGCGAAAAACACGGCAAGCCTATTTTTTTCGCGTCTGAACAGGACTTGAAACTGCACATTCAACGATTACACACTGGTTATCCAGATTACGTGAGGTGATGTTGAGGACATGCTCCTAGGTTACTTCTCGACTTTTCAGGGTGAAAGCCAGATGTTGCTGTTGAAAGAACTAACGGAACATTCTCAAAAAGTGCTGTCCACACAAGTCGTGAAGAGCTATCACATAGTGATGAGTGCACTGAAAAATTTAGGCGTTATCAAACGCAAGCTTCAAACTTCTGAGGGCGTTAAATTTCAAATCGACTTGGAGAAGGCATGCAAGCTTGCCGAGGAAAGAAATGTAGAAAATAAGGCTCACTCAGACACGGTTCAACTTGAAGATTTGAAAGCGGTTTATTGGAGTGCCGAACTCTACGGGGAGCATCCTTGCTGCATATGTGGTTATCAAAAGCTAACTTCTTGGCAGGCTGAAACCTTCAAAGGCGACAAGCTGGGGATCTGTGATGACTGCAGGCTGGAATGGGAAAAACGGAGGAATAACATTGACTAAAGTAAAACGCTTGAATGTAGATACGCTTGTCGTCGGCGGCTTGCACAAGGATGATTTTGAATGGGCAGACCAGCATTATGAGGAGCTAGGCTATGTTTTGGTGGCTTTTGTCTTGAACTGCGATGGGTACCACTGGAAGGCAGTTTACGTCAAAGCAGACCAGCTTGAAAATTATGGAAGGCGACATATTCGGATCTTAATAGGAGCACGCGTGAACGTGGAGGATGCCCATAACCTTGTTTAAACTGCGAGAAAGTCTTGTGCGTGTTGTCGACTCCGTATTTCACGGTTTTTCTGAAGTGTTTGTTTCAAGCTTATTTTCAAAAACAGGGCTAGAAACGGGTTTTTCAAGCGTACAGGAAAGGTGTGGGAAGATGCTTAGGGTTGTCGGAAGACGGGGCAGGGTGAGCTTAGATTGCGATTGAAAGGTAAAGTCAGTTTCTTGGCGAGGTTGCAAGCTGAAAACCGCATCCAAATCCCAGTTGAAGTAAGATGGCGCTACAAACTGGAACCCGGCCAAATTCTAAGACTAGAAATTCACCCTGTAAGTGGCTTCAGCTCAGAGGAATTTCACTCTAGGCTGCAACTTGGAGGTCGCGTTACCGTGCCTTGGGAAGCCGTATGGGCTCTCAAACTCAAACAGGGATTGATGCTGAGAGTTTTGCTGTTCGTAGGAGAAGAAAAATGATCGTTACAAAGCCATCAGGTGCTACAGCTGCAAACATAACAGACTGAGAAAAGTAATGGATGGAAAAGGACGACGCAATGACAAACGAAATCCGCTGCCCTCAGTGTGGATCAAAAAACCTTTACAGAGACGGAATACGTTGCTTGGAAGATGGAAGCGCAGTTCAACGTTGGCTATGCAGAACTTGCGGCTACCGTTTCTCAGACCCAAACCACAAGAAAAATTGCAACAGGTCAAACATGTCTCAACATGTTCAGAGAATTCAATCATTGAATTTAAAAACGCCAGACGCCTTAACTTATAGTTGCCGAGTAAGCGCACGCAGGCAAAGCGAGGCGAAAAACTTGGTCGAAGTAGAATCCCGAAGTGAAAACTGGGCTGCGGGAGCCACAACGAAGGCCTCAAGAGTAAAGGGGAAAATAATTGAGTATGCATGGTGGCTGAAAAAGAAAGGTCTGAGTGAAATAACTATCGAGACAAGAATGCGTAAACTTAACAGACTTGTGAAGCTTGGATGCAACCTAATGGACCCCGAGAGTATTAAGGAGACGCTTGCTAAGCAAGAGTGGAAGTCAAGCACCAAAGCAAGCCTCACGTCGATTTGCACGAACTTTCTGCATTGTTTTGGGTTGTCATGGGAGCCTCCCATATACAAGCCAGTCTATGAAATTCCCTTCATTCCAACAGAGTCAGAAATTGACCAGTTGATAGCGGGTACAGGCAAAAAGATGGCTGCACTGCTACAACTGCTGAAGGAAACCGCCATAAGAATCGGAGAAGCGTGCAGAACAAGATGGATAGACTTGGACCCGAAACAGAAAACAATCAGAGTTCGAGCCGAGAAGAACAGTAATCCCAGAATCTTTCACATCTCAGACAAACTGCTGAACATGCTGAACATACTTCCCAAGAAAGACGAGCACATATTCAATACAAACGTTAGAAGCCTCCAATCATACTGCCTCCAACTCAGAAAGAGGTTAGCCAAACGCTTAAGCAACCCTAGACTTAAGGAAATACACTTCCACACCCTCAGACATTGGAAAGCAACACAACTATACCATCAAACAAAAGACATCCTTTATGTCAAAGAATTCCTCGGACACAAGAAGCTTGACTCCACACTAAGATACATCAACATCGAGAAAGCTCTATACTATAATGATGGACCGGAAGACTTTCACGTCAAAATAGCAGAAAAACCAGAAGAGATAAAAGAACTACTGGAAGTAGGCTTTGAATACGTCTGCGAAAAAGAAGGACTGGTGTTCTTCAGGAAACGTAAGTAAAAACTTGAGAGTCAGGTGTAGAACTTGAGGGTTATAGCTGACCTACACATTCACAGCTGTTACAGCCGTGCCACAAGCAAGAGAATGCACATACAAGAAATCGCTCGTTTCGCCAAAATCAAAGGACTAAACATCATAGGCACCGGAGACTTCACACATCCAAAATGGCTCAAAGCAATTCAAGAAACCCTAGTTGAAGACCCCGGTACCGGCTTGTATAAAGCAGCCAAGACCCCACAGACCCAAGTGTACTTCATGATGACAACAGAAGTAAGCACAATATTCACCTTTGAAAACGAAGTCAAGAAGATCCACCACGTTATTTTAACACCTAACATAGAAACCGCTGTTCAGATTAACAATAGACTGGCAAAATACGGCAACCTAGAAGTGGATGGCAGACCAACATTAAACATGAATGCTCCACATCTAGTTGAAGAGGTTATGGAAGTTTCAAGCGAAAACATGGTTTTTCCAGCTCACATATGGACACCATGGTTCAGCCTCTTCGGCGCATTCAGCGGCTTCAACAGCGTTGAACAATGCTACCAAGACATGACAAAACACATTCACGCTTTGGAAACGGGACTTTCCTCAGACCCTAAGATGAATTGGCGTTTAAGTGAACTTGACAAATTTACATTGGTTTCAAATAGTGACAGCCATAGTTTTTGGCCTTGGCGTATTGGAAGGGAAGCCAACGTTTTTGAACTGAAAAGGCCAAGTTACCGCGAAGCTTTAGATGCCGTTCGCCTTAAGGATGGGGAACGGTTCAAGTTTACAATTGAAACAGACCCAGCGTATGGAAAGTATCATTGGACTGGCCATAGAAACTGTAATGTTGCACTTTCTCCGCAGGAAGCAATAAAATTTGGAAACATCTGTCCTGTTTGCCGCAGAAAACTCACAAAGGGCGTCGAGCAAAGGGTTGAAGAATTAGCTGATCGTCCAGCAGGGTTTAAACCTGAAAACGCCATAGGTTTCATGCGTTTGCTGCCGCTTTCCGAAGTCATTGCATCTGTCTTAGGTGCTAGTTCTCCATTCACCCAAAAAGTGTGGCGTATTTATAACGAGCTTGTTGAAAAATTCGGCAATGAATATGCCGTAGTGATGGACGCTTCAAAGGATGCGTTAAGCAAAGTTGTAGATGAGAAAATCGCCGAAGCGATCGTTAGAGTGAGAGAAGGAAGAGCAAAAGTTATACCTGGATACGATGGCGTTTATGGGAAGCTCATTATTTCTGAAGAGAGCTTTCATCGTGCACCTGGTCCCGAAAGAGTTCAACAGTTAAACCTTACAGATTTTACTGACAAATAGCATGTAGATTTATATACGAAGAGGTTTTATTCTATGGTAGAGGTGATCGATGTGGAGAAACAAGAATTTGAAAATAGTTTATCCGTCAAGTATTGGATGGATAGCCTTCCAGGGAAAGAAGGGCCTTGCACAACCAAGTATGTTTGGAAGCATCATGTAAAACGGTTCTGTGACTGGATAGGCAAAACTCCAGATCAGTTGATAAGCGAAAGAAAAGAACATTTGAAAAGTGAGGACAAGCGCGTTAATCATCAAGCTGAAATGGATGTTAAAAGGTTTCTGACCTACCTAGAGGATGAAGGGTTAAGCCCTGGAACAATTCGGGCCTATTTCATGGGCATACGGAATTTCTATAAACGAAACTATCTGGAGCTGTCTTTCTTTAGAGGTGACGCTCCACAATCCAGAACGGTTAGAGAGGGAGCTAGGGCATCATCGAAAGACGATATCCGCAAAATGTTGGAAGTTTCAAACCCTAGAGTTCGTGCCTTGATATTATTCCTCAAAGATACGGGTCTCGGAGAATCCGACTTGGTGAAATTAAAGCTAAAAGATCTCGGAGTGAAACAAGTTTCAGAAATCTTCACACTCCAGCCCCCAGTTGCTCTAGTCTTGAATAGAAAAAAAACAGGCCGTAGAACCATAACCTTCATGGGAGAGGAATCCTTCACCGCTTTTAAAACCACGTTGAAAATCCGCCAAGTCGGCACTCCAGAAATGCGAATCAAGAGGTATGGCAAAAAAGAAGTTAAGAAAGGTGTAGCTGCAGAAGAGTTGAGGTTGGAATCTCCGCTTTTCAGAAGCTATCATAAGATGTTGACGAATAGAAGTGAAGTAAAACATCTCAGTTCTATGGCAATTTCCACAATAATAAGGGAACGTGCGAAAGTAGCGGGAATCTGGAAAAAAGGTTTTGGAGCTCATACGTTACGAAGGTTTTTTCAGACAAGCCTAGAAACAAGCGGTATGCAACAAAACTGGATAAAGAAAATGATGGGGCACGCTTTAGGCGGGAGTGAAGCTCCTTACAGTCGGCCCGAAATGGAAACATTAAGGCTTGCATACGCGAAGAGCTATCCATACCTAGCAATTACTGAAAGGGTTGAACAGAAAAGCCGTGTAGAAGCGTTAGAAAGTCAGGTTGAAGCTTTAGTGTTGAATGGTAAACGGAAAGAGCAAGAAATCACGGAGTTGCGACGTGTAAAAGAGGAAAAGGAAAACCGTATAGACAAGACTGAACAGCGCCTAGAGAAACTGGAGAGAACGATAAGGAAACTCATGGAACAAATTTGACACAAGCCCCTTCTTTTTTCTCATTATTTTGTATACAAAAGCATGGATATACACAAAGGGTGTGTATATTTATTAATAATAATTCATAAAAATAGAAGTCCTCTACGTTAACACAATGTAACGTAAGACATTAACAGGTAATGTCTTCTAGGGTTGATGAAGAATGAAACAGAGGATTCAAAAGACGGAAGCTAAGCTTGAAGGGTTGGAAAAGCTGATTCGTGAAAGAATAAGTCAAAACTAGAGCGCGCTTTATTTCTCCCTATACCTCTTCGCCCATGATTCTCGTTGTTCCCTGGAATAATAGTCGAAAGGTAGGTTATGTTTTCTCAGATACTCTGCAAAATGAGTCTCGTTATCTCTCCCAAAAGACTTCATGTGAATCTCAAAATCTTCCTCACAGACAAAACAACAAGGGCAAAATGGACACTTAACCCAACCTTCAGGTGACACTTCTTCCTCTTTACTCAGTATTCTTTCTCTGTTTGTTTCCAACAGTCTATCACTTTCCCATCAACCATAGAATAGTTTTTTTAGATAAATGTTGTTATGAACTAAAAGGAAGGAATAGATTGGCGCTGATCAGCGCGCGCTACTTAGGAATCGAAGAGGAAGATTAATCCTTCCTCGCCCCACATTTTTTATATCCATATGCAGAAATTTAAGGGCGATGAAAATGGCAACTTACAAACAAATTCAAGCCTACGTCAAGGGTAAGTATGGTTTTATCCCTAAGACTTGTTGGATAGCGCATGTTAAGGAAATCTGTGGACTTCCTCTTAGGAAAGCATGGAATAGAGTAGGTAAGAGAGATAATCCTTGCCCTCCAGACAAGATTGAACTTATCATAGACGCTTTCAGATATTTCAACATGACCTGAAAACTGCTTTCACTCTAACCCGAGATGATGATGTCTTCAATAGAACATTTCTCCATAATCTTTAAGATAGGGATTCCAGATAATATGATTGCTGAAAAGAGAAAGGAGATAAATGAAATGAAAAAACTAATTACAATCTTTGTGTTAGCAACTTTGTTCCTAAGCATAGCAAGTATAGGAATAGCAGCAGATAATAATCCAAATAATGCGCAGGCAGAGAAATTAAGTCTGCCAGAAAATGCAGTAGAAGTTGCTCCAGGAGTTTTTTACCTTGGTAAAGCACTTGACAAAGGACAAGTTGTTGAAGGCTACGCTTTTGTTCATTATGCAAAAGATAGTGACCATTCCAAACCGGTCTGGGATGATACAGTAGATATCTATAAGTTCATGTTTGGCGGAATAAAGTGGGAAAATACTATGCAATATGAAGTAAATCCTGCTGCAAGTGGCTTAGAAGATACAGAGGTCTTAGACGCTTTAGGTGCAAGCTTGGAAACATGGAATGATGCAATCACAGAAACACCATCATCATTTGAGCTTTTTGACACACTCGTTTCCTTCGAGGAAGACGCAACTCCTGGTGAAAGGGATGGCAAAAATATAGTTGTATGGAGAGATTTAGCTGAACCAAGAGCTATTGCTTATAATGTTTTTTGGTTCAGTCCGGCAATGAAAGTGATAGTAGATTCTGATGTAGTATTTAATACAGACTATGATTGGAGTGTAGGTGACATATGTTCTGGCGATAAGATGGATCTACAAAGCATAGCGACCCATGAATTCGGGCACAACGGATTGAATGACCTGTACATGTCGCCAAGTGTAGAACTGACAATGTACGGATATAGTAACTACGGAGATATTGATAAGCGAACATTAGGAACTGGAGATATCTCAGGAATCCAAGCATTATACGGAATTTAACTTTTTTCTTCTTTTTTCTTTTTACATTGTATCGATCAGACAATTACTTGTGGGGATGGAAGGATAGCGCGCGCGAAATAATGACGAAAAATTACTCATCTCAACAGGTCAAGCAGTCCTCGAAACTGTTTGAGAAATTTGTAACCTTTCAGAGTTGTTTTACATTTTCCGTTGTTTTCTGATAGAAGTTTGGCTTTTAAACATAATCCAAGAACGGCCTCGAGCAATTTATAGCAAAGACGAACTTCATAGAAGAGGTCGCTTTTCGTTTTTGGTTCTCTGCAACTTTTAAGGATTGAAGCTATAAGGCCATATCTTGTTCTTCCTCTAATCTTTAAAATTGTTTTTTCTTCAAGCATATAATTATCAGCTCATCCGAAGCTTTCACACTTCTCTATCTGTTTACTATTAAAAACTTAGCGCGCGCGTTCTCAGGTGCAAACCTGAACAAATCAAAACCGCGTTACGGGACTTTTACCATTTCGTAAACGGGCTTGACGGAATTAAGACCTCTTTGGTCTTCATGGAACGAGCGTTTCAGTTTTTGAAATCCTTATTCCAAAGTGTCCCTTAACTAATGGATAAATCAATATTATTATTGTGATTTAGAATGTTCAAGAAAAGCAAAGTCGCCGCAATAACACTGTTGATATCCGTCATATTGGCAACGGTCCCAGTGATCTTCATAGCGCAAGGCCAAATTCAAGCTGCACCAGCGGAGAACTTGGTGGGACTCGCCGAACGAGCAGCCCAGCAAGTCCAAAACCTAATCGACATGGTGAACACAAACGAGGAATCTCTCGCACAAATCGAATCCGTCGGCCTCACCGAGCAATTCGAAGGCAATGTGACGCTGTACGAAACTGAAGGCTTAACCAACTTAACAGCTGCCCAAGAGGCACTTGCTAACTCTGAGTACGATACCGCCGTGGATTCTGCATTTGAAGCTTTGAGAGTTTTCAGAGAAGTTTACAGTTCAATACACGTTATTCTGGAAGCAGCAGACCTGCAAAAAGGACACTTGATTGAAAATCAAGGACTGCTGGAAGCCATAACACGCGAACTTCAAAGAATAGACCGCCTCAGAGAGATCCTGCCAGCAGACACACCGCAAGAGATCTTAGACCTGCTTGATGACGCCGAAGCGTCACTAACCGAGGCTAAAACGCTGCTGCTTGATGGCGATGAAACTGCAGCTAAGGCCGCGTTTCTTGAGGCAAAAGAGAGCATATCGCAAGTCTATCAGTACTTGAAAGAGCAGGCTGAAGAATCAAACACTTGGAGGCTTTTCAACTACTGCGAAGGAGCTCAGGAGAGAATTCGGGAACGATTCAGATATGGAAGAGATCAAGGTGTCGATTTCACGGGTGTGCTGCAATCATTTGGTTACCAAAGCGAAACCCAATTCATGGAAGCCCTCCAGAACATGATCCAAACAGTCCAAGGAAAAACAGGGGACTTCAAGAACGCGCTGCAAGACTTAGAAGCGATTGGCCAAATGGTTCAAGAAATGGACCAAGCCCTCACGCAAGAAATTAATCGGCACCAGAACCGCTATGGCGCAGGTAGTAGCAGTGGCGGCTCCGGTTCAGGTAATGTCGGCAGTGGTTATGGACCTGGTAGCGGCGGCAACAAGCCGTAAAAGCAAAACTGGAAGCGGAAATTTTCCCTTCTTTCTCCGTCTATTTTTTGAGTTCCACTTGGTTCTCAAGTCCAATCCTTTTTACTTCAACTATCTCTAGCCTCTCAAGCCGTCTAACCAGTCTCCAAAGGCTCGTTCGAGGCATGTCTGGAAACCGCTCACGTATTTCAGCTTCAAAAGCCTTGCCGTCCTTTTCAGCCAAAAACTCGATTACAGCTCTATCTTCCTTCGTCAACTCTGGATGAAGTTTCAATATCCTCTTGGCGTTAATTTTTCGTCTTCGCATAACAAGCAATATTGCCATGATGAGGGTTGCGGACACTGCAATTGCCGTCGCGACCAAGTATTCGAATGGAAATGCAGCCCACGGAGCATCTCTATCTTGGTCTTCTTGCAGCAATGGTACGATATAGCTTAGTTCCCATTGGCCAGGATACAGGGATAAGGATAATTCGTTGCCAGTCGTGTCTATCGTGGTTGGCATCTGATTTAGGTAGATGACTGTTGAGTTTTGAGGCAGGAATACTGTTAGGTTGTAGGGATTATTCAGGATTAGGGTCCATACTTCGGCTTCCTTTTTTGTAAGTGCGGTAGTGTCGTATTCAACCGAGGCGCGGGAAGCTCCCAGGGTGAACACAGTCAAATTTTCGGCGTTCAGTTGGTAGTCTACCGCCAACTGGTTTTCGTCAAGAACGATCAAGTTTTCAACAGCCAAAGATAGAAGGAGCAGGTCTATTTCAGGAAGAAGCTCATCTACAATCAGTGTTTGTGTAACGTGGGTTAACCCATCTCTGTAGACTTTGATTGTCATTGATTCAACTTCGAATGGGGACTCAGCTGTTGCGGCTGCGCCGAGAATCAAGAATAGGAAAAGTGTGAGTAAGGCTATAGTGTCAATTCGCACGCTATAAAGTTTCATGTGATTTCATACTGATTTACGTTGTCTGAGTTAAAATTTTTATGCATCCCTAATACAGGTTGTGTGTGCATACAAGCTCGCGAAGCGCTTTTCAAGCTGGCAGGTTTAAAACGCATTTTTAATTGATGAAGGACAAATCTTTGGGGGCTGAAGCATGATGTTTCGAGTTTTGAAACGCTTGTCCCACAGTGTCCCTTAAGTTAGACTTTCGCATATAGTAAGTATGGTGATTCAGTATGATAGGAAAAAACTGGAAACTAAAACGAGCAAGAAGTACTGTTTTCATTATGGCTATGCTGCTTTTGGCATATGTTGCGCCTCTAATAATAGTTCAGGCTGGTACTGGAGCACCATCAGACGATGGCAAAGCGCCATATTTTCCAGGGCTTCCTGACAACGCAGTGCAATATAACAAAACTGACTTAACGCCTGTGGCTGAAATGGAACAGGTTATGGCGGGAGAACCCGCGCTGTTCTGCTACAGAAACACGACTATGTTAATGAACTGCACCAGAAACTGCGAAATAGTCTTCACAGCAGACCCCGCAGTAACGCCCAAAATCCTTGGGTTTTCGATAGACCCGAACCAGAACATGAAGCTCACAATGAACTTGAGTGGCTCGCCACTTGAAGGCGAAAGAGTCATGGACCGAACACTCAACTTCTACTTAGGCATAGAGCCCAACGCCACGATACCGCTAAACGCTCAGATAAGACTACACATCAACCAGACAGAACTCAGCCAACAGCTGAACAGAGAAGTCAACGCGTCAAGGCTCACGTGGATGTACTGGAACAGAACGCGAGGTGAATGGGAAACAGTGCCAAGCTACATGGATCAGAACGGATACTTGGTATGCAACACCGACCACTTCTCAACGTGGACGGTAGCCGAAATAGATGACGCAGAAGAAGCACTGCAATTTGGCTTGAATATCGCATACGTCTACGCTGCAATAAGTGTAGCTGTTGTAGTGGTTCTTGCAATTGGGATAGTTTTGTTAAAGAAGCGCAGTTAGCCTGCAAAACTGAAAGGACATCACTTCCCCTTTTTTAGACTAATATTTCAAAATTCTCCTTTGTTAATATCTCGAACTGTACCATAGACTGATTTGGCTGTGTAGCCTATCGCGCGCAAAATAGGAAGTTCTTTTGGTTCATAAATGCCTCCTGTCCCACTCAGCGTAAACTTCATCCATCTGTTAAATGTGTAAAGCTGATTGCCCAATGTTCCAAATCATCAATTCCTATTGACTCCAAGAAAGATGCGTCAACAAAGCCTAGAACTTTCCAGTCATTAGCCTGCAGCTCATTTCCAGACAAATCCAATTGAACTTTCTTGGTTTTAGAACTGCAAAGGGTACTTGTGAACTCGGAGTTCAAATTAACAAGTTTTAATTTCAAATATACCCATCACGCTAAGTGTTTCATTTTTTGGAACGGTTGTACCGCAGTGTCCCTTAAATAAATCGGTTCCAATTTTGATATTGCATCTGCAAAGAGAGGATGAAAACATGTATAACACCAAGAAAGTAGTATCGGCGGCTTTGCTAATGTGCATGGTAACGATATCTGTTGGTTCAGTAGCGGCTATGACCGGAAATCAAAATGGAGATCTAGACAGAGATCAGTTGAGAGACGGCAGTTGCATTGATACAGTGGCGGATAAGCAGCAAGACCAGACAAGAGATCAGTTGAAGTTGAGAGACGGCAGTTGTTGTGACTGCATCTGCAAACTGTAAAATGCTGAAAAACGGAACCAATCAACCTTCGAATGTAATTACGAAATACGAGGCACAGGGGCATCTACACTACTAACCCCTTTTTTTGGGTTTTAACACGCTCTATCAGGAAAAAAATGCAATGCTATCCCAAAATGCAGCATTCATTCAAGATATATTCTCGAAAGGGCGTTAATTTTATTGAAGGTGCGATGTTCAAATCATTTCTAAGCTGGCAAGGCTATTACATTCAGCGCTCTATCAGCAACATGCGCAAAGTTTGCGCCCAGCATCTCACTCTACTGCATTTTAATAGTGTACGTCCCCGCATCAACATTTTCCAAATAGAAGTTTATAGCATAAGAACCATGTTGAGATGATCCAGCAGTTGTCAATATTATTAGCGATCCTGAATGTGGATTAGCTACAGTTGAGTTCACTAAAGCCCTCACATACAGTGAGTTGCCAGCTCCATCCACCCATGCCTCAGCATTAAACATAATTGTCAATTTACTCCTTCTCTGCAATGTTATTTCTAAAGATGTATCAGGAATATCAACAAACGAAGTTGACATTGTTGAAACTAACGTGGTATTGTATACCGCTGCGCGCGCGCTGCTACTCTTTTACGATCATGATAAAGCTGGTCTCAAAATCACTAGAGCCTTCAGAAAGAACCTTAGAGACTGCGAGCGCGGTACAGGCTGGTCTCCAGAAGGGCTGATAATAGAACGGTTTGGCTTAAACAAAGACGACATAGAAAAGTATGGTTTAATGTGGATTGAAAACGTTAGAACAGGCTCAGGTAGAACGCTAAGCGATTATGACCCATATGTTTTGAAATATGGAAGAAGAAAGTGTGAATCAAACGCGCTATTCAAAAATGATGAAACGTTAGAGGCTGCTGAACAGATTTGCAGAAGAGCTATTGAGAAGTATTATGGTGAAGACGCTTTAGAACGCTTCAGAAAGAAGGAAAAAACTAGCAAGAAAAAACTGAAAGATGTTTATGATAATCCAGTATGGCAAAACGTGAAAGAAAAATTAGAGGAGTTGATAGAGCAATTAGGTTCTGAGAAAGAAGACGAAGAGCCTAGAGAGATAAAAGTGGAAAAAGAAACTTTGGTCTTTGTTGATAACGAATATTATGGTAACTGTCCTAAATGTCAAACACAATTCAACTACACAGAGAGAGACTACGACAAACAAGTTAGATGTAGATACTGTAAACTGCTCATGCGATTAAAGTTTAAGCAACCGAAGAAGGGATAAGTCATGTTTTTCAACAATTAAGTATGCCTAACTGAGTGAAACTTGTGACTGTTGACACCTTCTCCTTCTCGTAGAATGATAATGTGCTATTTTGGCTATTCGCTAACTATCAGTGTCAATGTTGACCTGACCCTGTCAAGTTTTCTGATGTGTAAGGTTACGATTTCCTTGAGCTTATCCATAGTGTCTGCTTTTACTCTTGCAATTATGTCGTAGACTCCATAAAGAGCGAAGGCTTCATCTACTCCTTCGACTTTCTTCATATGCTTTAATACGTCTGCTTCTGAACCTAGCTCCGTGTTTATCAACACAAATGCAGTTGCCATTCAAATCTCCTCAACTACTGTCTACAATCATACATTTAAAATATTCGACTACACCAAACTACGGAGCCTAACTGAGCAAACTTTGCCACGTCTTGACATAACATAACGAAGAGCCTAAGCCTTTTTATGTACTAACTACCCTGCTGGGCTTCCCCGAATTTCTCAAGAAAATCCATGATTTCTTCATATTTGTTTCTGTTAAGAAAATAACGGTAAGGATCACCATGTTTATGTCTTTTTCTACACACCATATTGGCTTTTCTCAAATCTTCCAAAACATTGAAGCAAAGAGCAACTTGTTCAGGAGGCAGCCCTTTACATATATCACGCTTAGCTATGTGTCCCTTTCCCCAGCAGCCTTGATGGAAAAGCTTCCAAAGAATCTTAAAAATTATATACTGTTCTTCCGTGGATATTTGAATACACCAGTGTATCATTTCCGATACGATAAATATAAATATTTCCATACATTCAATGTATGCAGTGAATATCTTTCGTGTATACGGCAATTCATAATAAGAGGGGATGGTTGGATGCTTGAAGACTTGTTTGGAAATGGTTCTTTCGTCAAAATCGTAGACTTCTTCCTCGAGAACAGGTTTTGGGATTACACGAAAACAGACATAGCAAACCATTCTGGAATCAGCAGAACTCAGTTATATAAGGTTTGGAATGTGATTCTGGAAGGTAAACTTGTCAAGGAAACAAGAAAAATCGGAGCTACCACGCTTTATCAATTGAACATGGACTCGCCAATTATACGTCGACTAGAAAAACTGTCTTTAACAATCGCGGATGAAAAGAACAAGAAGACACTTGAAAATGAAGAGTTACAGCCAAAGGAAGTTCCTATCGAAGATATGGTAGCTGTCAAATGATTCCCTATTCCAGAAGAGAAGAAAAAACTTACTGTGCGGAAAATAACAGCCTAGTATTTTTGAGTGGAAGAATGTTATAAAACAAAACTCTATTCCTTCTTATCGTTCATAACTTTCAACTCCTACTTACATGTGGTCTAATGGCAGCGCGTGCGCGCTAGGATTCTTTCTCTTTTCTCGGAGTTCTAACTTTTTTTTTGGAGGCACCACAATGAGGGCATTTATCAAGAGTCTTACTGTAGGTATCGCCACAATATTGGCATTCTATAACTAGAGTTTCTGGCTCTTTGAATATGAACTTTTTAATTTTATGGATGACCCTTTCTTCTCTGAATATCTGCAAGGTCCCAAGAATTAATAGACCAATCCCCAAAAAGAAGAACAAAGCCTTATAGTGAAAAACTTCGTATGACCAATTTACATATTTGTGACTAAACCAGCTCATTGTGTTGTCAAAGTTAAGCCGAAATGAACCAAACGCTGTTGCTTGCCATTCAAGATGATACCCATCATAAATTCTGCCTGCATCAAAAACGCGCCTTCCATTTGAATCAGTTATGTAAAAATAGACGTCTTTGTTAGCCCCAGAAATCGAGACATCTAGTTCAACTAAACTTCTATATATATTAGGTGTCTAAGCTTGAACTAGCGGAGATCGAATATGAAACCTGAACATCATAAACCGATAAGGAAAGAAAAGCCCAAACGAAAAGGCAAGATTAGTGCGCGCAAAAGTCGAAAGTTTGCAGTGGCTCAAGAATGGAAACCCATTACTTCTCCACAATTGCGTGAAGCTTACTCTACTAAAATAGAATGGGCAAGGAAGCTAATTCCCAAATTGAAAAAAGAAGCAGAAGCGCCGGAAGAAAAAGAAGAGCTTAGATAAGCGCGCTCTAATGACCACGTGGTCAATGGCGGATGTCCGCCATACACATTCAAGAAACTGAAAAGAATTAGCAAAACAAAGACAAGTTGAATTAGGCAAAACCCATAGTGAAGACCCCTTAGGTTCATTTGAACCTAGGGTATGTTCCATGATCAAGAATTCCGAGATTTGACTCTTTTTCGGTAATACGCACAAGCTTCCTCTTTAGGATTTTTCTCTTTCCATCGACATGCATTTTTCCCGAAGAATGCACATGTTTCGCATAAAGATGGTTCTTTGGATTGATCATTTTTCCTCAATATAGCATACGCATCTTTTTTTTCCGTTTTCCCGATTTGACGCTCCAACTCAAAAATTCTGTTTACTAGATAATTGATTCTTTCTTCATCCTCATTGACCCAATAAGCAATTAAGACTGCACAAAGGTTTGTTATAATAATCAAGCCAAATAAAGCGATTTTCCACTTACTTAACATGTTCCACAAACTCGCTACCATTATGAGGAAAGCGACTAGGCCGAGAAAGAATAGGATTAAATAGAAAGCAAAAACGGCGTAGCGAATTCTCATTTTAACCCCCTACAAGTCCTTATTTATTTGTATTCTTATACTTTTGTTTTGCATTCAGTTCTGCACGTTCATAAATCGGTAGTTGTGAATCTTTCTTTCTAGCGCGCGCTCTAATCCCTATGTATAAACCACTAGAAATCTCAAGGTGTAAGAAATGTGCTAAGGTTATAGCTGAACCAAGCGAATTGATAAGGATTAAGAGAACTACATAGATGATTATTGGAGAGTAGAATGAAGTTAATAACGAAGTTAACCATTGTCTGCATACTGTTTTCTGGATTGGAGAAATTGGTTACGTACGTTTCGATGCGGATGTTTCCGTATGAAATAGGTGAATATAATTTGCTGCCTTTACGAGTGTTGAATGTGCTTGGTTTAGAGCTTGGGACTCTAATCATGTTCGTTGTTACTGCCATGTGTTTTGTGGGAATAAAGAAAGTTGCTGACATCTATCCAAAAGTTGAGAAAGCAGCTACGGCAGTTCTCATTATCCTAATAATAGTGTACGGATGTGTGTTGATCTCCAACTTGTATACATTCGTGAGTATGCTGTAAAAAAGGGTACAGCAAATACCAATCTAAGGTTCTTCCACAAATCATAAAAATTGAAACAGACGAATTAGTGAATGATGTGACATGAATAAGAAAATACTCTTGTTAACTTTGGTTTCGTTGTTCTTATTGTCTGCAATGGTTGTGACTTCGGTAACAGCCCAAGTGAGGACAGTTGGTGTTTCAGAGGGTGATTGGTTCAAGTACGAAGACATAAGTGTCAGTTGGAGTTCTAACGACCCAAACATGACAATTCCTGATCATATTAAGGAGTTTAATGATACAGAATGGATGCTGTTTTCGGTCACAGACGTTTCTGGCACAAACATAACTTTTCAAATGGTAGCGTACTACAAGGATGGAAGTAACGAAACTGAAGTTGCTTATCTTGACATAGATACTGGACTCAGTGATTATGCTTCATTCATGGCTATTTCAGCCAATCTGAATGCAAATGATCCCATATACTCTTCTGGTTATTATTCCGCTTGGAAGATAAACGAGACGATAGTCATGACTTATCCGGACGAAGTAAGGAACACAAATCACGTAAACATTACTGCGGAAGACTCTGGGTGGCAAAACGAGACAGAATTCTATCATTGTACGTCTTTGATTCTCTACTGGGACAGGTCGTCTGGAATAATCGTTGAAGCGTCAGAAGAACAAATCAATCAAAAAGGAGATTATCAGACAAGCTATTCATATTCACTTAGAATCACAGAGTCAAACGTTTGGATAATACCAGAGTTTCCATCATTCCTTATTCTACCACTATTCATGATAGCAACACTACTAGCAGTCATAATCTATGGAAGAAAACATGCTATGTAATCAGTAGTAGGTTTAATCTCCTATACTTGTAACTGCATAGGCAAGGCATAGAATCCATATTGTAAAGGCGAAACTGACAAAC
>Ga0114930_10000228_pt1 | contig 60905 bp, 55 predicted proteins | sample AnhtaG_FD_87300 | JGI IMG/M metagenome (GOLD analysis project Ga0114930, IMG submission 87300) | Deep subsurface microbial communities from Anholt, Denmark to uncover new lineages of life (NeLLi) - Anholt_01485 metaG | ecosystem: Environmental > Aquatic > Marine > Oceanic > Sediment | place...
ATAATGAATTCGATTTAGTCGTTATGGATTACGCCAAATTCGGGGATGCTGACAGTGAGTATACAAGCAGTCACATTGCTGAGATAAGAGAGGGAGGTACGAATGGTAGTCAAAAAATTGTTTTGGCTTACATGAGTATCGGCGAGGCGGAAGATTACAGGTTTTACTGGAATCCCAATTGGAGGCCAGGTTCCCCCGAATGGTTAGGGCCTACTAATCCTGATTGGGCAGGCAATTACAAAGTCAGATATTGGCGGAGCGGGTGGAAAAACATCATATTCGGTACCACGTCTGGCCCAGATAAAAGTTATCTCGATAGAATAATAGACCAAGGTTTCGATGGCGTTTACCTCGACATAATTGACGCCTATGAATATTGGTCGAGTCCAGAGGGAGGAAACGAGAGGACAAGAATCCAGGCTAGAACCGATTTGTATAACTTGCTAAAGGAACTCAGGAACTACGCAAGGATGACTAGAGGCAAGGCAAACTTTCTCATCTTCCCTCAAAACGGAGCGGACATAATCTATGATGATTACGAGGTCTTTGATACTTTGGGACAACAATACCTTGATTTATGTGACGGCATCGGACAGGAAGACATGTGGTATATGGAAGTTGAGCCGCAGCCACAAGAAGAATATGAGAACCTGACACAAATCTTGGATACATATAAGGTAAATGGCAAGCTAGTCTTGTCGGTTGACTACTTGTGTGACGCTGACAGCCCGAATTCAATAAGTAACAAAAATAGATTCAACGACTATTACACAAAGACTTATGCAAAAGACTACATTCCATATGCGGCAAATAAGACCCGAGACCTGAGTGACATAATCATTGTCTCGAAGGGAGATGGTTTCAACTTCGACCAACCTCGCTCAGATGCCGAAAACGGCAAGCTTTATTTAACAATAACTGCCGGCAGCGGAGGGACTACTGACCCTTCACCAGGCACTTACACATATGATGAAGGAACAGAGGTTACGATAAAGGCCACGCCTAACAGCGGATATATATTTGTCGCATGGAGTGGCGATGTAACCAGCACGGCAAATCCGATAACAATAACCATGGATTCAAATAAATCCATCACAGCGAATTTTACTCAAGAATCGGGTGGCGATGGTGGAGGAGACGGAGGTGATGGAGGAGGCATCTGCTTTATTGCCACGGCCTGTTATGGCACGCCGATGGCAGAGGAGATGAAAACTCTCTGTGCTTTTAGAGACCAATACCTTCTCACAAATCCAATCGGAAGAGCTCTGGTCAAGCTCTATTACAAACACAGCCCGAAGGTAGCCGATTTCCTTAGGGATAAAGAGTTCCTAAAGACAGTAGTCCGGGAATGTCTCAAGCCTGTTGTCGGGATCATAAATAGGGTGGTGAAGTAGATAAAACTAGAATGAAAACTCTTAAATTTGTCAATCTTTATCTTACTTGTCTCATTTTTATAGGGTTTATGTATTCTGCTAATGATTTCCCTCCTCTTTCCTTATCTGGTGTTGTGGTTGCAAAAAAAGCTAATTCCTCAGTTGCAGTATTAAAAAACGAAAAAACAGGAAAAACAGTAATAATGACAGTGGGAGATAGTATTCTTGATATGGAACTTACCCATGTGTTCGAAGACGGTGTTATCCTCAAAAAAAGAGAAAAAATTTACTGGCTTCTTCTAGAAAAGAGTCTTCAATTCAAAACTGATAAAGAAACACAGAGAAGCTCACAAGGGGATGAGAGAGTTGCGCTGGAGAATAATTTACCTCAGAGAGAGTTTGTTAGATCAGAGGTCCAGAAAAGAGTAGAACAAGAGCGGGCTTTGATCATCAAAGAGACAAGCGTTGTCCCCAACTATGTTGATGGGAAAATTGACGGATTCAAAGTAATTGGCCTGCCCAAGAATAGTATAGCATCTGAAGTTGGGATTCAAAAGGGTGATGTTATCAAAGAGATCAACGGCGTAAAGCTTAACAATTTATCCGCTCTTGTAATGTTGTACAGCAAAATCTTTGTAGAAGAACGGTATGAAATTTTGATTGAAAGGGACAAGAAGCTAATTCGTCAAGTATATGTTTTGAAATAGCATAGCATTAAATGGGCTAAAGCCATCGAGCATTACGAGAAATTCCTCTCCCTCTGGAAGAATGCTGACCCTGGATTAGCTGAGGTGGAAGATGCCAGGAAGAGGCTGGCTGGGTTGCGATAGTACTGCTTTCATAATTAACAGTAGGAATAGATAACGGGTACATTATCTCCTCAATCTCAAACTTGAGGCAGCCAATACAAAGTGTTACACTTGGAAACTCATCTTTATTTTCGGAGGGATATCCATGAGCTTAAGAGTTTTGTTGGTGGGTGTATTGTCGGTCTGTTCCTTCAATCCGGCATCTGGGGAGGTTCATCATTTCAAAGCAATCCAAGGTTGTCAAACATATGCTGTGCGAGAACCCATCTTGCGTATAAAACCAGGTGACATCCTTGAGACAAACACGTTATACTCGGATTTTTTCACGGAGAAAGATGGCCCTTGGCCCGGAGAGGTGGGGCCTATTTATGTTGAGGGAGCATCCCCTAATGACACGCTTGTAGTTAAGATCATCAAGATCCGTCCCAACATTGGAACCGGTAGATCCGGCACTTCGAGAGTCTATGGTTCATTAACCGCTACCCATGCAACGCCCATGCTGCACGAACCAGTCCCGGAAAAAAAGTTCATCTGGAAAATCGATGCCCAGAAGATGACAGCAACCCTGGATCTCCCCAACAGTCGGATGAAACAGACCCAGTTGAGACTAATTCCTATGCTGGGCCGTCTGGCTACGGCTCCTCCAGGAGATCAAGCTATACACGGAAGCGTACCTTATAACTTTGGGGGTAATATGGACACATCGGATGCCCGGGAAGGGGCGATTGTCTATCTCCCTATCTTCCATGAGGGCGCATATTTTTATTATGGAGATGTCCACGCATTGCAGGGTGACGGTGAGATAACAGGAAGCGGCATCGAGACTTCGGCTGAAATTACCCTGCAGATCGATCTGCTCAAAGACAAAAAGATCGAATGGCCGCGATTGGAGAACGATGAGTTTATCATGGTAGCGGGCTCGATCCGACCGCTCATGGACGCCTTCCGAATTGCTCATGTGGAAATGGTTAAGTGGCTCGAATCAGATTACGGTTTTGATCGGTGGGAAGCCCTACAGTTGCTATCGCAGGTGGGTTCTGCTCGAGTGGCCAATGTCGTGGACCCGAATTACACTGTTGTAGCCAAGTTCCCGAAAATGTACCTGCCTAGCAAGTAGCTCACTCCTTTCAGCTAATCAAGATGAGATATACCTCCTCTTTAATATGCGCAATAAATTTTCAGCATATAGCGAGGCCTATTAAACCTCTCTGTGATAACGTGTGGATTCCAATGATTCACTTAGGGGATAATAGGGACTGTGTTCTACCCGCCGCGCCCCTTGAATAATCTTGAGTAGCACATACTCGACCATCTGACTACGAATCAGAAGGCCCCATGGGTTCGAATCCTGCCGGGCGTACCAGCTTTTCCCTAAAAAAATCAACTATTTTCAACCATCGTAATAAATAATCACCTTTAGAGGTAAGAAGAAATCACCTCTAAATTCCTCCTAAAAGGCGATTGAACCATTATGATTGCTTTGACAAAATTAATGCCAGGAAAAGCTCATCAAAGAGATGAAACATTCCTTTTGTCCTTGGGGCATTATGAAATTATTTTCTATTTCAAGAGCTACAAAATGAAAGATAAGACAACGAGACAATCGATGAAACACCGCAAGAACCTAGAGGAACTTGTCGATGAACGCACAGCGGAACTACGAATGATCAATGAAAAACTACAAAAGAAAATCGCCAAGCGGAAGAAGGCAGAGAAGGAGTTGCGAGATTCAGAGGAAAGGTTAAGGATATTGTTTGATTACGCCCCGGATGCCTATTACCTCAATGATTTAAAAGGTAATTTTATCGACGGAAATAAAGCCGCCGAAAAACTTACTGGCTACAAAAGAGAGGAACTAGTCGGGAAAAACTTTTTGAAACTTAAGCTTCTTCCTCCGGCACAAATGCCGAAAGCCACAGCTTTTTCAGATAAAAATTTGATGGGCAAAGCCACTGGCCCGGATGAGTTTGTTTTGACGCGAAAAGATGGCACTCGAGTTTATGTAGAAATAAGTACAAATCCAGTAAAAGTCAAAGGTAGAACCGTTATACTTGGAATTGCGCGGGATATTAGCAAAGTCAAGCAGGTTGAAAATAAGTTGAAATTGGAAAGAGCTTACATAGACCAATTGTTTGAGAGTGCTCAGGAAGCGATTGTGATGGCGGATAAGAATGGCCATGTAATGCGCGTGAATGATGAGTACATAGAGTTATTTGGATTCTCATCCCATGATGAGCTTCTTGGGAAATCGGTGGATGATATTATAGTTCCGGATGATGCTCGTGAAATTGCCAATTCCATCACGAATAAGGTAAGGATGGGTGACAGTGTCTCTCTTGAAACCGTTCGCCAGAAAAAAGACGGTTCTCTTATCGATGTATCTGTTTTGGCCTCGCCAATCGTGGTCGATGGCAAACTGCTTGGGACTTTCGGCATATACAGAGATATCTCGGAGCGCATAGAATCGGAAAAAAAGCTTAAAGAATCTGCAGCCTATCTTGATATGATGGGTGATGCTTTGGTGGTCCTTGATTCACAAGCTAGAGTGATTAGGGTCAATAAAATCTTTTCCATACATTGGGGATACACTCCCAATGAAGTGCTTGGAAAACCAGTATTTGGATTGTTTAAAAAGGAAGAATTATCAAAACACAAAAGCGAGATGGAGAAGGCCATAATAGAAGGCGGCGTCAGAGAATTTGAAACAGTTGCATTAAAAAAAGATAAAAAAGAGATTGATGTATCTGTTTCTGGAACAGTACTCAAGGATAATAAAGGCGAACTGCTTAATTTTATAGCACTATTCCGAGATATTTCCGAACGCAAGCGGACAGAGGAACAAATTAAGAAGTCACTCAATGAGAAAGAAATTTTACTACGTGAAATTCATCATCGGGTCAAGAATAATATGCAAATTATCTCAAGCCTGCTCAGGCTTCAATCCAGAACTATCAAAGATGAACATGTTTCCGATATGTTCAAGGTGAGTCAAAATCGTATAAAGTCAATGGCTCTCATCCATGAGACGTTGTATAAATCCAAGGATTTTACTAAGGTCGATTTTTCAAATTACTTAAGGAATATAACTACACATCTATTCTCAGCTTATCATCCTGAATCTGAGCGGATCAGATTAAAGCTTGATGTTGGCAGAGTCTCTCTTGATATCAATAAAGCGATACCTTGTGGACAAATAATAAACGAAATTTTATCGAATTCTTTAAAGCATGCTTTTCCTGAAGGATCAGAGGGGGAAATTAATGTCTGGCTGAAAATGGATAAGCAAGGTAAATCTTCATTAGTTATAAAAGATACAGGAGTTGGCTTTCCAAAAGGATTTGATTTTCGAAAAACAGAGACTTTAGGCATGCAGATAATAACGGATCTGGTAAATCAGCTAGAAGGAACTATAGAGCTTGATAGAGAGAGTGGGACAAAATTCAAGATTACTTTTTGAAAATAAAATAAATACTAGCCTATCTATATTCGCTTTTCATTCCTGTCGAAAAATTCCTCTCCCTCTGGAAAATTGCTGATCCTAGTACCCCTAAGGTGTTTCGTTTCAACTAAATTCGGACCACTCATGATATTTTCTAAGCGATGGTTTGCGTATAATAAAATCACGCAAGGAGATATGTATGAGTATTAATCATTTTTTCTAAAAATAAATAACGACAATCTTGCTGGCGATATCTTTTTTAGGTTTTCAGAATACAACTTATGAATCGTTGTCCCCTTAGAAATGTCTCTAATAAATCCTGCTCTCTCAAACTGATTTACCCACCAATATGTTCCTGCTGAAATAAGATGTCCATTGTAAGGATACCCATACTTATCGACTTTTATAATTTTAAAGATATCATCCGTTGTGTAATTTTCGACCCATTCTCTTATAAAAAATGGGAATATCTCTCCAAATATTTCATCGCTCCCAAAAGCCGGGATATTACACAACACATAACCCCCAGGATTAATCCCACACCAAATCTTTTTTAGGAGACCATGAATCCGATTGGGATTCAGATGCTCAAATAAATCCATCGCCACAATAAGATCGACACTGTCTTCAAAAGAATATTCATTAACATCTTTGATAATTATGCACTTTTTGACTTCTTCCGGAGAATATTTGAGCGCTTTTTGACTAATGTCTATGCCTTTAACACCAACACCTTGATCCTGCAGAATTTTCAACAGATATCCACTGGAACAACCCAGTTCAAGAACTGCTTTCGGCTCAAACAAACTTATTATTTCAGCTAGAATAGTGACATCCGCTCCGGCCTGTAAGTCCCAAGGCGAATCATTTCTCTCATAATAATTATTTTCAATAATCTTTTTTTCTAACCAATCAAAGTCCTCATCATTTTTTATGAAAAAAACATGATTTTGCTTATGATTATACAGATCTCTACTTTGTCCGTATTGCCCGGACTTCTCTGACATTATTTCCTGTATGACATAGTTATTCCTTCGAAACAATGTTTCAAATTCCGCGGACGATAACAAATCTTCCACTACCTCATGTCGTAATTTCCCATTACGCATCTCGCTTATTATATTATTTTTTCCGCTTTCATCCGCATACCTATCAAGTATAGTCAAGAAAATGATCTCAACAAAATCCTCATCAGACATCTCCCTGAAAAGGGAATGCGGTGCACATACTTTATATAGATAATTTTTTATTTTTCTCAATAATTCCATTCTCGCCTCAAGCAAGTTTCAATCCTTGATCAGCTTTATTGTCCAGAATACCTTACGTACACTTCCAATGATAGATCTCTCCGAGTGTTTTGCTGGCTCCTGCACAAAATAATTCCCTTATTTTTTCCTGTCTGCGTAGAGCTCGCCGGCAACCATGAAATCCTTAGATGAAAATTCCTGGATCCAAACCCGGATCGATGTCAGGGGAACGCCCAGAGAATCACGAATGGCTTCGGTCACACCATCCAACAACGCCATTTTTTGCTCATCGGTTCGACCCTCCAGCATATGAATCTCTACAAGCGGCATATCGTCCTCCTCCTCAACTGATGATCCATTTTATTTATAAGTTTTTCTTGCCAGTTTAACAAGCCCAATTTTAGAGCGAAAATACCTTTTCTTGCATACACAAATCGTTTAACAAGTTAGGAAGATAAAAATCACCCCTTGATTCATCTCAAAGGGCGATTGACGCCTCGGAGGATTCATTGCATATTCTGGGTGTAGAAAAAAAAGGCGAAGCACAGGTTAAAAAGATGTCAGGCAAAAAAACAGCAAAGATATTGGTCATCGAGGACGATCCCGTCGCTATTGCCATTCTCCAATTTCGATTGAAGGCGAAAAACTACCATGTTATCATGGCAAACACAGGGGAGGAGGGAATCAAACTTGCCCATCAGCAGTTACCGGACTTGATTCTGATGGACATGATTTTGCCAGGGATGCATGGGCTTGAAGCGACAATTCAGCTAAAAAATGACCCAAAGACAAAGGATATCCCCATTCTTGCCGTAACAGCGATGGGCTCGTCCGAGTTTGTAAAGGCTTGCCATCAAGACGGAATCTGTGTATTCATAAAAAAGCCGTATGATTTTAAAGAACTTTTCAAACATATCCTTCAGTACACATCACATGCAGAGAAAGTAGAAAAAAAGGTATTGATCATAAATGACGATCCCGCTCTCGTGACTTTGATGGCCTCTTATCTGAAGAAATTTGGCTATAAGGTGATATCTAAGCCTTCCCGAATGTTCAATGTGAACCATGTCCGGAAGATCGCTCCCGATGTGATTCTTCTGGATATCGATTTGATAGAAGACTGGAGTGTCGCGATTTTTGAGCTTTTAAAGAGATCCCGCAGTACACAATCCATCCCAATCATCTTGATGGCGTCTCAATTGACATCTGAGGAACTGAAGGACATTGCTGATCAACTGGGAGCGGAAGATTTTGTTTCTCACCTTTTTGAATTTGCCGAAGTCGACCGCAAAATCAAAAAAGTTTCGACCAAATAGTCATTCCAATTTCCCCGACCTAACAAACACAGCCAATCACCTTAAAAATCACTGTGGGCCAGAAGTAACGGCAATTAATTTATTTCCTGTCTTGTTATATGTGACTCCTCAATTATATAATGATCTTGAATTATTTATAAAAAATGCCGAACCATGGGCCACTCCTTTGTCGCTGCAGCAACCTCGACTGGTAAATAATTCAAGCTGGAGAGGAAGAGTTATGGAGTTTTGTAGAGGGGAAACAAAATGAAAATAAAGGGATTTTTGGTCATTTTTCTTTTGGTCGTGATTGTGATTTTTTTCCTTTATGTGATGAAGCGCGGAGGGAAATCCCAGTTAAAGGAACAGGTGGATGCCTTTGCTGAGGTCAAGGAAAAGACCACCCGTACGAATCTGACATCGCTGGAAAGAGCGATCGATTTATTTATCGCACAGAACGACAAAGTTCCCAAAGACTTGAAGGAAATGCAAACGTTTAGCCGTTCGGTTTATCTTGACACGGATTCCTGGGGAAATAAAATTAAGTACGAAAGGATATCAGACTCGAACTATCGATTGATCTCTGCAGGAAAGGATAAGACCTTTCATACGGATGATGACATAGTCATTAAGAATTGAGCGAAAATGAGTGGTCAGCAAATAATTTTCGGCCTGCTGGAGTTTTTGGTATCTGTTTTGATCAGTTTTATCCTGATCTTTGGCAGCTATCGCATTATACTCGTTTTGACTCGACGCATCGATGAAGAGAAACAGCTAAAGAAAAAAAACATATCCGTCGGCATAGTGTTGGGTAGCATTTTCATCGGAGAGGCCCTCGTGGTCAAACAAGCCATATATCCCGTGATGGCGGTTATTCAGCTTTTTATTCTTGGCCAGGAAAAAGACGCGGGAAGTTTTGCGGAAGTGCTGTTGTATGGCTTCGGCTATGTTTTGCTTGCCGGGATATTGGCCATACTCTGTATTCTTTTAAGCTTTTGGTTGTTTAACAGATTAACTCCCAACATAGATACATATCGGGAAATACAGGACAATAATCTAGCGGTGGCAGTACTGATGGCTCTATTCATCGTCGGGATTTGCATGTTGATGAGTGCGGGAGTGTCGGGACTTGTGCGAGCTCTTATCCCGTTTCCAGAGGTCGGCTCCATTCCCCTTAGATAATATAAACTTTGATTATTCAAAAAAGAATAGAAATTTTTTCGATTATTACCATTCTGTTTCTCATCATAGGCCTTATCCTACTCTCCTGGTTTGCCGTAAGCCTTCAAGATTCAGAAGTTTTTGTTGTTTCCCATCAAGGGATTGAAAAAAATGTCTCTCAGGTCTTGCCCATTTTTGATAGGCAAGAAGACCAAGAAAATTATTATCTCACCTATGGATGGGCTGATTTTAGCGGGCATTCTCATAATTTGTCCTTTCCTCTTTCGAAAAACCTACTGAATGAGGCAGAAAAAGAGTTTGGCTACTTCCCGGCAGACCTAAGGAAACACATGGAAGATAGTATGGAACTATCGAGAGAGAAGATGATTGAGGACTTAAGGGAATTTGTGCATAGGCTGATCCAAAAGAGCAAATATCCTGAATATATACTTATTGAAAAAATCACGGCAAAAAGCTTTAACCTGAAGCTCTCTGTTCCTCCTTCCCTCCACAAGAAGGTCAAACGGGAGTTCGACAAGATAAAAGTCAAGTTGGCCAAGGAGCAGGAAAAATATCTCAAGCAAGTGGAAAAAGAACAAGAAGAGGAAAAATCGCGGTTTTTTGAGAGTCGCGGCATCCGCGTTTTTGACGGAAAGATAGGGGTGAATCATGGGTTTTGTGTCATGAAGAATAAAGACAGGATCAGACCCATTTTCGAAATCATGCAAAAAAAATATAATAATTTTCCCCTTCACCAATTTTTAGGTCTGTTACTCTCCTTTATCCAAGATGTCCGATATTACATTCCTCCTCTTCAAGAGAGAGGGAAAACCATTCTTTCCTTTTGGGGCCCTCCTAGGGTTCTAGCAGACAATTTTGGTGATTGCGATTCAAAGGGGGTGACCTTTGCATCCTTTTGGACTAATTTCAAAAAGTATCCGATTCTGTTGGTGACCGTCCCTAATCATTTTTTTGTAGGATTGGCCATCCCATCCTTTTCCGGTGAGGGATTGGTCGTAAACGGAGTGAGATATACACTCTGCGAGGTCACAGGCCCGGGAAAGATGCCTCCAGGGATGATTGGCCGTTATAGCCAAGCGTGCTTGCAAAATGGTCAATATGTGTATGAGATTGTAAACTGAATTTTATTTCTTTCTGGGCGAGAAAAACAGAAATTTTATTCTTCTCCAAATACTCGTTTTTTCTGTTGTGTCCTCGATCAAAATCTTCTCTGTCGTCTTCCGGAAAAAAGCCCTCTCCTTGTAATCTTTTTTGTTTTCATACATCTCGAAGTCATAGGTGTTTCTTTTGTTTGTATTCCTGAGCGTCGCATAAGCCTTTTCTATGCGATCCAGAACGTGTTTTCTGTCTTCTTCAGAGAGAAGGCTGTAATAAGCGATAGAATCGGTTTGATAGGTGATTTTGCAGAGCTCATAGGCTCTCTCGATTTCTTGAAGAGATGCATTTCTGTTGACATTCAAGAGCTCGTAGTAATCCATCTCCAAGATGTTCTTTATTTTCATAACAACTCTGAATTATTCATAAAAAATGCCGATTTTTTTTACTTCAGCAATATCAGAAAGTCATCCTGACATTGCTGAAAAAAATTTTCAAGAAGAATCTTTTTATAATCATCGGCATTTTTTACCTTACAGGCGAGCCGATCTCACTACATCGGCGTCGTTGCAGCTCATTCGCAGTATAATAAATACGGCTCCATGAGCTACTGCCTTGCCCCTCCTCTAATGCTAGGGTGGGGTGGCGGGTCTCAACTCGTGAATAATCCAGGCTATTTCAATAATATTAAATCTTTAATTTTATTTATAAGCCAACTTCTCCACAATAGAACGAATGGACGTGGCAACTTCTGAATCTGGATATGTGCTTAAATAGGGGGTCATCTTTTTTATGCTGATATGTATTCTCTCATCGTGAGGGATGGCTCCCAAAAAAGTTATATCCACGACGAGATATTTCTTGACCACCTCCACGATAGACTGTCCCAACAAAAAATCCCTCTCACTCCTTGCGTTGTTGATAATAAGACAGGGATTGAATTTTTTTAGCGCCTTGAACAAGACATGGGTATAGTGCTTGTCATAAGATATGATCTCGTTTAAAAATGTGTATATGGACTTAGAATTGTCTTTGATGTGGCTCGCTATTTTGTTTACCAGATCCTCGATGCCATAATATTCTGTAAAAATCTTTAGGATTCTAATGATGCAGGATTTAAGAAAATAGTAGGCGTTCTCTATGGAAGTGGGTTCGGGATTCACGACAAGAATCCCAGGATTAGAAAGGAGGAAAAAATCGATACAGTTATAGGATGCCCCTGTTCCGATATCCACGATCACCCTTTTGGCATCGAATGTCTTGATATGTCGGACCAGCTTCAGTTTTTTGTAATAATTCAGGTTAGCCATGAAAAGAACATTTTCGGTTCCTTTTATGAGTTTTAATCCTTCAAAGGGAGTTAGAATCACTGTATCCTTTAGGTTGGGAACTTTGTTCGTCACAAAATCACCCAAGTCCAAGTTTGATTCTTTCATGCCGAGGAAAGTATGGAGATTAGGGCCTCCTAGATCTGCATCGATCAAGGTTACATCTTCTCCCAGATTGGCCAGTTGAATGGCAAGGCTGGCTGATACAAAACTTTTTCCGGTACCTCCCTTTCCTCCTCCCACTGCCCATATGGTTTTTTCTTTGCCCCGGTGTATGGATAAAAGCGGTCCATTTGTCTTTGTATTAATTTGGTACATCTTGCCTAGACGTTAATTAATGTATCTTAGCCTCGCGATTTTGATGAATTCTCATTTTAGCATATAAAAAAGTTGAATTTAAACAAAAGATTTAAAAAAAATATATTTATTGAATTACAGAGCGAATTCTGTTATTTTATGTGTTTATATAGGTCTATTTTGTTGGCGAATTATTTTAGCCGTGGAGAACTTACCAGTTGAAAGACTACGGAGATATCGATAGCAAATTCAGGTATGTGATAATAGCAGCGATGCGAGCGAAGCAATTGCTGGGTGGCGCGAAGCCACATATCAAATCCAGATCAAAAAATCCTATCCGTATTGCCCAGGAAGAGGTGAAACAGGGACTTGTGGATTATGAGATCATAAAGGAAGTAAAGGGAGAAATAGAAGATATTTCAGCTCCCGATAAAGAAATATTTATCGGGGAAGAAATAACACCGGAAGCCGAGGAAAAACCAAAAAAGAAAAGCTCAAAAGATAAGGGACCAAAAAAGGGCAAAAAAGCTTAGCCCCCACTCTCATTCTTTATCAACTGGACATAATCCAGCTTGATGAATTCTTTTTTTAAAAAGCCCAAAGACGTTGCAATCCTGACAATTTGACTTTGTTCTCCTTCCAGTTCTAAGTAATTTCCGATAGATGTTTCATCCAAGCATATTTTACATTTTTTCAAGCGATAGGTTGTTCTATATTTTTTATATTGAAATGTGGGGATGAATCCCAACTCTTTCAAGATTTTTTTCATCTGTTTCCCATTTTTCACTTCGGTTTCATATTCTTCGCGGATTTTGAACTTTCTCGATTTTTGAGGGGGGCCTTTAAAGGTCAGATACGTTTTTTTATTTTCTGTTCGGAGTCTAAGAGCGCGTTTTTGGTTATAAAGAGACTGGGAAGGAAAATCATAAAGGGTGTTTTCTTCCCAGTGGCGGTCTTTAGCCAATTCGGCCCCCAAAGCAACAATCTTATCTGTTATTTTTTCTGGGTTGTCTATTCTGATTTTGACTTCGATTTCTGTCATAATCCCTATCCTGGATTATTCATAAAAAAAGCAGCGGCATTTTTTATGAATAGTTCAGGCTATTTATTTCTGTAGAGGATATAATCAGGGAATAGTGACAGAGCGTCCCGGTGGACAGATGGGGATAACTGTTGGAGGAGTTCCTTGGAATGGGCTGAAAATTCTTCGGCTTTTCTATAGGTGTAATCCAGGGCTCTGTTGGATTGCACTGTGTGCAGGATTTCCTCGAGAGATGACTTGTCTAGCTCTTTCTTTTTCAATAGATCCAAGATGCGGCTCCGGTTTTTCTTCCCATCATTTTGGAGAGTGTAGATCAATGGAAGAGTAATGCGACCTTCCCGCAAATCAGAAAGAACAGGCTTCCCCATCGTGTTTTCGTCTCCTGTATAATCCAGCAGATCGTCGATGATTTGGAATGTCATCCCAAGGTTTGTTCCAAAATCTGCCAGGATATTTTCTTCCTTGTCCTGAGCGTTGCCCAAGATCCCCCCTATTTGACAGGAAGCTGAGAACAATGAGGCTGTTTTCTCATTGATGATGTCCAGATAGTTATGTTCGTCGATATCCAGGTTCCAGCTGACATAATATTCATTCAGCTCGCCTCTGATCATTTTGGATGATACATCTGTAAGGATCTGGACAATCTGTCTGTGCCGGCTTTGGAGAGAGTTGCTGATAGTTTTGATATACAGATAGTCACCCAAGAGGACAGTGATATTGGGGCCCCATTTGGTATGAACGGATTCTTGTCCTCTTCTTGTATTGGAGTTATCGATGATATCGTCATGGAGGAGGCTGGCTGTGTGAATGGTTTCGACGAGACTGGACATGGTGATATGTTCATCCCCTGAGTATCCACAGAGTTTAGAGCAGAGGATAAGAAGAGCTGGCCTTATTCTTTTTCCTGCATTCTTGAAAAGATAGGAGCTGATTTCTGAAACGATTTTGTTCGGAGATTTTGTGAATTCATTAAGCTCTTCTTCAACCGCATCCAATTCCTTCTGGATATCACGAGACAGATCACGGATGCCAGGAATTTTTTTGATGTGGGATTTGTCCAGTTTTTTGACTAAATCCTTCATATTTAACTCGTTTATTGCTGCCCTATATTAACATCTCGTTCTTTATAATTCAATCGGAAAAAGAGTAGCAAAGTTTCGCGAAGTCACCCGAGCGATCTCTCCAATATCGACTTTTTGAATATCAGCCAGCGTTTTCGCGACTTCTTTTACGTACACAGGTTCATTCCTTTTGATTCTTCCTCTATACGGGGCCGGAACAAGATAGGGCGAATCGGTTTCGATCAACGTTTTCTCAAGCAGGAGTTTTTTTGCCACATCCCTGATTGACTGAGCATTAGGGTAGGTCAGAATTCCTGAAAAGGAAATCAAAAAATTTTGATCCAGCATATGCTCGGCGAATTCCCAGTTTTCGGTGAAGCAGTGGAGCACTCCGCCTTTGGCAAAATTTTCTTCCTCGATGGCTGTGGCGATCTCATCGGCAGCATTGCGACTGTGAATTACGACAGGAAGATCCAAATCCTGAGCTATATTCAATTGGTAGCGGAAAGCTATCATTTGTTCTTTGGGTGAGGAATAATTGTAGTGAAAATCGAGCCCGATTTCTCCAACAGCACATATTTTTTTTTCGGATGCCAAGCGTTTTAGTGTTAATGCCATCTCCGGATGAAAATCCTTGGCATTGTGGGGATGTACCCCGGCGGCAACAAAAATATTTGCGTGCTTTTCGAGCAGATCTTGAGCCACCTGGCAATTTTTGGGTTCAGTGAGCTCAGCTGGACAAAGGATGGCTTGGATGTCCTCGTGGAATGCCCTTGCGATAACTTGGTCACGATCATCCCGGAAATCTTCCGAATTGATATGGGCATGAGAGTCGACAAATTTCAACCTTACGTCGATTACTGCTCTAATATTTTCTTTTTCAGATGCCTGAGGGGCAAAGCTCCGTAACTAAGGAGTTTGGACATGAATTCTTTTTGGCTGAACGCATCTCCTTTAAGCTGTTTATACTCTTTTTGCATGTCCAAAATTTCTTGCATACCCACATAGGCGTAGGTCGCATCTCCAGGAAGAAGCAGGATGCGGTTCCATTTTCTTTCCGCTTCGGCTTCGGTTTGGAATCCCACCCTGACCATATAGTTTATGGCATCCTCTTTGGTCCAGTTGTTTTCATGAATCTGGATTTCAGCGATAAAATCTATGATAACTCTGAGCTGCATCTTGAGCTGGTTGAGACGGAGATTGAGGTCATAGTTTCCAAATCCCGCAAATATCAACATCTCTTCGAAGGGGACAGACCAGCCTTTTAAAAGCGGCATACTGGGATAGAGTTTTCTTAATAAGGAGGAATTTTTATTGGTGTGAAATAACGGAATAAATGTTCCGGGATAGATTTTTCTTACGGCATAAAACGGGAGCAAGTAGTTGTTGTATTCCTCGAGGAATGATGTGGTTTGATCCGCACTCCAATCGTCGGGGATAGGCGTGATCTGATATGTGTAGGCACTTGAAGTCTCGTAAGCCCCAGGAGCGACGAGCCTGGTCCAAGTGATCCCCTGATAGGCTTCAGGCATAGGTTCGATATTGAGGTTATTATCGGGCAATTCGAGGAGCTGTTTCTCCCTGAGAAAGCTTTTGATTTCCTCGACCGATGATTCGAGCTTGTCCATGAATTCATCCTTGGATATGTGGTTTTCTTTTGTTTTTTCCAGAACGCCTTGAATGATTATCCGCCTCATTTCGTCCTCTCCCCTCTGAGCTGCTAGTTGCTCCATATCGACTTCTGGATACATCAGTCTGTACAAAGGAAGACAGACCATTGACATCTCAACTGTTGTGATGTTGTGGATATCGGCTGTTGCTCTCTCTGCGAGCTCCTGAACAGAAATATTATTCTGGAGAGTTAAGCGCAAGAGCCGGGCATGAGCTTCTCCCAGCCGGATATTTCCAGTAGATTTGGGCAGAAGTTCATTGCTCAGATAGTTTTGATAGTCTTCCATTGCAGGAATGACTTTTCCCAGCTCGGCGAGAAGTTTGTCTCTCTGTTGCTCGGGGACTTGTGAAATCAGCGTGGGGAGTTCGGTTCGATAAATCTCGAAAATAGCAGGAAACTGCTTGATAGCTGTTTCGGTGGAGATTTGGGTGGGAGTTTTCAAGCTTTCTTTGGCCTGTTTGATGAGCTTGGGCAGGTCCTTGAGCCTTTCTATTGCGTTTTTGGCCCTTGTATCTACAGGTGCATAGTCTTTTTCCAGTAAAGGTTTCACGCAATTGATGAATATCGTGTTATAAAAAATGGGATCATATTCCCAGGGGATAAGCTGTTCGTGTTTCAGTTTTTCAAGATCGAGGGCGTCCATCAGGATTTCGTGATCGATCTGGAACTCTGGACTCATTTTGGTCCTGTCCACTTTGGTCACGATATCCTTGTTGAACTCGTCCAGTTCTGTCATTCGTTTTTCGAGGTTTCTTTCCGTGAAATCTTCCAATTTGTTGTCATACTTGTGGAAGCCGACCATCGTGCCAGCTGTAGGTTGGAACTTCCAAATGGCGTCCAAAAATTCTTCCATTAGTTTTTGAAATTTTCCATCCTCTTCATTTTGCTGGGACAAAAGCAGACCTGTGTTAAACAGGACGAAGACGATGATGAAGACAGAGGTGATGAATTTCTTCATTGGAGCCTCCTGTGTGCGAACGTTTTTGTGTTCATCTATATGTAAGTTTTGGTTGAAAATATAAAGAGCAATCCTACCATAAAATATTCTTTTAAAGCAACATATCTATGTTAATCCTCATGGCTACCATCTGATTGCCGCAGAGGCCCATGTGTATCCTGATCCGAATGCTGTCAACATGACTAGATCGCCCCTTTTAATCCTCCCCGCTTCAATTGCTTCATCCAATGCAATTGGGATAGAGGCGGCCGTTGTGTTTCCGTATCTGTGGATATTCCTGATGACTTTTTCGACAGGTATCTTTAAATTCCTTGCCACCATCAGGCTGATCCTGTCGTTTGCTTGATGGGGGATCAAGTGATCCACATCTTCGATAGTCATTTTGTTTTGATCTAATGCGGCGTGTACAGCCTCTGGCATTTTTACAACAGCATTTTTAAAAACGTTTCGACCGCTCATGCGGGGGAAAAATTGATTGTCGGCTACCATATTTTCAGCAAAGACCGGATGATCCCTGCAGCTCGGCTTTTGCATCCACAAATCCTCGATATGATTTCCATCCGAAAAAAGGTGGGTGGAAAGGATGCCTCTATCTTCATTGGAGTTGCCAGGTTCGATAATCACAGCGGCCGCTCCGTCCCCAAAGAGCACCGCCAGATCTCTCCCGTCATCGGAATAATCCAGGTTGGACGACTGTTTTTCTGCCGCAACGAGGAGAATTTTTTTGTATGTTCCAGTCCTTACGAATTGATCTGCTACCGAGAGAGCGTAGATAAAGCCGCTGCATTGGTTCCTGACATCAAGGGCCCCGATGTTCTCAAGCCCCAGTTTTGCCTGAACAAGAACACCGATACCAGGAAAGTAGTGGTCTGGAGAGAGGGTGGCCGCGATGATAAAGTCAATTTCAGATTTGTCGATTTGGGCATCATCGATGGCTTTCAATGCGGCTTCATAAGCAAGATCAGAACTTCCGATGCCAGGCTCAGCATAGTGTCTCTCTTTAATTCCAGATCGCTGTTGGATCCATTCATCCGAAGTGTTCATTTTCTTTTCAAGGTCGAAATTTGTGATGATCTTTGGAGGGATGTACCGGCCAGTTCCTGAGATTATTGATTTATTCATGATTTTGACTCCGCTGCTATAATATACTCGATAGCATGGGAAAAATAAAGCCTGATGTTTCTCTGTCTTCAGGGAAACAGTCAGGCAAGCTGATACGTCAGCCCGTTGATTTTCCGCCTTGTTTCAGCGAGGAAAATCCGCTTATTCCTCGGCTCGCCTCCGGATGACTTCCTCATCAGCTTGCCTGACTGTATTAATAATTGTCACGGTTTCAGAGATGATTTCTGTCCAAATGAATATCTTGACTCGAGGGCGGAGAGGGAGTACCATTCTATTCGGCAAGAATACTTCAGGAGAGTCTGTGAGAAAAGCCATTATTGGACTTGCGATTTTTGTTTTGTTCTTTGCGGGGGGATTTGCGCAAAAGGAAGCGGATTGTCTTAAGGTAAACGCATCGATAAGTCCGAGATATCTTTCAAGAGGGCAAGAAGGAAAGGTCGTTCTCAAAATAAAATTAGCCGAAGGGATCACCATCGATCCTCAACCGTCGTTTATTATCGAATGCGATCCATCCTATGAGCTTATTTTCCCTAAAAATTTTTTCACAGCATCAGATTTAGAAATCGAGATAAAAGAAGAGACAGGAGAAGAGTACCTGAATCTCGAAGAACCTATCGAGATCCCATTCACAGTTAGCCTAGAAGCAAAAAGAGGCAACCATTCATTCGAGGGAAGAATCAAATATTTTGCCTTTTCCAAGCAGGAAGGGTGGTGTCTCAAGAGCACAGCAAAATTTGTGGCATCTTTCTACACGAGAAGCACCAGAATAAAGAAAAAATAGACTTCAAAGCCAACCCTGGTCAACATACCACATCAAGGTCTCTTGGAGACCCTCTTTGAGGCTAAAATGGGGAGAAAAGGACAAGAGCCGTTCTGCCTTTGTTATATCCGTGAACCAGCTTGTCTGCAAGATGGCTTTGAGCTTGTCCCGGTTAAAATTGCTGGGTTTGTTCGTTATAGCGGCAGCTCCTTCCAAAACCGATGCAGCCAATTTCAAGAAGAAAGAAGGAAGTCTGATCGTCAACAGCTTTTTTCCTAAAGCTTCCCCTGCGATTTTTCCGAATTCATCCCAAGTGACACGGTGTGGATCGGCGATATTGATTATCTCCCCTGATATGAGATCCTTTTGGATACAAAGATCGAAGGAGTTGATAAGGTCCTTGATGTAACACAGGTGATACCAACTCTCCTGGGAGGATTGGGAGAGAAGGATCCCCTTTTTAACAGATTTGAAAAAGGAGAGGAAATCTTCATCTCTTGGACCATAGACAGCTCCAACCCGGATGATGACAAGAGGAAAATCCTTTTTGAATTTGAGGGCTTCTCTTTCACCTAAGAGTTTGCTTTTGCCGTAGGCAGACACAGGATGGGGTTCACCATCTTCTTTCACAGGATCCCCATCGAGAGATGGGCCCGCAGCGGCCGTGCTACTAAGAAAAAAGATCTTTTTGGGCTCGATGTTCTGAGCACGCAACGACTGAAAAAGACTTGCTGTCCCATGTTGGTTTACTGTATAATAATCAGCCAATTTGCGTGCTTTGGTTATGCCTGCAATATGGAAAACGTAGTCGATGTTTATGGGAAGAGACGGTATAGATAAAAGATTTCCATTCAGAAAGTGGATATCCATGCCTTTCAGCCATTTGAGATTACTTAAATCACGGACCAATGCGTACACTTCTACATTTTTTTCGTCTATCAAGTGATTAATAAGGTGGCTTCCGATAAATCCGGTCCCACCTGTGACCAACGCTCTCATAGGATAGATTGTATGAAAAATGCTGTTGAGCGTCAAACATATTTGTTTTATGAATAATTCAGGCGAGAAGCAAGGAAAGACGGTTCGCAGATGAGATGCGGACGAGGAGGATATTTTGGGAATATTTGAAAAATGTTTTGAGTTTACCAGAGCCGAAGAAGCTATGGCAATGGGGATTTATCCGTTTTTTACACCGATACAGGAGGTCTATGGCAATAAAGTCAAGGTGGATGGGAAGGAAATGATCATGGTTGGATCCAATAACTACCTTGGCCTGCTCGACCATCCCCAAGTGCAGAAGGCTGCCCAAGAAGCTGTCGATAGATATGGAGTTGCAACATGCGGTTCAAGATTCCTGAATGGCACGCTCGATATTCATGTGAAAATGGAAGAAAAACTGGCCCAGTTTATGAGAAAGGAAGCTGCTCTTTCCTTCACCACAGGATTCCAAACAAATCAAGGCATCATCTCCACTCTCATATCCCGGGGCGATACTGTCATCACAGATCAAATGATTCATGCCAGTATAATAGATGCTTGCCGACTCTCCTATGGGGATGTGTACAAATACAAACACAACGATATGTCTGATTTGAAAAAGCAACTCTCATCCATTGGAAATGATGTCGGCAAAATGATCGTGGTAGATGGCGTTTTCAGTATGGAAGGAGACCTGGCCAACCTGCCGGACATTGTCGAATTGGCAAAAAAATACAACGCGCAAATAATGGTCGATGATGCTCACGGCATCGGCGTTTTGGGAAAGAATGGACGCGGGACCGCAGAACATTTTGGTGTGGAGGATGAAATCGACTTGATCATGGGAACATTCAGCAAATCTTTTGCCTCTCTCGGAGGTATGGTTGCCGGAAACAAAAAAGTTATTTCTTACATAAAGCATTTTGCGCGCTCTTTGATTTTCAGTGCCAGTATCACGCCGGCTTCGGTGGCAACAGTTTTGGCGACGCTGGACATTATCCAGAAAGAGCCCGAACGAAGAGAGAGGTTATGGGAAATCACCGATAAGATGAAATCAGGTTATCAATCCATGGGCTATGACACTGGACCCACAGAAACCCCGATTATCCCTGTGTATATCCGAAATGATGAACTCGCATTCATGCTGTGGAGGCTTTTGAGGGAAAATGGCATTTTCACAAACCCGGTTGTATATCCGGCCGTTCCAAAGGGTGAGGCATTGATCAGGACGAGTTATTCCGCTACACATTCTGATGAAGAGCTGGATACAGTCCTCGGAGTTTTTGAGAAGTGCGGGAAGCAACTTGGAATCCTCAAATAATTCACATTGTCTAATTACAAAAAAACAATGAAAAAAAAGATAGTCATTCTCCTTATTGGAATAGTATTTTTGTTCAGTTTTGGATTGGCTGAAGATTTTAAGGTTACTATTCTTCCCGTTGATCAAATAGAAGTAGGGATGAAGGGAAAGGGAAAAACTTTCCTCCAAGATGATAAATTTGAAGAGTTCGAAGTCGAGATCCTAGGCGTCCTGCACAATTGGCAGCCACAAAGAAATCTGATTTTAGCCAGACTCCAAAGCGATGTGTTGGAAAGGACTGGTGTGGTACAGGGGATGAGCGGAAGTCCTGTTTATATCGATGGCAAACTCATCGGGGCTGTTTCTTATTCTTTGGGAACTTTTTCTAAAGAGGCTATAGCTGGCATCACTCCAATAGAAGAGATGATGGCCATCCCCGATAGGACAAGCCCTAAATCGAGTTTTGCGCCCCGAATGAAGATAAAAAATCATATCACCTCAGAAGATTTTCATGAAATGAGCAAGGCGTATTATCCCTCCCAAACCTCGAGTATCGACGGTCGTTTGATTAAACCTTTGAGCCTTCCCCTGGTATTCAGCGGGTTTTCATCCCGCGTGTTCGATAAAGCCAAACCTTTTTTCTCCCGTTTGGGCTTCTCTCCGATTCAATCTGGATCTGCAGGCCAGATTCAGCCAAAAATTTCTCCCGCTGAAATGAGTCTTCAGGCTGGATCGCCTGTTGCGATACAGCTTATCAAAGGAGACATGGACATGTCCGCAGTGGGAACGGTTACCCACGTTGAGGGCAATAAAGTCTTGGCTTTTGGACACCCTTTTTATAATTTGGGCACGGTTGATTTTGCCATGACTAAAGCCAAAATATTGGCTGTTTTTCCGAGCCTCGAGACTTCTTTCGTGCTGTCGGTCAGCGACAGAACAGTAGGTCGTATTGTCCAAGATAGAACTCCTGGTGTGTTCGGTGAACTGGGGAAATCGCCCCGTTATATCCCTATAAACGCCAATCTTGTGACGGCTGATGGCGAGACGAGTGAGTTTAAAGTGCAGGTGGCTAATGACAAATTTTTCACCCCACTTCTGGTTAATTATGTGGTGGCGAACATCGTGCTTTCAGAAGAGAGAAGCCTCGGGGATTTATCTCTTGAATTGAGGGCCAATATTTATCTCGATGATGCCCCCCCTGTCCAATTACAAGATATGTTTTCTGGGAACTACGATATGGCAGCCATGGATCTTTCTGGCCTTGTAGCTGCGGTTGTCTTTTATCTGACTAACAATGAATTCAAAGAGTTGGGCATTCATCAAATCGACCTCAATATCGGTGTTGCAGAGGAAGTAAGATTTGCCACTCTCGAGAAAGTCTGGTTAGGGAAGTATGAAGCAAAACCTGATGAGATCATTCCTATGAAAGTCTATTACAGGAATTTTAGGGGAGAAACAATAGTTGACGACCTCTCTCTCCCGACCCCAAACCTTCCATCTGGCTCGGAATTTAGCCTCGTTGTAGGTGATGCTGCTTCCATTCAGAGCATCGAGACCATTCAATACAGGACCACTGGTTTTGTGCCCCGAAGTCTGCATCAGCTGATCAGGTTATTGAATAGCCTAAGGAAACGCAATTATATTTATTTCAAGATCATTGCCGCTAAACCCGGACTTTTTTTAAGAGGCGAGGAGATGCCGAACTTGCCGCCCACCATGAAATCCATGTTTTCTTCTCCAAGAGCAGCTTCAACTCCGCCGGTCGAGATCACTCGATCTACACTTGGAGAATACCGGCATGGCATTCCTTATGTTTTTAGTGGCTTGGCCGTGATTCCGCTTAAGATAAAATAAGGCCAACTCAGGATGATTGGAGATAAAATGAATAAGACAAAGATATTGATCGTCGCTTTTTTGTTGACAGCAGCTCATATGCTACTAGGCGTGATCCCTCAGAATTGGGAATTATATAAAATGGACGACTTCATTGCTGGCAAGTTCGAAGGGATATCCATATCCCATGAAGGCACTCTTTCCCTTAGCCCAAAAGAAGAGACCCTCCAAGGGCCTACAGAGGATTTTTATCTTTCGCTTCTGATTACCTCGGATGGGACCAAGTATTTGGGAACCGGGCATAGCGGAAAAATCTATAAGGTGGGCACAGACGGTAAGTTCGAACTTTTGCACCAAGTTCCCGAAATGGATATCTATTGTCTTGCCCGAGATCGGAGTGGGAATCTGTATGCCGGCACATCACCCAACGGCCAAATCTATAAAATTACAACACAGGGGGAGTTGGAACCCTTCTTCAATCCCAAGGAGAAGTATATATGGGACCTGATGTTTGCGGAAAACGGGGCTCTCCTTGCTGCCGTCGGTGAAAGCGGGGGGATTTATCAGATCAACAATCAAGGAGAAGGTAGCAAAATCTTGGAAGCAGAGGAGAACCATATCCTCTGTATGACTAAGACTCAGAACGATGAATTGATTGCAGGAAGTGGCGGTAGGGGGGTCATTTACAGGGTAAATCCTGGAAAAAAAGCCGCTATTTTGTACGAATCTTCTTTTGAGGAGATCAAAAGCATCGCGCTGGATAGACAGGGAAATATTTACGCGGCAGCAGGCGGCAAAGTGGTCGAGCCGAAAAAAAATGCGTCTTCTCTTTTTCCTGCAGGACAATCTACAGAGATTACAATCACGGCAACTCCATCAACTCCGGCGACAAGAAAAGCAGGGATTTCAGCAGACAAGCAGCCCGGCGCGATATACCGAATCAGCCCTGAAGCACTGGCCAAAAAATTATGGTCATCAGAAGATGAATTGGTCTATTCTATGCTTTGGGATGAACAAAAGAAAAAAATCATTTTTGGCACGGGAAACAAAGGCAGAATTTATGAAATCGATGCCGATGAAAAAGTTTCTTTGCTCCTTCAAAAGGACTCGGAACAGGTCTATTATCTCCTCGCGCAGGGAACGGCCATTTATGCCTTGTCCAACAATCCCTCCCGGATGAGCCGCATATCTCCTGAAAAGAGATTCGAAGGAGAGTATCAGAGTCGAGTCCTGGATGCAAAAATCCTCTCCAAGTGGGGAAGGATAGAGTGGGATGCCGAGCTTCCGACTGGAGCGATAATACTGTTTCTCACAAGAAGCGGGAATTCAGCCGAGCCGGATCGTACCTGGAGTGATTGGTCGCCTCCTTACCAGAATTCCCAGGGAGAGCAAATCTTAAGCCCGAAAGGTCGGTATCTACAGTTCATGGTAAGGTTTAAGGCGGAATCTAGCCGGATGTCTCCACGTCTAAAAAAAGCTGCACTATTCTATCTTCATTCCAATCTTCCTCCATCGCTGACAAAACTAGACCTGCTTTCCCCGAATGAAGTCTATTTGAAACCTCTAGAACAGGATGATGTTATTTGGGGAGAAGAGATCGGTTTGTCCGCGCAGGCCATAAACAAAAATAAATCACAGAGTTATATAGCTCCAAAAAAGGTAGAGAAAAAAGGATATCGAACCATAACATGGGATGCTCTGGATGAAAACGGTGATAGCCTCTTGTATTCCGTTTCCATTCGTCGAGAAGATGAAACAGGATGGAGAGTGCTCAAGCCGAAGTGGGCAGAAAAAATCCTTGCTTTTAACACATCCCAACTTCCGGATGGTATATATTTTGTTAAAGTGGAGGCTTTCGATTCACCTTCCAATCCAAAAGGAACGGACTTGAAAACGGAGAAGATCAGCCGCCCGCTGGTTATCGACAACTCTCTTCCAGTGATAAGATATTTTCAATCAGAAAAACAGAACAATCGCTTATCCCTATCTTTTGGAGCAGAGGATGCGAATTCCCATATCATAGAGGTGAAATACCTGATTCGCCCCAATGATTGGCAGGTCATTTTTCCCGAGGATGGAATTTGTGATTCCCAAAGTGAAACATTCCGGTTCACAATGGTTCTTCCCTCAAACGCGGATAATATGATAATCGTACAGGTGAAGGATCGGCACGGGAATATTGGCGTCTACCGCTCCACCTTTTGACCTGGATTATTTATAAAAGCTGCCGATACCTCTAAACATTTTAAAAAAATAAAATTTTTCAAACTCTAAATCTATATTAGTATCGGCAGCTTTTACCCTTCGGGCGAGCCAATCTCACTACATCGACTTCGTTGCAATCCATTCGCAGTATTTAAATACAGCTTCATGAATCACTTCCTTGCCGCTGCAGCAATCTTGGCCCGTGAATAATCCAGGCTCCCGAATTATTCATAAAAAATGCAATGACCCTCATTCATTTACAAAAATACTATTCTTCGAATTTATATACACCGTATTGTATGGGTGGGGCAGGTTGGTTATTTGGTGATGCGTTCGAGGTAAGAGTCATTCCTTGTGTCGATCCGCACGAGATCCCCCTCTTTGATGAATTGGGGAACAGCGATAGTGATTCCTGTTTCCAGTGTGGCGGGTTTATTGCTGGCTGATTGGGTAGCTCCTTTGAGGTGAGGTTCGGTTTTAACGACCTTGAGCTCTATGGTCAACGGCGGGTTCACACCAACAGGATGACCCTCGAACATCTCGATGGAAAAGGTAATATGGGGGATGAGATAGTTGATCGTGTTGCCCAAAATATCAGGCGAAAGTTTTATCTGTTCATAGTTTTCGAGATTCATGAAAATGTATTCGTTTCCTTCCTGGAAGAGATATTGCATTTCGATTCCCTCGAGATAGGCCTGTTCCACTTTGTCTTTGGACCGGAATCGGACGTCATGCAAGGTCTGATCACTTAGTCTGCGAAGTTTGGTTTGCATCAAAGCCTGGCCCTTTCCGGGTGTCACATGGGTGGTCTCATGCACCTTGTAGAGTTCTCCTTCCAGTTTTATGGTCATTCCCTTCCTGAGTTGAGTCGCATTGATCATATTTCCTCCTTGCGAACGCCTTTATCCACGTTGATGATATGGACTTTTGCTCCTATCCTTTCTATAGCCTTGGCGATTTGTTCAGTCCTATCGGGAGCATAAGCAAACATGCATCCTCCCCCTCCAGAACCGTTCAGCTTTCCCCCCAAGGCCCCGGCATCGAGGGCCGCATCCATAATCTTATCAATCTTCGGAGTTGATGTTTGCAGATAATCGCGAAGCACTTCGTGTTGCCGTGTCAGGAGCTTGCCGAACCAAGTATGATCGAAATCATCGGCCTCGAAAAGATCTCTTCCTTCCTTTGTTAAATCTCGAGTCATCAGAGTCCCTTGGAGCAATCGCCTGTTATCTGGAGGGAGTGTCTTCATTTCTTCTCTTTCCCTAGTGCCTACAGGACTGTTCAGGTTAAATTCTTTGAAGTTCTTCCGCATGGCCTCCATCCCTTCTAGGACGTGACCTTTTATGTATCCGAGCATGCCAGTGGTATCTTTTTTTTGGAGAGAGTCGGCGAGGACAAATGTCTTCAGAGGATTTTTCAATCTATTGACCTTTAGCTCAGCTTCGAAAGACACATTGACAATGCCTCCTACAGCAGAGGCATAGTGGTCCATCTTTCCGCCGGGTTCATGGAATTCGGCTACCTCTGTTAAAAATCCGAGCTCTGCGATTTCCTCTGGATTGTTCAAAGTCCTATTTTCGACGGCTTCCAGTAGAAATTTATTCCAAGCCACGACCAGAGCTGATGAGCTGGACGTTCCCGCATTGATGGGGATGGTCCCATGCAGGCTGCAATCCCACCCGAATTCGAATCGTATGCCCTTTCTTCTGAGGACGTTGATCGCGCTCCTTAGATAGTCTCGCTCTTTGCGATAGGGCAAGTCTCCTTCGAGAGAGAATTCTTCTTCCTCATCGAGATCCGGAAGGTTGATTTTTACCTGATGGTCATCTCTGGGCGTTCCCCGGATGAATATTCTCAAATTGATAGCGGCAGCGATTATGGGCAGACCGAAATAATCTTGATGTTCGCCGAACAGACAGATCCTACCTGGAGCTGAGACGGATATTTCGTTCTTTTTCATGCCTTCTATTATCCAAAGTCCGACTTGGCTGTCAACTCTTGCATGATACCCTTTTTTGTTATATAAATGATTTGACCTGGATTTTTCACGAGTCGAGACCCTCCACCCCACTCTAGCATTAAAGGGTGCGAGGCACAGGGTATGCAGCTGTGGTTATCCACCGCAAATGCCCTGTAACGAAGCAGATGAATCCCAATGAGTGAACTTCTTTTTATCGGAACCGGAGGGTCCGTGGCGACCGAGGAGAGAGACAACACATCATTTCTCCTCTTGAGTCAAGACACGGCAGCGATGATCGACTGCCCCGGGAGTGTGATCCATAAATTAAAAAAAGCCCAGGTCGATCCCCGAAGTGTCCATTCCATAATCGTCACGCACATCCATCCCGACCATATTTATGGATTGCCTTCTTTGATACACAGCTTGATGCTTGACGATTGTGTCATCGAAATTCTCGGTTCAGAGCTTAGTGTGAATTTTTGTGCGAAATTGCTCGATCTTTTTAACCTGAGGAGTGAAAAGGTTAAGTGCCACGTGAATTTCATTCCGGTCGTGGCTGGAGAGAACTATCGGATTTCTCCGAGCTTGACCTGTTCTTTTTATAAGGTCCCCCATAGCCCTTCCTCTATGGCTGTCGGTTTTCACAAGAGCGAGGATGGGATGGAGCTGCTTTACTCGGGAGACACTCCCCGTTTTCCCGAGCTGCTGCAACGAGTGCAAAACATAGATTATTTGATTCATGACTGCAGTGCCCCCTCAAGGATCTTCGAGGAATATCCTTCGCTTTATGCCATGCACACGGATTCCTTTACCTTGGGGGAGATGGCCCAGGAGGCTGAGGTGAAACACTTGGTGCCCTGTCATTTCTTCGGAGAGATCGATTTTTCTATCGGGGAGATCGAGGAAGAAATCAGGAAAAATTTCCGAGGGGAGCTGACGATCCCGGAGGATTTTTCCAGGATCCCCCTCATAAAAAAAACGTGAAATATTGAGCAAAACTAGATTATTCAAGGGCCGAGATTGCTTCACTACGTTCGCAACGGAGGATCGGCTCGCCCGATGGGTAAAAAATGCCGATGCTAAGTAAGATTTCGATTTTGAAAAATTATTTTTTTTGGTTCTTTTCCATTTTGTGTGGCTAAACTTTAGTGGGAAAAGACATACCTGATGGATATGAAACACACTGAAAATTATCCCCGCACAAAATGGAAGAGAACCTTTTTTTTAGAAATGATTAGGAAAATCGACATTTTTATGGATAATTTAGTTTAAGAGGTGATCATGAAATGGTTCTTTTTCATACCCATGGTTTTGTTATTAGGGTTAAGTTTCTCCTGCCAATCACCATCAAAGAACGCGATGGCCGACATCGTCTTTCTTAACGGCGTCGTGTGGACGGTAAATCCGAATCAGCCTAAAGCTGAGGCTTTGGCTATCAAGGGAAACACGATTCTTAAAGTTGGGTCTTCATCGGAAATGGAAAGAGTAACCGGAGATTCAACCAAAGTGATAAACTTGGAAGGCGCATTTGTCCTGCCTGGCTTTACAGACTCTCACACGCACTTTCTCGCCGGAGGATTTTCCCTGTCAAATGTGCAATTGAGAGAGGCAAAGACTCCAGATGACTTTGTTTCCCGGATCGAAGACTTGGCCCGAGAGCTGGGAGAAGGAGCCTGGATCCTCAACGGAAATTGGGATCATCAGCAATTTGATCCACCGGAATTGCCAAGAAAGGAATGGATCGATCCTGTGACTCCCAACAATCCTGTCTGTGTGAATCGTCATGATGGTCATATGGTTCTCGTGAACAGCGTTGCGCTGAAGATTGCCGGAATCTCGAAGGACACCCCTGAGCCGGATGGGGGCGAAATTCTCAGGGATCCGCGGACAGGAGAGCTGACGGGAATTTTGAAGGATGCGGCGATGGACCTAGTCACGGAGCATATTCCAGAGCCCATTCTTGAGGAAAAGATGGGGGCCATTGAGGTGGCCTTGAAGCATGCCAACAGTTTTGGCGTGACTTCAATTCATGACATGTCCAATATATCGAATTTTGAGGTGTATATGGAGCTTTTGGATCAGAAAAAACTGACTGCCCGCCTGTATGTGTATATTCCTATTTCTGCGATTGATCTTTTGACCGGACCTGAAAAGAGAGCTTTTCCGCGAAGCGACTTTCTGAAAATTGCCGGACTCAAGGGTTTTGTGGACGGATCCCTGGGCTCCTCGACAGCGCTCTTTTTTGATCCGTATTCGGATAATCCGTCGAAACGAGGCCTTGTGGTCGCGGATATGTTCCCGGAAGGGATCATGGAGAAAAGACTGATGGCAGCCGATCAGGCAGGTCTGCAAGTAGCCGTTCATGCCATCGGAGATGAAGCCAATCATATCATTCTGGATCTTTTTGAAAAGGTCATGGAAAAAAACGAGAAAAGGGATCGGCGTTGGAGGATCGAACATGCCCAGCATCTCATCCCAGAGGATTTTGAACGCTTTAGAAAGCTCCGTGTTATCGCTTCTGTTCAACCCTATCATGCCATCGATGATGGCCGTTGGGCAGAGCAAAAAATCGGCAGGGAAAGAAGTCGTCACACCTATGCATTCCGATCCCTTTTAGAGAGTGGGGCTGTTTTAGCCTGTGGATCGGATTGGACTGTTGCTCCGATTAATCCGCTGACCGGGATTTATGCTGCGGTCACACGCCGGACTTTAGACGGTAACAATCCCGATGGATGGTTTCCTGAACAGAAAATTGCTATGAAAGAGGCCATCAAGGGATACACTCTGAATGCCGCTTTCACGGAATTTGCCGAACACCTCAAGGGATCTTTGGAGGAGGGAAAATTTGCCGATGTTGTCATTCTCGATCAGAATCTTTTTGAAATCTCCCCCGAAAAGATTTTAGACACCAAAGTCGTTATGACCGTCCTCGATGGAGAAATTGTGTATAAAAATTAAATACTCCCGATGATTTATCTTTATTTCGCCGCGTTTATTGTTGCTTTTGCGATTCTGTTCAAGAGCGCTTCTTATTTTGTAGACGGGGCGTCAAGTATCGCACGAATATTGAATGTTCCCAAGCTGGTGATAGGAATTGTCTTGGTGGGCCTGGGGACAACAGCCCCTGAGTTTGGTGTGACCCTGATCGCAGCAATCAAGGGGAAAGGAGGACTCGCCATTGGTAACGCTATCGGTTCTGTTATCTGTGATGATGGAGTTGCCCTTGCATTAGCGGCGATCGTAGCTCCGGCCGTGATCTTTGTCAATTGCCGGATCCTTAAAGCAGCAGGATTGTTTTTGATTTCTATCGATGTGTTGGCCTATGTTTTAGCTCGAAACGGGAGGCTAGGTAGGATTGAAGGATTTTGTCTTGTTCTTATTCTCTGTCTTTATTATTTTTTTATCATCCGGAACCAGCGGCGGAATCAATCTCGTCAAGACAAAGAGGGGATCGACTCAACCTCTCCTGAACGAGTTACAAACCAGATAGACAAAAACTCTTTGAAGCGGCCTGTCAAACTTTTCCTGTTGGGTTTGATCAGCGTGGCCTCGATGAGCTTTGTTGTAGTGGAGGCGGCGATAAAAATTGCCCAGTTTTTTGAAATTTCTGAAATCATCATCGGATCGACGATCGTGGCCATCGGTACCTCTCTCCCTGAAATAAGCACCTGCATCACGGCTGCCTTGAAGGGGGAGGGGGAGATTGCGGTTGGGGATATAATCGGGGCTGACATCCTTAACATCCTTTGGATTATCGGAGTAGCATCCCTCGTCAAACCGATCGAAGTGGAACAGAACATCATAAATTTTTCCTTCCCTTACATGATTTTGATCGTGGTTGTAATGCTGCTGAGCATGAGAATTGGATGCCGACTGAGCAAGCTTAAGGGCTTCATCCTTCTTGCTTTTTATGGATTCTATATCTTTTTGATTCTCAAAATTTTTGTTTAACCTGAATTATTCATAACAAATGCCGATATTTCCCATTTTTTTTTAAAAAAGGGGATAAAAAAAGGGGACGGTTCTGTTTTTTATTGACTTAAAAACCTGGTTTGGTATTATTGTTTATCGTTTTAATATGTGGAGGACGGCATGAATATTGGAGTTATAAACGAGAGCAATAAAATTGAAAATAGAGCAAGCTTATCTCCCAGCGGGATTTCCTTTCTGGTGGAAAGAGGTCACACTGTTTATGTGCAAGCCGGAACAGGATTGAAGTCTGGGTATACAAACGAGGAGTACTCTTCATTAGGTGCAGATATCGTGTTCACCAAGGAAGAAGCCTTTGGCCGTTCGGACATCGTACTTAATATATCACCTTTAGATGAGGAAGAAAGCAAACTCGTAAAGAAAGATCAGATCCTATTCGGATTCCATCATTTGGCTGTTTCCCGCAAGAATATTTTAGAAGGGCTCCTGAAAAAGAATGTCACCATGGTGGGTTATGAAATCGTCCGAAAAAATGAAGATGAACTTCCGTTTATCGAGTGCTTGAGCGAGATCGCGGGGCAAATGTGTTTAGTCATATCAGGCCACTATCTTCAGACGAGTCAGGGAGGTCGAGGTCTGGTGATTGGCGGTGTTGTCAGTGTTCCACCTGCTACGGCTGTTGTGGTTGGGAGTGGTGTTCTTGCCAGAAGTGCGATAAAAGCCATGCTCGGAGCCGGAGCCCATACCATTGCTTTAGGTCGGCATATGGACAGATTGAGAGATCTTGAGGAGATGACATCAGGTCAGTTAGTCACGCTAATGGCAAGCCAGTACAACCTGTCACGCATGGCAAAAATTGCCGATATCTTGATAGGAGCGGTGCTGAGACCAGGAGAGAAGGCGCCGGTCATGATAACACGCAATATGGTCAGCCTGATGAAAAAAGGATCTGTTCTGATCGACCTGGCAATCGACCAGGGCGGTTGCTCGGAGACATCTCGTCTAACCAACCTTGAGCAGCCCACGTATATCGATGAAGGAGTCATCCATTACTGCGTGCCGAACATTACATCCACCGTCAGTCGGACGTCCACCAAGGTGCTTTCGAACATAGTTGTTCCTTATCTTCTTCAAATTGCGGAAAACGGAATAAAAAACACGCTCAAAACAAACACATCTTTAGCCAAGGGCGTTTATGTTTATAAAGGACAGCTTGTCAGGAAAGGGGTGGCAGAAAGATTTGCTATTTCTTCTAAAGAGCTGGATTCCCTATTGTGAAGCAGGAAACAAAATGGAAAACATACTGAAAGAATTTGAACAAGACCAAAAAGAGCTTATCCATATTCTCCATAGGATCCAGGAGGATTTTGGATACATTTCTCCTCAGGCTATCTCTGCTATTGCGAAACATTTAAAAATCTCGGAGAATGAAATTTATAGCGTCCTGACTTTTTACAAGGCATTCAGCCTTGAACCGAGGGGAAAACATATCGTCACAGTCTGTATGGGAACAGCCTGTCACGTCAGAGGAGCTCCAAGATTGATGGATGATGCGAGCCGGGAGTTGGGCATTGATGTTGGCCAAACTACTCCAGACAAACATTTTACCCTGGAAACGGTCAATTGCTTAGGCTGTTGTGCGATCGGCCCTGTGGTGGTTGTGGATGGCAAATATCATTCCTATGTGAAGAGAATGGAGTCGATCATAAAAGAGTATAGTGAAGGCAGGTAAGTATTATGGAAAGAATCAATCATCCTGAAGAACTGACTGCGTGGAAGAGTGAAATTTTAGCGGAACGTATCCCCTCGAAAAAAACGATCGTTGTTTCGTCTGGAACTTGCGGTCAAGCCAGTGGCTCTCTCCAGATGATCGATGCAGTCAACCAGGAGTTAGAAAAGAAAGGGCTGAGAGATCGTGTGGAAGTGAAGGTGACAGGATGTCATGGTTTTTGTCAATTGGAGCCAAACCTCATCGTTTATCCCGAGGAAATATTTTATAAAAATCTCAAACCCCAAGATGTGCCCCAAATCGTCGAGAAGTCCATTCTCGGGAATGAAATCGTCTCGTCATTGGTTTTTAAAGATCTTAAAACTGCACAGAAAGTAATCAAACAGGACGAAATTCCGTTCTATAAAAAACAGGAGAGGCTTCTTACAGAGAATAACCTGAAGATCAACCCGACAGAAATAGAAGATTACATCGCTTTGGATGGATACCATGCCTTGGCAAATGCATTATTCAACATGACGTCTGAAGCTATTATTGCCGAAATCGAAACGGCCGGTTTACGCGGAAGAGGTGGCGCAGGCTTTCCTACAGGAAGAAAGTGGGAAATCTGTCGAAAGGTCGAATCCGATGTGAAATATGTCATCTGCAACGCAGATGAAGGAGACCCTGGTGCTTACATGGATCGGAGTTTGCTGGAGGGAAATCCTCACAGCATCATAGAGGGTATGATCATCGGTGCCTATGCGATCGGCGCTCAGGAGGGATACATCTATGTCCGCATGGAGTATCCTCTCGCTGTTCAGCATGTTAACCTGGCCTTGGAGCAGGCCAGGAAGTTTGGCTTTCTCGGTGAATCCATCCTCGGCTCAGAATTTGCCTTCGATATCCACCTGATCGAAGGAGCAGGTGCATTTGTGTCTGGAGAAGAGACCTCATTGATGGCATCCATCGAAGGAAGACGGGCATTTCCCAGGCAGAGACCACCTTTTCCGGCACAGGAAGGCTTGTGGGGGAAACCAACCAATATCAACAATGTGGAGACCTGGGCGAATGTTCCCCTAATTCTGCGAAAAGGCGCCGATTGGTATGCAAAGATCGGTACGAGAAGAAGCAAAGGGACAAAAATATTCTCTCTGGTTGGAAAGATTAACAACACCGGATTGGTCGAGGTTCCTATGGGAATCACCCTGAGGGAAATCGTTTATGATATCGGAGGGGGAATTCAAGACAACAAGAAGCTCAAGGCCATTCAAACAGGAGGGCCTTCGGGAGGATGCATTCCGGCCGAAAAATTAGATCTGCCCATAGATTATGATACCTTAGCGAAAGCCGGGTCGATCATGGGCTCCGGCGGTATGATCATCATGGATGAGGAAACCTGTATGGTTGATATCGCCCGCTATTTTCTCAACTTCACACAGGAAGAATCTTGCGGAAAATGTGTGCCCTGTCGTATCGGGACAAAACAGCTTGTCGATATTTTAAACAAAATTACGGAAGGAGATGGGGAAGAAGACGATCTAAAAAAATTGGAGAACCTTTCCAAAACCGTAAAGGAAGGCTCGCTATGCGGATTGGGACAAACGGCGCCGAATCCTGTTTTGACGACTCTTCGGTATTTTCGGAAGGAATATGAATCTCACATCAAATCCAAAACGTGCGCTGCCCTGGTTTGTAAAGGCTTGATTGCCTACACAATCGATCCGGACAAATGCGTGGGATGTCTTTTATGTTTGAAGAACTGTCCCGTTGATGCCATAGTCGGCGAAAGAAAAAAGGTTCATATCATCGACCAAGATCTATGCATTAAATGCGGAGCCTGCTTGGATGTTTGTCCGCCAAAAATCGGTGCGGTTTCCAAGGTTACAGGAAGAAAAATGGCTAGAATTTTGAAAAATGCTTCAGGGAAAAGAGTTGAAAAATGAAACTAACGATTGATGGAAAAAAGATTGAAGCAGAAGGGAAAAAATCCATATTAGATGTGGCCAGGGAGAACGATATCTACATACCGGCTTTATGTGATCATCCACTATTGGATCCCTTCGGTGGATGTCGGTTGTGTAGTGTTGAAATACAGGGGCGAAGGGGTTTTGCTCCCTCCTGCAGCACGTATGTTGAAAATGGTATGGAGGTGAAATCCGATTCTCCCCAGCTTCGTAAGACACGGAAAGAAATTCTCGGCCTTATTTTAACCGAGCATCCTGATGCCTGCCTAGTATGCACAGAGAAACAAAACTGTGACGAATACAAATCCACCATCAGGAAAGTCGGGGAGGTCACAGGCTGTGTGCTTTGCCCGAACAACGGGCGGTGTGACCTTCAGGATGTCGTTGAGGCCGTTCAGATCGACAAGGTAGATTTTCCCTCTGTTTATCGGGGTTTTGAGGTCAAAAAAAACGATCCTTTTTTCGACCGGAATTACAATTTGTGTATTCTCTGCGGACGGTGTGTCAGAGTCTGTCACGAACTGAGAGGAGCTTCGACCGTCCATTTTGTGAATAGAGGATCTGAAGCCGTGATCGGAACAGTCTTGGGCCGGCCACTCCATGAGTCAGGCTGCCAGTTCTGTGGGGCTTGTGTGGATGTCTGCCCTACAGGAGCTCTAACAGAAAGGGCCATCAAATACGAACCTTTGCCCGACGGATCGGCAAAAACCATATGCCCTCTCTGTGGGATGGGATGTGAGTTGGAAGTGATGTTGAACAATGGCAGAATATTGAATGCCAAAGCTTCTGAAAAGGGCGCTGTCAACCAGGGCCAAGCATGTGTCAAAGGGAGATTTTTGATAAAGGATGTGATCTACAGTCCTCGAAGGATCCTGCAACCCATGATCCGCCGAAAGAAAGAGCTGGAGGAAGTATCTTGGGAAGAAGCATTGGATTTCGTGGCACAAAAAATCAAGACATACAAAGGAAATGAAATAGGTTTTGTCACTTCCTCCCAGATCACGTGTGAGGATAACGTCATAGCAGAAAAGTTTGTTCAAGAGGTGGTAAAAACCAAGAATGTCAGCATAACCACGGGATTCACTCCTTTGGATTCTCTTTGGCATCTGGCTCAGAAGAATGGGATTTCCCCCTCATTCAATTTCAAAAAGGAAGATATCTCTCGAGCAAAAGTCATATTCCTAACAGGAACAGATTTAGCCGTTTCCCATCCCATGCTTTGGCTCGAAGTGTTGAAGGCAGTTCGTAATGGCACAAAGCTTTTGGTTGCCAGCCCGTTTGAGCTTGTGGGAAACAGATATGCTTCGTCATGGCTCCCGAATAAACCAGGATCTGAAGATCTTTTGTTCAGATATCTCTCCAAAGTGATCCTAAAAGAGGGAGACGCCGGGGGACATGACCTTGAAGGATACGAATCCTTCCGGAGATCATTGGATAAGCTCAATCTATCCGAGGCTACAGAAGATACTGGTATCGATGAACAGAGTTTGCGTCAAGCTGCTGACATGTTGATGCGAAGCGAGCCATGTTTTATTGCGGGAAAGGGCTTGACTCCATTTTCCGGGGAAAATAAGAATATGGCAGCCTTATGGAATCTGTCCCTCCTGTGCAAAGGCCAACTGATCCCGCTAGGACTGGAGAGCAATTACAGAGGCGTATTCGAAATCCAGCGATACAACTCGCGCAAGACAAAGCTTTTATCGCAGATCATTCAAGATACACAAAAGGGGCAGATAAAGGCTCTATATATGATAGGTTCGATTCCTCTCGACAAAAAAACAAAGACGGAGTTTCTTGTCGTGCAAGACAGTTATATGAATGAAGTTGCTGAAAGGGCCGATGTTGTTTTACCTGCGACCACTTTTGCAGAAACAGAAGGAACCGTTGTCAATGTGGAGGGGAGGATCCAAAGTTTTTCCAGAGCCATCCAACCTATCGGTGAAGCCAAACCGGATTGGTGGATCCTTAGCCAGTTGGCAAAAAAATGGGGGAAGAGGAACTTTGCATACAAGAAATCCCAGGATATTCTGAAGGAATTGAAGAAAACGATTCCAGCCTTTACGAGGATCAGCCCTACGAATACAAATAAAAAGAAAGCACTTTTTGTGAAAGAGGGGGAAGGAGGAAAGCCGAAATTTGTGCTGTTGAAGTCCAGGAATAACGTTTCGAATGGCGGAAAAAAGTTCCCGCTTATCCTGTGCACAGATTACAACCTTGATAGTTACAGAAATCTTGTCTTAAGCAGAGAAATCAAAGGCTTTGAAATCGTGAGAAATGCACGATGGATCAAGATAAATCCTGAAGATGCAAAAACACTAAAACTAAAAGATGGAGAATTGATCGTCGTGGAATCTGCTACGGGAAAAAGGAATGGAGTGGCTAAAATCACTGAAGCTGTTCCCAAAGGCACGGTAATAGCCAGCTTCCTCATTCCACTACCTGTTAAAATAAAAAGAGGAAAATAATGGCTAAGATACTAAAAAGAGAGCGATTGGTTCCGAATATCCATGTTATCGAAGTTGAAGCACCAGAAATCGTTCGCAAATGTCAGCCTGGCCAATTTGTCATCATCATGCCCGATAAGAAGGGAGAGAGGATTCCGTTAACCATTGCGGATTGGGATAAGCAAAAAGGTTCTATCACCTCTGTTTTTATGCTCGTCGGGACTTCTACTCATAAGCTTGCCCAGCTCAATGCGGGGGATGATGTGCCTGTTTTTGTCGGGCCTTTGGGAAAACCCTCTGAAATAGGAAAATTTGGGACCGTGCTTGTTGCAGGTGGTTGTTTTGGGATAGCAGCCATCTATCCGATTGCCCGAGCCTTGAAAGAAAAGGGAAACAAAATCATAACGCTGATCGATGTCAAAGCAAACTATCTATTGTATTGGGAAGAAAAATTGAGGGCTGTGAGCGATCAGTTTCATGTCTCCAGTCGTGACAGCTATTATAATTGCAAAGAATACATTCCCTATACATTGGAAAGTATTCTGAAAAAAGAGAAAAAAATCGCCCGTATCCATTCTATCGGTTGCACCTATCTGATGTACACTTGTGCGGAAGCGACGAGGTCTCACGAAATCAAGACGTTGGTGAGCCTTAATCCCATCATGGTGGATGGAACAGGAATGTGTGGAGCGTGCCGTGTGACCGTCGGCGGTAAAACAAAATTTGCCTGTGTGGATGGGCCGGATTTTGATGGTCATTTGGTCGATTGGGATGAGCTTTTTATAAGAAGGAAATCCTATTTCGATGACGAAATCCATTCCATGTGTTACTGGGAAAGGAAAAATTTCCCCTAAAGCTTAAAACAGGAAAGAGTGAACAATGGCCGAGAATAAAAAAGATTTGCCACCCGAGCTGAAGGAAAGACTGCGGGCTGGTTTCAACCAGAATTGGCGCAAGGAACTGCGAAAATCATTTTCCATGAAAGAACGCATGAAGATAAAGCGTCAAAAAATGCCGGAGAGGGACCCTGACAAACGGAACCAGGATTTCTTCGAAGTCAACCGAGGTTTAAATGCCAAGGCTGCCATTGCTGAAGCCAAGAGATGTTGGGATTGTGCCAACCCACAATGTGTGAAGGGTTGTCCTGTGGGCATCGACATCCCGGCGTTCGTCAAATTGATTGAGATCGGTGATTTCGATCAAAGTGTTCGCAAGATCAAAAAGACCAATGCCCTTCCTGCCATTTGCGGTCGGGTCTGTCCCCAGGAGAGCCAATGCGAGGCGGTATGTAACCTGAAAAAGGCGACGGGGACTCCGGTTGCCATCGGGAATTTGGAACGTTTTGTGGCTGATTACGAGAGGAATAAGGGAGATGTGTTTATTCCTTCTTTGCCGCCATCTACAGGAAAAAAAGTGGCGATTATTGGGTCAGGACCTGCAGGATTGACTGTTGCCGGAGATTTGGCCCTCAAAGGACACCAGTGCACGATTTTTGAAGCTCTTCATGTTCCTGGTGGTGTGTTGTGGTACGGGATCCCGGAATTTAGGCTTCCAAAAAAGATCCTGGAAGCCGAGGTCGATTATCTGCAGAAGCTAGGTGTGGAACTGAGAAAAAATTTTGTCGTGGGCTTGACGGCTACCCTTGAAGAATTGAAAAAAGAAGGTTTCGATGCCTTTTTTGTCGGGACAGGTGCCGGATTGCCGAATTTCATGAGGATACCCGGTGAAAATTTGGTCGGTGTTTATTCGGCCAACGAATACTTGACACGGGTTAATTTGATGAAAGCTTTTGAATTTCCTGAATACGACACGCCTGTTTATTTGGGAAAAAATGCTGTTGTTCTTGGCGGAGGAAACGTAGCCATGGATTCGGTACGAACGGCAAAGCGTCTGGGCGCTGAGGAATCGACCATCGTGTACCGCCGCTCGAGGGTGGAAATGCCTGCCAGGATCGAGGAAGTGCATCATGCAGAGGAAGAAGGAATCAAGTTCCATTTTCTGACCACTCCCACGCGGTTTATCGGAGACGATAAGGGCCACGTTAAAGCCATGGAATGCATACAGATGGAACTGGGAGAGCCCGATGACTCCGGACGGCGCCGGCCCATTCCGATCGAAGGATCGGAATTCATCATGGAGGCAGACCTGGTCGTTGTCGCAATCGGAAACAGCCCTAATCCGCTGATTCCTCAAACCACTCCACAGCTCAAAGTGGGAAGATGGGGAAACATCGAAGTCGATTGGGACACCATGGCGACCAGCATGAAGGGTGTTTACGCGGGTGGCGATATCATTCGCGGAGGAGCGACTGTTATTCTGGCCATGGGAGATGCCAGAATTGCAGCCAATGAGATGGATAAGTATCTCCAATACCGGTAGGGTTGGACGGAGGTTCTGATGCCTTGGGTAGATGATTACAAAAAAAAATTGGTGACAGCTGAAGAAGCGGTATCTTCTATCAAGAGCAACGACCGCATTTACATAAGCGGCAACGCAGCCACCCCATATGTGCTGTTGAATACTTTGGCTGAGAGAAAGGACAACCTGAACGATGTTGAACTTGTTCATGTTCTTCTTCTTGGAGAGGATCCGCTGTCAAAACCGGAAATGGAGGGACATTTCCGCCACAATTCTTTGTTTGTGGGGCCCGCAGATCGAAAAGCCATAAACGAGGGAAGGGCTGATTATGTCCCGATTTTTCTCCACCAAATTCCTAATCTTTTTTATTCCGGCCAAATGCCGATCGATGTAGCCATGCTTCATCTCTCTCTCCCCGATGAACACGGTTTCATGAGCTTTGGCGTTGAGGTCCTTGCTTCCAAAGCGGCCGCCGAGATGGCCAAGATTGTCATTGCTCAGGTTAACGAGAAAATGCCACGAGTATTGGGAGACTCTTTTATTCATGCCTCGCGTGTTCACAAAATCGTCGAGATTTCAGAGGAGCTTCCCCAGTTGAAGAAAAAGCCATTCACCGAGGTTGAACGCAAGATCGGCCATTTCATCGCAGACTTGATCGAAGATGGCTCCACCCTCCAATTGGGCATCGGAGGGATCCCGGATGCGGTTTTGTCTGCTATCAAAGGACGAAAGGATTTGGGGATTCATACGGAGATGGTATCGGACGGTGCGATGGAGGCTATCGAAGCGGGGATCATCACCGGAGCCAAAAAAACCTTCCATCCTTACAAAGTGATTTTGACGTTCATTCTCGGGTCGAGTAAGCTGTATGATTTTGTGGATAACAATCCCATATTTGAGGCACACCCCACCGATTACACCAATCATCCGTTCAAAGTCGCTCAGAACGACAACATGATCGCCATCAATTCGGCGATCGAGGTGGATATCTCAGGTCAGGTGTGTTCCGACTCGATCGGGACTTATATTTACAGCGGTTTTGGCGGCCAAGTGGATTTCATCAGAGGAGCCGTTCACTCAAAAGGAGGAAAACCCATCATCGCGTTGCCTTCCACGGCAAAAGATGATGAAATGTCGCGAATTGTCCCGTATCTCAAAAAGGGAGCAGGAGTCGTGACCACCCGTGCCGATGTTACATACGTTGTGACGGAATATGGCGTGGCTTATCTCCATGGAAAAAACCTCCAAGAGAGGACAAAGGCGCTCATCGAAATCGCCCATCCTAAGTTCAGAGAAGATTTGATCAAAGAAGCCAAAGACAGGCATCTCCTGTCATAGTCACTAGATCCATGCATCAGAACGGACTATTTCCGACGGAAAAGGGACATATCGGTACCGATGAATCGGGAAAAGGGGATTACTTCGGGCCCCTTGTTGTGGCCGGAGTTTATGTTCCGGATGAACAGCAGGAGGTGATGCAGGAATTGGGGGTGAAGGACAGCAAAAGATTTTCGGATAACAGGGTCAAGGAAATGGCGGATCTTGTCAGAAAGGGATATAAACATTCTGTCGTGGCCATAGGACCGGAAAAATATAATGAACTTTATGGAAAGCTGAAAAATCTGAATCGCATTTTGGCATGGGCTCATGCCCGGGCTATCGAAAATATCCTTGAAGAGGTTGCCTGTACACAAGCGATTACGGACCAGTTCGGGGATAGACTGTTTGTTGAAAATGCCATGATGAAAAAGGGGAGAAATATCGAGCTTATTCAGAGGCCAAAAGCCGAAGATGACATGGCTGTGGCAGCCGCTTCGATCCTTGCTCGAGCAGAATTTCTCAGGCGATTGTATTTTCTCTCAAAAGAGTTCGAAATCGACCTACCGAAGGGTTCCTCTCCAAAATCCGAGGAGGTGGGATTGGTACTGATGAAAAAGCATGGCGCGGATGTATTGGGCAAGGTGGCCAAAACACATTTTAAACTCACTCCCCGTATCTTGAATTTAGCAAAAGAAAAGTAAGAAGTATAGAGGATTTGGATATGCTTCCAAATGGGAGATAGCGATGGGAGAGAAAACGAAGCAGTTGTATTTTGATAATCCGTATCAGGTCGAATTTGAAGCCAATGTGGTCAAAAACCTTTCTCATGAGGGGAATCCAGCCATTGTCCTTGATAAGACCTGTTTCTATCCAGAGGGTGGAGGACAACCCGCAGATAAAGGGACTCTTGACGGGATTCCTGTCATCCATGTTTTTGAAAAGGATGATCAGGTCATTCATGTGCTCGAAAAAGACGTCTCTTCGGATGCTGTGAAAGGTGAAATCGACTGGAACACTCGATTTGATCATATGCAACAACACGCCGGCCAACACATTCTTTCCCAGTGCTTTGTCCAGCTTTTTGATGCTGCTACCCGCTCGTTTCATCTGGGGGAGGAAACATCAACGCTCGAAGTGGATATGCGGAATATGAGCGAGGAGAAAGCAGAACGAGCTGAAAGGCTTGCAAATGATTTGGTTTTCCAAAACAAGGAAATAAAAACTCGTTTTTTCCGGGATGAAGATATTGCCAATGTCCAGTTGAGAAGGCCCCCTAAAAAGACAGGGGATATAAGGGTGGTTGAAGTGTCGGATTTTGATCACACTGCCTGTGGAGGAACCCATCCGCGAAGTACGGGTGAGATCGGTACGATCAAAATTTTAAGATGGGAAAGGATCCGAGACAATGTGCGGCTGGAATTCATCTGTGGAATTCGAGCTCTGCAGGATTATTCCCGAAAACATCGGGATCTGAAAACTTTGTCCAAAAGTCTGACTGTCGATGATAAGGAAGTCGTTGCGTCCTTTGAAAAAATCAAGTCCGATCTCAAAATGCAGGAAAAAATAAACCGCAAAATGCAGGAAAAAATCATTCAGCATGAGGCTGTTGATATTATGCAAAAGGCCGAGGGAAAGCTCATCAAGCGGATTTTTACCGATAGATCTCAAGAGGAGATCAGGCTTCTGGCCCTCCTTACCATTAGGAAAGGGGAATTTGTCGCGCTTTTTGGTCTTGAAAGTGAGGAGAGGGTACATGTGTTCCTTGCCTGTTCTGAGAGTCTCGGTTTGGATATGCGAGAGCTTGTGCCGGTTGTTTCTCCTCTGATCGAGGGCAAAGGAGGAGGAAGACCTTCTCTGGTCGAGATATCCGGGGAAAAAAAGGAGAACCTCGAACAAGCGCTGGATCTGGCCTATCAGCACATAAGCCAAAAGCTGTAGCCAATGAAAACCTCTTCAGTTTTCCATTGGGCATGCCCTCCGCACCCTTCTCGGCGGCTGTGGAACTCCGCATGTTCACTCCTAATCTCTGCAACTTTATCCCCTGTTTATCCAGATCTCTCACCGTTTAGTGCAACCGTGCTCAATACATCCTCGCCGTCCGACTTTGTCGGATACCCTCGAAGAACGATTCGGATGGCTAAATCTTCAATGTCGCTGCGGGCATACCCTATGGAAATGAACCCTGATTGCTATCAGGCGTTATTCGTATCTGAGCGAGACGATGGGGTCGAGCTTGGCAGCCTGCTGGGCCGGGAATATCCCGAAAAAGATGCCGACCGAAACGGACACAACAAAGCCCAAAATGACTGACCAACCTGTCACAGAGGCGGGAAGAGGCGTAGTGGATCTGACCAATAGAGCGATCCCGAAGCCGATCAGAATGCCGACCAATCCTCCTGTTGCGGTCAGAAATACAGCTTCGATTAAAAACTGTTTCAGGATGTCCCCCGAACGAGCACCGATGGCTTTACGGATCCCTATCTCTCTTGTCCTTTCTTTCACAGATACCAACATGACGTTCATCACGCCGATCCCTCCCACAAGCAAGCCTATGGAGGAGATCACGATCATCACCAGATAGGCAGCTCCGGTCAATTGGTTATAAAGACCGACGATGGTATCCTGTGTGTATACCGCAAAATCATTAGGCTTGCCGAAGGGGACTTTTCTTCTGCTCCTGAGAATGTTGATGATCTGTTCTATGGCATCTTCCAGATATCCATGTTGTGTGGGAGTGGCGATGAACTGCCATCCCGAACGGTCGTAGGGATAATGTTTCATCAGTGTCGTTATCGGAATCCCGACAAAGTTGTCCTGGCTCTGGCCAAAAAAACTCCCTCTTTTTTTAAGGACACCGATCACCCTGAATTTTTCCGGTCCGATTCTGATATCTTTGCCTAAGGGACTTGTGTGGGGAAACAGATTTTCAGCCAATTCAAACCCCAAAACGCAAACTTTGGTCCGGTGGTTCACATCGGACTCTGTGAAAAAACGCCCTCTCTCGGGGAGGTAAACAGAAAGAACTTCAGGCTGTTTCTCGCTCATGCCCACGATGAAAGCATCCCGGCTTCTCTTGTTCTGATATTTGATCGGGATATCTGCAAACAGGTCGACAACAAGAGAGGCGACCACAGCTTTCACATAGGAACATTCTTCCTGGATGGCTAATGCATCCTCGAATATGAGGTCCTTTCTTTGCCGTTCATCCTCCGAAAGACGTCCGGTCCGGATACCGGGCTCGAATTTTTCCACGATGATGATGTCCGATCCGATGGATTCCAGTTCGCTGAGAAAGGAGCGATTGAGCCCATGGATGATGGATACCATTCCGATGACAGTCATCACACCGATGACGATTCCCAGAAGGGTTAAAAAAGAGCGGAGTTTATTCGTGCGCAGGGAATCAACCGCCATGCTCACGATTTCTCTTAGAATGCCTAATCTCATAGTTCTGACCGGAGTGATTCGATCGGATCGAGCTTGGATGCTTTGCTCGCAGGATACAGCCCAAAGAAAATTCCCACCGATGTGGATACGCAGATAGCAACGAGGATGGAAACAGGGTCGACACTGGAGGGCATCGATGTTGCCAGAGTCACGACCCGAGCGATCAGAAATCCCAAAAGGATCCCGATCAGCCCTCCAACCGTAGATATTGCCGCGGCCTCTACCAGAAATTGAAGCAGGATATCCGTCCTGCGGGCCCCCACAGCCATTCGGATACCGATTTCTTTTGTCCTTTCTGTGACAGCCACGAGCATGATATTCATGACGACGATTCCCCCCACCACAAGGGCGATGGACGCAATGGCAATCATGGCAAAATAAATGCCTGACGTAGCCGTTTTATAGATCTGGATGAATGTTTCGGACGTTCGAAAAGAAAAATCATCGGGCTTATTGAATGAGAGATGGCGTTTAGCGCGCAGGATGGTCCGGACATCTTCCTGTGCTTTTTCCAGTTGTTCCTGGGAGGATGTGTGGACATTAATGTCAATGGAGCGTCTCGATCCATAGATTTTCTGAAAGGTCGTGATGGGTATGTTGACATAATTATCCTGTGTCATCCCTAGAATTTTTCCCTTTTCCTTGCCGAGACCAACCACCAAAAAATTCTGCTGGCCGATTTTTATCCACAGTCCCACGGGGTCTGTGAACGGAAAAAGTTTGTCCACAACATCGGCACCGATCACACAAACATTCCGCGAATGATCCTCATCCCCTTTTAACAGGTGTCTTCCTCTTTCCAGTTCCTGAACGTTCCCGATCAGATGGTCCACATGCGTGATCCCTCGTATGGACACATCTTTTAGTGATTGAGGACCGAATTTCACGGTTCGTGTGGTTCCTGTCGATGCCCCGATCAATTCGCACGATTTGCATTGCCTGCGCAGAAGCCTCATGTCCTCCAGCATTAGATTTTTGCGTTTCATCTGTTCGCGAAATTCCTGAATGGATCTTGTTCCGATAGAAAATTTCGTGACCGAAAAATCGTTGGCTCCGTAAAAAGCCATTTTGGAGTACACATAGTTGTTCAAGCCTTGGATGATGGATACCACGGCTATGATGGTGAGAACACCGATAATGATTCCCAACAGTGTGAGGAATGTCCGGAGCTTGCTCGACCAGAGAGAACTCATGGCCATAGCCACGGATTCACCCACGTGCATTCTTCTGATTCTTTTATTCATCTGGATTCATTATATATGATACGAAAAACCGAAGGAATAGGTTTTTTCCCTAAAAACCTTTTCTATCATGGAAAAAAGTATATTTACTTAAGGAAGATTGAGGTTGACAGTTCTGGGATAAGGAACCAAAATAAAAAGAGAGAGATGAAGGCAGTAGCATTAAAAGGCAGAAACATCCGTATTGAGGAGAGGCCGGATCCTGTGCCGGCAAAGGGGGAGGCGCTGATCAAGGTTACCAAGGCAGGAATCTGCAACACGGACCTTGAGCTTGTGAAGGGATACATGAATTTCGAGGGAATTTTGGGCCATGAATTCGTGGGCCGGGTAGTCGAAGCTTCTGAAAAAGAATGGATCGGGAACAGAGTTGTCGGAGAAATTAACATACCTTGTGGGCAATGCGAGATTTGTCTTGGAGGAGATCCCAAACATTGTCCATCAAGGAAGGTGTTGGGTATCCATCAAAAAGATGGAGTTTTTGCCGAATATGTGACCCTTCCTCTGGAAAATTTGCATGTCCTCCCCTCGAACGTATCCGATGCTGAAGCGGTGTTTGTCGAACCTCTGGCTGCAGCCATTGCCATTTTTGACCAAATTTGTCCCGGCCTGAACAATGATGTGTTGATTTTGGGGGATGGAAAGCTGGGGCTTCTAGCAGCGCAAGTCATGCAAACCCGCTCGCCTAACATTTTTTGTGTCGGCCATCATCCCGGAAAACTCGCCTTGATCGAGAAAAGGGGAATCCTGACCGCACATGATGCTCGCAAATGGGATCGAAAGTTCGATTTCGTTGTCGAAGCCACAGGAAATCCAAAAGGGATCGAGGAGGCCCTTTGTTTTATCAAACCCAAAGGAAAGATTGTTGCAAAAAGCACTTATTATGGTCTGGCCAAAATCGATATTTCAACTCTTGTTGTGAACGAGATTCAATTGCTCGGTTCCCGGTGTGGCTCTTTTGCTAATGCCCTGGAATTTCTGAAAAACGAATCGGTCGAGTTGGAAAAAATGGTGGATGCAGATTTTCCTCTGGAGGATGTCCAGAAAGCATTCGATAGAGCAAAAAATCCCGAAGTGATCAAGGTTCTATTAACTCCTTAAAAAAAAAATAAAAAGGAGATTTTATGGTGTTTGATACGCAAACATGTGTTTACCACCACCAACCGGGCAAGGAAAACACGCAGAAGACGTTGGAGATTGCGGCTCAAAGAGCCAAGGAATTGGGAATCAACACTGTTTTAGTGGCCTCGACGGCCGGGGAGACGGGGCTGCTGGCTGCTCGTATTATTCAAGCAGCAAAGGTCGTTGTCGTTACCCATTCAACCGGTTTTCTGAAGCCCGATTTTCAACAGCTTCAACCGGATATGAGGAATCGGATCGAGGAACTGGGAGCCCAGGTCCTCACCTGTCAACATGCCCTGGGAGGGGTGGGACGAGCGGTTCGGAAAAAGCTGAATACCTATGAGTTGGAAGAGATCATGGCCTACACCTTGCGCATATTCGGCGAAGGGACGAAGGTGGCTGTGGAAATCGCATTGATGGCTGCAGATGCTGGGCTTGTTTCGACCCAGGAACCTTGCATCTCGGTGGGGGGGACAGCGCAGGGGGCGGATACCGCGATTCTGTTGCAGCCAGCCCATGCCCAGAATTTTTTCGACATGAAGATTCTGGAAATTATGGCGAAGCCACGACTCATTTAATGGTACATGGAAACGTAAATTAGGAGGACAAAAAAATGAATAGCAGATTGTTTCGATTATTTGTTCTGATGGTGTTCAGTGTTATTTTGGTTACGGGTGCTGCCGCCAAAAGCGGTTTTTTTATCGGTGTTCAAGGGGGCTGGTCTATGCAGAAACCCAGCTTTGAAGAAGTGAAATTCGATTCGGACTCAAGCTTTCTCTATGGCGCTCGGCTAGGCGTAAAATTCATGATGTTTGCCATCGAAGCCAACTTTTTCCAAGCGGCCCATAACCTTGTGGTAAAGGAATTGGTGGCCTTTGATTGGGACGGTGTCGAAGTCGATTATAATTACTTGGGTATTAACGCAAGGGTGTACATTCCCCTTATTCTCGTGCATCCCTATTTCACAGTCGGCTATGGATCATATTCTGCCAATCTCAAAGACATCGGCAAAGATTCCAACAGAGGGATCAATGTTGGATTGGGGGTGGAAGTACAACTTGGGGACAAATTTTCGTTGATGGCAGAGGGAAAGTATCACAATGTGAAAGTAGATATCCAAGAGTCTGAAATGGAACTGAAAAATTACACCTTGAGCGGAGGTTTTAACATTTATTTCTAAAAAAGAGAAGGGGACGTCCCCAATAGGAAAAATGAAAATCAGACTGAACAAATACCTGGCGCTTGCAGGAATTGCATCGAGAAGAGAATCGGATAGGATGATTTCTGAGGGCCGCGTGAGTGTAAACGGAGAAACGGTCGAAACGTTGGGCATCCAGGTTGATGGAGAGAAGGATAAGGTCGAAGTGGATGGGAAGAGTGTCAAACTGATAAAATCGGGAGTCTACGTGATGTTGAACAAACCACCAGGCTATCTGGTTACGGCCAAAGATCCGTTCCGGCGTCCCACCATCATGGATCTTCTCCCCTCGATGAAAAACAGGATTTTTCCTGTGGGAAGATTGGATTTCGATTCCGAAGGTTTGCTGTTGCTCACCAATGATGGGGATTTAGCGAATCGGTTGATGCATCCAAGCTATCAAGTGATAAAGGAATACCGTATAAGGGTCAAACCCAAACCCGACCTGTCTACTCTTGCCACTCTGCAAAAGGGGATTTCTTTGGATGGAAAAAAAACGGCACCAGCAAAATTTCGCATCCTTACAACGACCGTGAAAGGCACCCTTCTTCTGGCAAAACTACACGAAGGACGAAAAAGGGAATTAAGAAGGATGTTCGAATACAAGGGATTCCGGGTGCTTGCCCTCAAAAGGGTGAAATTAGGGAACCTTCGCTTGGGACATCTTAAAAAAGGGCAGTGGCGTCATCTCACACGGGATGAAGTGGCCCGGCTTAAAAAGAAAGTTGGGTTACGCTGACTCCTTTCCTTTATCCTTATGGTTGGGAGCAGAAAAGGTTTTCCAGCTCTTGGCCAATCGTTGCAGCTCCTGGTCGACGAGATAATTTACCGTCTCTTCTGGAAATGTCCCATTTTTTTGTCTTTTGCCTGCCTTTGTGCCTGTCAATATCTCGATACCTGCATCGATGGTTTTAATCGGATAGATATGGAATTTTCCCTCCGATACGGAATCGACCACTTCCTTTCTGAGCATGAGATTTTGCACATTCTGGTGTGGGATTATCACACCTTGATCTCCGGTCAAACCTTTGGCCTTGCAGACTTCGTAGAATCCTTCGATTTTTTCGTTCACACCACCGATGGGCTGGATTTCACCCTTCTGATTCAGTGAGCCGGTGACCGCAATGTCTTGGCGAAGGGGAAGTTTTGAGAGGCTGGAGAGGATGGCATAGACTTCCGTAGAAGATGCGCTATCTCCATCTACCCCGCCGTAGGACTGCTCGAACGCTAAACTAGCTGATAAAGAAAAAGGTTTATTTTGTGCGTATTTGCCCCTTAAGTATCCCCCCAGGATCAACACACCCTTGTTATGAGTTCGGCCGCTCATGTCAGCTTCCCTCTCGATATTGATAACACCAGCCTTTCCGACGGCCGTGGAAGCTGTTATCCGGGTCGGCTTTCCAAAAGAAAATTCTCCCATCGCATAGACCGAAAGACCGTTTACTTGTCCTGTTTCGCTGCCATCAGTGTCGATCATGATCGTGCCTTCTTCGATCATTTCCTGGATCTTGTCTTCGATCAGGCTAACTCTCTCAAATCGTTCCCTGATCGCTTGTTCAACATGTTCCCGGTCGACATGTTTGGTGTTGTCTTTTTTTGTCCAATAACATGCTTCACGGATAACATCCGCTAAAATATGGAAACGTGTAGAGATTTTTTTCTGCTTTCCTGCAAGCCTGGTCCCGAATTCGATTATGGCAGCTATTCCCTGTTTGTTAAAGGGATTGAGCTTGTCCTCATCGCAAATTTTTTTGATAAACTGGGCGTATTCCATTATGGTTTTGTTATCTTTTTTTGTTACAGAATCGAATTCAGATTTGATTTTGAAGATTTTTTTAAAATCGGCGTCAAGAAAATACAGAAGGTTGTAAATGTGGGCATCTCCGATCAGAACGACTTTGACATCTATTTTGATCGGCTCCGGTTTCAATCGGTTTGTGGAGATAAAATACATCGAGGAAAGATTTTGTATTTCGAGGGTTTGATACTTCAGCGTGCGTTTGAGGGTTTGCCATACACCGAATTCCATCAACGCATCCAGCGCATTCATAACCAGGTATCCACCGTTAGCCTTGAGAAGGGATCCCGCTTTAATCTTTGTGAAATCTGTCTGCCATACTCCAGATCTGCTTGCTGTGGCCTCTATGGACCCAAAAATGTTAAGGTAATTGGGATTGGTTTCTATAACCACCGGGGTTCCCTTGATATCAGAATTGTCGATCAGAAGATTCACGCTGTATTCTAAAAAAGGATCGATGAGTTCTTTCTCTTTCGTTTCCTTCTGAGGAGCCTTAAAAAGTTCGATATGTTTGACGAGGTTTATTTCCACATCATTAAGGTAGTCCAAGATTTTTTGCGCATCGAATCGCGAATGGATCCCCGCTATGCCACCTGTTATGATGGGGGTTATGGATTCCTCATCCCAATCTTTGAGCATTCGGCGGGTTCTTTCCTCCGATTCTTTGAGTTTTGAGAAGATCTCTTCCAGTTTGTCTGTCAATTCTTCGTATTTTTTCTTAAGCTCCTCCAGTTTTTCTTTTGAGTATTTTCCCTCTCTGACCATGATATCCAGCTGGTTAAAGGGAGTGGGTTTCCCTTTGATTACCGGGATGAGGTCCGGCTTGACAAACATGCCCATCTGGACCTGAATGACAGAAAAGCCTTCCTGGGCGACCTCCTCTTCGAATGCCTTAAGAATCTCCTTTTGTATTTTTTGCTGGCTCTCGACGATTTCATCCCTTTTTTCTGTGTAGTACTTGCTCTTCAAAAGTTCAGGGATGTTGGATTTGAGCATCCCGATAAGAAGCTCCATAGATTCTTTGAAGTGGTTACCTTGCCCAGCGGGAAGAATGATGAGAGTGGGCTCATCTGGATTTTTAAAATTGTTCACATACAGAATATCGTCCGGTTTCTCCTCTTCCTTGCGCATTTTTTCGAGAAGCTGCTTTATGGTCGTTGTTCGTCCTGTCCCGACCATTCCGGTAACAAAGATGTTGTAGCCGAGGCTGTGGATGTCGAGACCTGTCTGGATGGCTTTCAAAGCCCGCTCTTGGCCGATGATCCCCTCGCAAGCTTTGCATTCATCGCTTGATTCAAAAGGAATTTTTTCCGGGTCAAGTGTCCAAGACAGCCTATCGGGAGTGAGTTCCTTAATACCTGTTGCTTTTTTCATCTGTCTATCCTCCATCCAATCTGTTTAGTTTTTTCTGAATGGGCCACCACCTTGTTGCTGCAGCATCTCGGCTGGTAAATAATCCAGAATGTCCAGAATGAATAAATTATTTTGTAGCACAATTTTCTTCTAATGTAAAACGTAAAACGGGGACGTCTCCATTGAATCCCCATTGAATTATTGAATTTAAAGACCTATATCTGTTAAAATAGGAAAAATTTCAGAGGAAGCAAGAGTGAACAACATTTGCATAGAAAGAGTTACAGCGCGAAAAGACCGGAAGATATTTGCGTATTTTCCATGGAAAGTCTACAAAAATGATCCCAATTGGGTTCCTCCACTAGTTCTGGATTTCAAGGAAAAAATAAACAAGGGAAAAAATCCTTTAAATAAGGAGGAATTGTGGATTATGTGAATGTGCAACTTCGAAAGGAAGCACCTCTTGGCTGGATAATCATCAACCGGCCGGACAAACTGAATGCGCTGAATGCCGAAACGATCAGAGAGTTGTATTCCGCTTTCATGTCCTTACGCGATGATCCTGAAATCAAGAGTGTGATCCTGACAGGATCCGGTGATAAAGCCTTTGTGGCAGGAGCAGATATCAGTGAATTGGCCAGGCTGGATTACGCATCCGGAAAAGACTATGTTCTGGAAGGTCAGGAACTCACAAAATTGATAGAAAATTACAGAAAACCAGTCATCGCTGCCATCAATGGCTTTGCGTTAGGCGGCGGAACAGAACTCGCCCTGGCCTGTCATATCCGGATTGCATCGGAAAATGCAAAAATGGGACAGCCCGAGGTGAAACTGGGTTTGATTCCTGGCTTTGGGGGCACACAAAGATTGGCCCGGTTGGTTGGAAAAGGAAAAGCCATGGAGCTTGTCCTCAGCGGAAAGATGATCGATGCCCAAGAAGCATTGGCCATCGGTCTGGTCAATAGTGTCGTATCCCAAAGTGATCTAGTATCCACGTGTGAAGTTTTAGCCGGGGAAATGATAGCGAATGCCCCCCTGGCTCTGGAATATTCCATCCGGGCTATCAATGAAGGATTGGACAAAAGCCTGCCCGAGGGTTTGCTCCTTGAAGCAGAACTCTTTGGCACTGCCTGTTCCTCAGAGGATAGCGATGAAGGGACAAAGGCCTTCCTGGAAAAGAGAAAGGCCAATTTTCAAGGAAAATAAGGGAGAGATAAAATGGAAATTTACCAGGGAAAATTGCAAGCGGCCGGCTTTAAGATCGGCATTGTTCTCAGCCGGTTTAACCAGTTTATTTCAGAAAGACTGTTGGAAGGAGCACTGGATGCTCTCCATAAGATAGGGGCAGAAGAGAAGGATATCTCAATCTACAAAGTCCCTGGTTCTTTTGAAATCCCAGTTTTAGCGAAAAAGCTGGCAAAAGCCGGGAAAGTAGACGGCATTCTATGCATAGGAGCATTGATCAGAGGGGATACCCCCCATTTCGATTTCCTGAGTGCAGAGGTCACGAAGGGATTAGCCCAGATCGCCATGGAAGACGGGATCCCCGTCAGCTATGGGATACTGACTGTGGATACGATCGAGCAGGGAATAGAGAGAGCCGGGACAAAAGCCGGTAACAAGGGCTATGATGCCGCCTTCGCTCTAGTGGAAACGCTGAGCCTGTTAAAGGAATCTGGACTTGTTTGAACGATACCTTTATGGGTAAAAGACGGAAAGCCCGAGAAAGCGCGCTTCAGATTCTTTTCCAGCTGGAATTTGACAACACCAAACCGGAAAAAGTCTTTGATTCCTTTTGGAAGAACAAAAGGGCCACAAAAGAGATTAAGGAGCACAGTCGATGGATTGTGGACAAAATCACGTCTCATCGTGAAAACATCGACCATCTCATTCAATCCGTTTCTGCGAACTGGCGCATATCTCGGATGGCTATCGTGGACCGCAACATCTTACGGATGGCAGTCTGCGAGCTTTTGTACGAAGAGAGTCTTGCCCCTGCGATTGTTATCAACGAAGCCATAGAAATTGTAAAAAAGTACGGCAGCGAGGACGGAGCTACTTTTGTCAACGGGATATTGGATGCCGTTAGAAAAGAAATTCAGGCGAAAAAAAAAGCGCCTGAGGAAGAAAAAGATGTCTGATACAAAAAATGAACCTAAAAAGATCGATCAAGAGATTGCTCGTAAGCAGAAAATGGAAAAACTGGCCCAGGAGGGAATAGACCTCTTTCCTCACAATGTCTCCCCTTCCCATGCCATCATAGATGTCCTCACGGATTATTCCGAACTATCCTCAGAAGAACTGGAAGAGAAAAAAATCGAGGTTTTTGTGCCGGGAAGGATCATGTCTGTCCGCAAGATGGGCAAAGCGACGTTTTTTCATATCGGGGATAGCAAAGGAAAACTGCAAGTTTACCTGCGAGAGGATAAAGTGAGTGAACAGAACTACACGGTGTTCTCTCTTGTTGATATCGGAGATATGCTTGCGGTCAAGGGCATTCTGTTTAAAACGAGGACCGGAGAGCTTACCATAATGGCCGAATCTTTTGTGTTTTTAGCCAAATGCTTGCATCCCCTGCCAGAGAAGTGGCATGGCCTGCAAGATGTGGAGCTCCGCTACAGAAAACGCCATCTTGATTTGATCATGAATCCTGGAGAAAGCGATGTATACAGGCTCAGGAGTTCAATTATGGGCCACATCAGAAAATTCTTTGATGAAAGGGGTTTTATCGAAGTCGAAACCCCAATGATGCAGGCCATTCCCGGCGGAGCTCTGGCACGGCCGTTTAAAACCTTTCACAATGCTCTTGGGATGGACTTGTATTTGCGTATCGCGCCGGAATTGTATCTCAAAAGGCTGATCGTGGGGGGCTTGGAGCGCGTTTATGAGATCAATCGGAATTTCCGTAACGAAGGGATTTCTTCCGAACACAACCCGGAATTCACGATGTTGGAATGGTACCAGGCCTACAGCGATTATAGTGACATGATGGATATGACCGAAGAATTGATCTGTTACCTTGGAGAAACTCTGTTAGGAACCGATGAAATTCCTTTCGGGGAACACAAGATTTCGTTGAAAAGACCTTGGAAGAGAATAAAATTTATGCAGGCTTTACGCGAGTACAGCGGCCTTGCCCCGAATAGGTTTGATGATAAGGCAGGGATTTTGGAATTGGCTTCAACGTTTGCACCGGATAACAAATCTCTTTCCCTCGGGAAAGCGCTGGATATAATTTTTGATAAAAACGTGAAGCATCAACTCATCCAACCGACTTTTATCACCAATCCTCCCAAAGAAGTTTCCCCTTTGGCCAAGGCCGCAAAGGATAATCCCGATGAGGCCGAAAGATTCGAACTCATCATCGCAGGGATGGAGATCGCCAATGCCTTCAGCGAGTTAACCGATCCTGAGGAGCAAAGGAGGAGATTTGAACAGCAGGCTGAAGAGAGGAAAAAAGGGGATGATGAATCGCACATGATCGACTTGGATTACATCCAGGCTTTGGAGTACGGCATGCCTCCTACCGGAGGGGAAGGGATCGGGATCGACCGGCTTGTCATGATATTGGCAAACAAAAAATCCATAAGGGAAGTCATCCTGTTTCCGCTCCTCCGACCGAAACAGTAACCCTGGAAAAAAGATGTACACATGAATTTTGAATTGTTCATTGCCAGGCGATATCTGACGGCCAAGCGGAAGCAGGCGTTTATTTCCGTGATCACCTTCATCTCCACCCTGGGGATAGCCATAGGCGTTATGGCCCTAATTATCGCTATCGCCCTTATCACGGGTTTTCAGGACGATGTTCAGGATAAGATACTTGGGTCGACCGCTCACCTCATGGTTCAACATTATCTCGGGGAAGGTTTAAGCGATTACTCTCAACTAATGGAAAAGTTGGAGGCCGATGAAGAGGTGATCAATGTCTCTCCTGTTGTTTATGATTATATTCTGCTAACCGGGCCGTATAAGACTTCTCCTGGTGTTCTCAGGGGAATCGATTTTGACCTGGAGAGGGAATCTACCAAGTGGCTCCAGGACCTGCAGGGTCGCCTCCCTGAGCCTGACGAAAAAATACCCGGCATTTTGCTGGGTCGGGATCTGGCTTTGAATACCGGAGCAGGTATCGGTGATCAGGTGAATGTTTTAACCCCATCCTTCCGGCTTTCACCCACTGCTCTGATCCCCCGGCAGAAAAGATATATGGTCACCGGCATCTTCCAGACCGGGTTGTATGAATTTGACAATACAACAGCGTTGGTTTCTCTGGAAGCCGCACAAAAGTTATTCAAGTTGGGAGATAAAATTAACCTTCTTCAGATTCGCATCAGCAATATTTTTCGTGCCGAGGAAGTGGCTGATCGTATCAAAAATGTCCTTCCTGCAGAGACCTATGTTACAACCTGGATGGAGATGAATAAGCCGCTTTTTTCTGCCTTGAAACTGGAGAAACAACTTCTATTTTTGACTATCACACTCATTGTTATCGTAGCTGCTCTGAACATCGTGGCTACTCTCATTTTGATGGTCATGGATAAAACTAGGGAAATAGGAATCCTTATCGCTATGGGCGCAACGGCGAAAAATATCAGGAAGATATTTTTCTTCCAAGGCGCCATGATCGGGATCATCGGAACGGCTGCCGGAACCGCCTTGGGTTTGTTTTGGAACTGGCTGGCAAACACGTTTGAACTCATTAAAGTCCCCGTGGATATTTATCATATCGCCTATGTGCCGTTTCGTCTGAAATTCTTTGACCTTGCTTTGATTATCGGGGTTGCCCTGCTGATCAGTTTTCTTTCGACACTCTTTCCTTCCCACAGGGCGTCTAAGATCGATCCCGTGGTGGCATTAAAATATGAATAACATACTCAAGACAGAAGATCTGGGCAAGGAATATCCCTTGCCCAAAGGCACGCTCTGTGTTTTCGATAAATTGAATTTTGAGCTTGAAAAAGGGAAGATTGTTGCGATCATGGGTGTTTCGGGTGTCGGAAAGACAACCTTCCTCAACCTTATCGCCGGACTTGATACCCCTACGAGTGGGAATGTTTTTCTCGAAGGGGAGGATGTGTTCCGACTGAGCAAACGGGATAGAGCCTGCATAAGAAATAGGAAGATCGGCTTTATCTTTCAATTCTACCACCTTCTTCCCGAATTCACGGCTGTGGAAAATGTGGCATTCCCGCTCCTCATCGGGGGAGTCGAAAAAAAACAGGCTTTTGAAAGGGCTTTCAAACTCCTTCAGGAGGTGCTATTGGAGGAGAAAGAGGACATCCACCCTGGAAAACTGTCGGGTGGAGAGCAACAGAGAGTAGCCATCGCAAGGTCCCTGATCAACGAGCCAAAGCTGTTGCTTGCCGATGAGCCGACCGGAAACTTGGATTGGAAAACAGGCCAGAGCATTTTAGAACTCATTCGTTCCCTCCACTCCGAAAAAGACCTCTCCTCAATTATCGTTACGCACAATGAAAGAATAGCTGATTTTTGTGATAAGGTTTTTTTAATGGAGAGAGGGCAGTTGAAACTTTTATCCCGCCTCTAGAGTTTTAATTACGTTGGGCAAAATTATCAGGGTCAAAGTTTGCCCCGAATTACCTATGAGTGTCTTTATTTTTAAGAGAGAATATGGTATAAGGATAAAGTTATGAAGAAACTTATTTTTGTATTGATTTTCAGCTTTCTACCCCTGTTTATGTTTGGGCAAGATGTGGTGGAGAAGATAGAAATTGTCGGAAACGATAGGGTTACCCGCGAAACCATCATTTATTACCTTTCCTCAAGAGAGGGGGAGTACTTCAACGACAATTTGTTGAAACGGGATTTCAAGGTTTTATGGTCCACAGGCTTTTTTGCCAACATCAAGATCGAACAGGATCAAGGGACAAGGGGGAAGATCATTCGGATCACGATCGAAGAAAATCCGATTGTTAAAGAAATCACCTACAAGACCGGTAAAAAGGTAAAAGAAAAAGATATTCTCGAAAAACTCAATGAAAATGATGAAAATATTCTTCCCTATTCCTACTACAGTCCTTTTAAGATTCAAAGGGTCACTGCGACTATTCAAGACCTTCTGTTGGAAAAAGGTCTTATGGACGGAAAAGTCGATGTCAAAACCGAAAAAAAAGGGAATAATGAGATCGAGATCATTTTTAATGTCGATGAAGGCCCCAAGCTAAGGGTCGGGGCAATCGCCTTTGAAGGGAGGACAAAACTGCGCGAAAGCACCCTTCGAGGAGCGATTTCCGAGAACAGAGAGCACAGCGTTTTAGCCTGGATTACCGGAAAGGATTCTTACAAGCCGAACAAACTGGATGAGGATGTCGCCAGCCTGAAAACGAGACTTCAGGAACACGGGTACATGGAAGTCTCGATCGGAGAGCCTCGTATCGAGGATATAACCAAGAGAACGATCTTCTTTAAAAAACAAACGATGAAAAAGATTATCATCCCCGTTGATCTTGGATACAGGTATTTTGTGGGCGATGTCAAAATCGAAGGAAACCAAATCATCTCCACACAGTATTTGCAAAAACTCATCCAGCTGAAAAAAGGGCAAATTTACAGCACAAAATTGCGCGAAGACTCGATAGAAAAAGTAAGAGAGCTATACAATGATACAGGATACTTGGGTGCGCAGATCATGCCGATCGAGAGTCTGGATCCCAAGAGAAAACTTGTCAACGTCACATTCAATATCCACGAAGGCGATGTGTTTTATGTCAATCGTCTTGATATCAAGGGCAACACATACACCAAGGATAGGGTTATCCGAAGAGAAATTTTGCTTACCGAAGGCATGCGTTTCAGTTTGGCCATATTCAGAGACAGCATCCTCAGGATGAGGCAGTTGGGATTGGTGGAGTTGGAGGGAGAGCCGGATATCAAGCCCAATCCCGAAGATCCGACTCGGCTCGACATCACCCTCCGAGTCAAGGAATTGCAGCGGAACAATATCCAGTTTACGGCAGGCTACAGCGGGTACGAGGGGACTTTTGTGGCAATGAGCTACTCTACGGTGAACTTTTTAGGTGCCGGAGAAACTCTTGAACTGGGTCTTCAATACGGGAAAAGAGTGAAGAACTACTCCTTCGGATTCTCGGAGCCGTATGTTTTTGATCTCCCGCTGACTCTCGGATTCAACATATATAGCCGTTTCAATAAATATCCTGGCCTGTTCGATCAAAAATCGAAGGGAATCGATCTTCAGGCCAACGCAAGGGTATTCGGATACTGGAGAACAGGTCTTGTGTACAGCTTACAGTATCTCGAAATGTTTGAACCGAGCATTGAATATAGCCAATACTATAATCCCAGTTATGGTTATGGCGGTGGCTATGGCGGCTACATGAATCCGTACGGCTCGTATGGCTACGGAAAATACAACATGAGCAGCATCACCCCCACGCTATACAGGAGCACCATCGATAGTCCACTGACGCCATCGAGAGGATCTCTGTTTTTGGCGTCGATTAAATTTGCCGGTGGTCCGCTTGGGGGAGATGTTAAATTCATCAAACCGCGATTCGAGTTCACTCACTATCAACCCACTTTCGGGGAGCAGAGATTCGGAATTCATTTCGAATACTCCTACCTCACATCTGTCGGAGAATCTGATCTTCCTTACTGGGAGCGGTATTATTTGGGCGGTGAGCGATCTATCCGAGGATATGAGATTTACACCATCGGACCTCGTAACGAAGATGGTCGAAACCTTGGGGGTGAGAAATCCCTGGTCGTGAATGCCGAATATATCATTCCTGTAGGCGGGCCGATCTACAGCATTTTCTTTTTCGATATCGGGAATGCTCTGGCAAGAAATCAGAAGATTAGTTTCAGCGACATGTTTTACTCTGCGGGATTGGAGTTGAGAATTTTTGTTCCGGCTTTGCGTGTTCCCTTCAGGCTCATTTTTGCCTATAATAATAAAAAAATCTATCTAGATGATTCCAATTTCGCATTTCGTTTTGCGATAGGAACGACATTTTAACAAAAGACACAAAAATACCGATTCCAAACAAGGAGGTTTAAGATGGAATGGAGAAGCACAAGCAAAAAAATACTGCTGGTTCTGTTTGTAGCTGGCTTGGTGTCTTTGGGGTATGCCCAACAACCCATGAAGTTTTGCGTGGTCGACTCCACACAAGTACTGGAAAAATCAAAGGAAGGAAAAAGAGTGACAGCCCAGCTCGAAGCCAAGAACAAGACACTCCAGGAAGATTTAGCCCGGCTCGATGACAAAATCCGTGATCTTGAGACCAGGCTCAACACGCAGAGACTCACCCTCAGTCAAGAAGCTTTGGGCAATCTCATGGCAGACCTGGATAAACAAAGAACAGCAAGAACACGCTTCGTCGAGGATTCACGCCGAGAGCTGAATGACCTTACCCAGAGACTTTTCCAGAGGCTCCAGGCTGAACTCCGCCCGATCATCGCTGATGTCGGAAAGGAAAAAAATCTGGATATTATTTTCGACATAGGAGGGAGCGGCATCATCTATTTTAATCCTGCCGTGGACATCACTCCGGAAGTCATCCAAAAATACGACGCCTCAAAGGGCTCCGAATAACCAGGTTGTTCAATATAGAAAAAATCCTCCGCATGCTTCCCCATCGGTATCCTTTTTTATTGGTGGACAGGATCTTAGAACTGAAAAAGGGCAAGTCTATTGTGGCCATCAAAAATGTGACGATCAATGAGTCTTTTTTTCAAGGACACTTTCCGGCTTTAAAGGTGATGCCAGGGGTTTTGGTAGTGGAAGCTATGGCCCAGGCAGGAGGTATTCTGCTTTATAATTCCATTCCGGATCCTGAGGACAAGCTTGTCTTCCTCAGCAAGATTGACAACATGAAATTCAGAAAGCCTGTGGTTCCTGGTGACCAAATCAGGCTGGAAGTTGAGATCGTGAAGCTCAAGAGCCGGGTGGGCCACATCAAGGCAAAGGCAATCGTGGGCCAGGAAGTCGTGACCGAAGGTGATATCATGGCCTCTATGGTGAACATTGAGGGGCTGAATGAGTGACGGAGAAGTATCCGTCCATCCCACCGCTTCTGTTCATCCTCGAGCGCAATTGGATTCCGGGGTAAAGATCGGCCCTTACGTCGTTATAGGGGAAGACGTCACCATCCTCGAAAATACCGCGATCGATGCTCATGTCTGTATCACTGGGAAGACAGAAGTAGGAAAAGGCTGCCGGTTTTCTCCCTTCTCCTCTATCGGAGGAGAACCTCAAGATCTTTCCTATAAGGGAGAAGAGACGAGCATCAAAATCGGAAACAATAACACTTTTCGGGAATTCTTGACCGTTCATCGGGGCACGGTCAATGGTCGGGGAAAGACCGTCTTAGGGGATGACAATTACTTTATGGCCTATTCTCACGTTGCCCATGATTGTGTCGTAGGTGATAAGACTGTTTTCCTCCATGGGGCGACGATCGGTGGTCATGTTGATGTTGACGATTTTTCTCAGGTTGGGGCGTTGAGTGGGGTCCATCAATTCTGCCGGATCGGGAAGTATGCTTTTATCGGCGGAAACACGGTCATCACTCAGGATGTTCTCCCCTTCTGCCGAGTGGCAGGAGCGCGCCCGACCCTTCTCTATGGTTTGAATGCCATCGGGTTGCGGAGACAGGGATTTTCCAGAGAAAGAATCAAGACCCTGAAGGATATGTTTAAAATCGTGTTTTATTCCGACTTGAATACGGCTCAAGCGGTCGAACAGATTGAAAAAGAGTTTCCTCCAGGAGAAGACCGGGATGAAATTCTTTGTTTCATCCGGGATTCCCAAAGAGGAATCGTGAAGAAACCATCGGAAAAATGGGACGAAGACTGGGTGTGATAGCCGGTTCCGGCTGGTTTCCGATTCATATCTGCCAGGAAGCTCAGCGAATGGGAGACGCTTGTGTGGTGGCCGGTATAAAAGGGGAAGCTGACAATATCCTTGCAGAGAGAGTTGAAAATTTTGCGTGGTTCGATGTCCATGAAATCGGCAATTTGATCGCTTTTTTTAAAAAAAACCAGGTTTCTGAAGCGGTGTTTGCCGGAAAGATCGACCATCGCA
>Ga0114930_10000238_pt1 | contig 59764 bp, 71 predicted proteins | sample AnhtaG_FD_87300 | JGI IMG/M metagenome (GOLD analysis project Ga0114930, IMG submission 87300) | Deep subsurface microbial communities from Anholt, Denmark to uncover new lineages of life (NeLLi) - Anholt_01485 metaG | ecosystem: Environmental > Aquatic > Marine > Oceanic > Sediment | place...
CTCCTCCCTCTTCATCGGCGAACTCTCCTTGGACGGCGCTGTCCGCCACACCAATGGCATCCTGCCCCTGGCCAGCGTGGCCAAGGAGCAGGGTTTCGACCGGGTCTATGTACCCAGTGTTGACGCCCCCGAGGCTTCCCTGATTCGAGGACTCGAGGTCATCCCCGTGGAAAGCCTCGGCCAACTGGCCATGCATCTCCAGGGCCTGGAGGAGATAGAGCCATACCAGCCGGACTTCGACATCGAGGACGAGGGGGCTCCCGAGTACGTCACCGACATGGCCCACGTCAAGGGGCAGGAACACGTCAAGAGAGCCCTGGAGGTGGCGGCTAGCGGTGGTCACAACGTGCTGATGTTGTAGACGATACTCCAGCCTCAGTGTACGGGAAAAACGCGTCAAGGTCGACCGAGGCTTCCCCATCAGGACCGTAACGCACTCTTCCCCGCACTCCCAGCATCTTGAGTACCTTTCGCTTCTCCGCGAGGCCCAATAGGTCGACACCCTTCCTCACCTCGGCTGAGAATTCCTCCACGGCCTGCATTTGCGCGTCGGTTACCGTTCTTGTCTCTATGCGTGCGCGCAAGTCTGCGGCTTCCCGCTCTCGCCCGGCAATCTCCTTTTCGATGGAGTCACGTCGCCTAGCATATTCTGTCTTTCTCAATCCTATGTCGGGATCAAGGTAGGCATCCGTAAGAGTCTCCAGTTTCCTCTCGGCTTTCTTCCTCGCTTTCAGCACCATCTCAAGGCGTTCGGACAGGTCCCTCTTGGCCTCCACCAACTCCGCCTCCCTACCTCTGTATCCTTCCCACAGAGTGGCAGGATTTAGCAAGATCGCCCTGACAGATTTCCAGACCTTTTCCTCCACTACGTCAGCTCGTAGGTCTGGGTGTTTCCGTCCACCATCTCGATACCATCGAGTAGGCCTACTATAGTTCCCCCCGTAGGCGTAGCCACATTCGCCACAGACCAACATACCGCTCAAGAGATACTGGTGCCGGGGTCTCCCCCTGAGCAGCTTGCGGTTATGCTCCAGCCTCTTCTGGGCTTCTTGCCAGGTGGCCCGATCTATGATCGGAGGTACAGGAATCGCAATCCACTGCTCTCGTGAACGAAGCAGCTTCTGCGGGCGATATGGGCTAGCCCGCCCTAATCGGTTGTAGTAGGCCGTGCCTGCATAGGTTTCGTTAGCGAGGATTCTGGCCACCGTGCTCTTTGCCCAGTGTGTATTGCCCTCGTACGTTCTGAGACCATTTGCAGAGAGTCGACGGGCGACCTCGCGGATGGACAAGTGATCGTTTAGGAACCAATTGAAAATGATGCGAACTGCATGAGCCTCTTCTTCCACGATGACCAGGTGTCCCTCCCCATCATAACGGTAGCCGTAGGCAATACGGCCTCCACCTACCACGAGTCCCTTACGGGCCTTGCTGCGTTTTCCACGCTCTGCTCTCTCTCTGAACTTCGCCCGCTCGAATTCGGCGATCGCGGCTCGTACTTGCTTCTGTAGCCTTCCTTCGTCATCGTCACTGTAGTCGCCGAGAACATAATGTACTTTGACGTCAGCCTTGCCGAATTCCTCTTCCAGCAGCATCTGGTACACGGCCTTCCGAGAAAGCCGATCCAGGTCGTACACAACTATAGTGTCGATCTCTCCCGCCTCTGCCATCTCCCTGATGCGGTCGAGGCCCGTGCGATCGAGGGATGCGCCACTCACCCCCTCATCGGATATCTCGGCCGCAATCTGCCAGCCTCTTTCCGCTATGTATTCCCGACATGCCTCCAACTGCGACGGCAGGCTGTATCCGTGCTTTGCTTGATCTTCAGTTGAAACCCGTGTATACGCCACTGTCCGCTTTGTCATGTTCTACCCCCAATACCGAAAGCGGCCTGCCTGCTCCTCGCTGATGACGCAGGTAGGCCACCATGATTGACTATGCTTTCCGGGCTGTCGTAGAATCATCTTGGCCCGGTCGCTGCCTGCCTTTGGCTCGTCAGCGGTTGGGTCAGGGCCGCGTGGGTGCCAGCAACACCTGCACGGCCCGCTTGCGTCCTAGCAGACGCGACTACTTGATCTCCGATGCATCCTCCCCCAGTCCCGCAGCAGGCGAGTCGTCTTCAACCCACTGCCGCAAGCAGCGGCGCAGGACTTGGCTCAACGTGATGTCTTCGCGTTTCGCTCTTGCCTTGGCCTGATCGTAGAGCTCTTTTGGCAGGCGAAAGGTTAGCTTATTGTCGGTCATCGTCTTACTTTCCCTTACCATGGCTGACATCTCTATTGTACAAGGGATTTCACCGCCTGTCAAGCTCCAATTGAGCCATCGGGCCGTGGTGGTGTTATGCGGTTGTCAAGGTTCAAATGTGCTTCCCTCTCGACCACTCCTGGAGCGGGTGTTCTAGAGTCACTGGCGCCCGGGGGCGGATCGCAGTCAACCGAGTCTTCCCCTCTCCGGTTCCGGTTCGCGCGGATGGCCACCACAGCTCACCTCTTCTGCTGGGGCGACCGAATTGTGTCATTTCCTCACTCTTCGCCATCGTGCTGAGTTTCCTCTGCGCTAGGCTCTTGGGAGCCGGCGTCAGAAGCCGCCGTCCGGGCTTGCCCGCCAGCCTCCTGCCGGTCGGCGCATTGTCCTTCCGCGCACCTTGCGCAGTCCAATATGACCCTGTATGCCTGCCAGAGCCGGCGGCGACCCTCGGCACTCAGGGTCACGACTGCATTAGCCCCCATCTCGCACCCCTGAGTCTTGGGCTTGCCGATGCACTGCTCTCATTGGCACGTGGCTTGCCCCTCGTGTGTAGCAAACCGTTGGCACGCCTTGCTGGTGTAGCATCCACACATCGGGTTCCCCTTCGCACGGCCGTACCTCCTCTCGGCCCTGCATGTTGTCTATGCTGTGGCCCAGATGCCCTTGTCTTTCGGCCAAGTCCTCTAGTCTGGCTGCGCATTGCTGTCGGAGGCCGTATACCTAACTCCAACACCGTCCCCGCTTACGATCACCGGATATGCCGATGCCGTTTTTTTCGTCAAGTCTGATCTGCAATGCCTCCATGGTCTCGCTCTTCAAGGCCGTGCTTGTGAGCATTACTCTCTCCTCGATCTTGTGACTATGCCGTTCTACTGTCTTGACGAATCGTCCCGTGCAGGTGGGCTCAATCATCCCCGGGCTGGGTGGCCCGCGATTCCCACACTAGGAACTGTCGCCCTCCATGGGCTCCAAGAGATCACAGAAAACTGGAGAAGCTACCGACCCTTTCGGTAGTCTCGTACCCTACCAACAACCTCTCTGATTAGTTCCTCCGTCAATTCACTGAGAACGTAGTAGCTCGCTTGCAGAGGAAACCCGTGACCGGGCAGCCTCTTCCGCCTGTCCTCTGGGGGAACCTCGTCCTTCGGCACCTTGACCACGAGCCCCGCGAACTGGAGAACTCTCAGCGCCTTCTTGACTGTCGCACGTGTGCAGCAAGCCAACTCCTCTAGCATCCTGAGTGGAGCTGGGACGGCCGGTATGTCTCAGGTCTATGATGTGGAGCTGACTTCGGTTCGATGATCGGATCTCCGGCACAAGCCTTCACCCCTCATACAGTCCCTTAGCACCCTTTGCCGCCCGACCATGTAATCCGCTGGGCCGAAGCTGAGAAGTCCAATGTTGGACTTGCACAGGCCGCGCAGCTCGATTGGTGATGCACGAGGTTCATCAAGCATGTACTCACCCGACAAAGCTCCCTGCTTCCGTCGCCGAGAGGGATGGCTGATTGGCTGGCTTTCCGAGCGAAACCGAACCACCCGTCTCGTGTCACGCATCCACGTGATGATGTCACCCGGTGCCCTGGGTCAAGCGCGATGACCTCTTCGGTGTGCGGCATCGATGAGTCCTTCCCCTCTTCGGGTTCCGAGATTTGCGCTTCTTCGGTGGTGCTCCACGGGCATATCCAGGAATGTAGCCAACTTCGGTGCTCGTGCGGGCATACCGTGAAGAAGTCCTTTGGATAGAAGAACTCGTCCTCACACTCACGCGATGCCAGCACCAGCTCTGAGAAGCACTCCTCGACAAACTGCCGGTCGGCGCATCGCCACCAGCCACCGTGTTCACGGGACTTTGGAGCGAGATCCCTTTCTCCTTGCCAGCGGCTTTGCCGCTGGCAACCCGCCCAAGGCGGGTCGAGTGAAAAACCCTTCATTGTGTTCACTGTCGCCTCGACTCTTGGCAAGTCCTCCCCGTATGGTCCCTTTGCTGTCGCTTTTGTGCCCCCCCTCTCATTCTCCCCCCCAATCTCTGTTGGAGGAAGTGTCGTGCGATCTCACGTGTTCCATCCGACTGGGACAACCGGCCGGGGTACCGAGTGCGTCTCGGGACTATCGGGCGGCCATTTCTAGCCGCACCCGCTCGCACGGCACTGCTTCCTATGTGTGCTCCAAGGAGGTGCCCTCACCTTTGTGCTGCTCTTCTGAGATACTATTCTGCAAGACATGAGCCGCTTTCCCTCCATGATTGGGAATGCGACTCTCCTTCTCCGGCCTCAGTCCCGCAACTTGACACGTCCCCGTGTCTCTGCTAGACTGATGTGTGTGGGGTGGATGCCATTCGATCTGGAGAAAGAAGAGCGCATCCCCCATATCGCCCGCCGTGGTCGCGGCGGGCGTTCTCTTCCTGCTACTCTCTCAGATCGGTGCGTGTCGAGCGCACTAATGCCTCCTTAGGTTGTCAGCTTTCGGGTCCACCTGACCTGGCAGGGCTTTCCGAAGACTGGCCCCCAGACGCAAGGCACAAGCGAGTGGTGCAGCTTGCGCCGGGCGCGGTGAGTCTTGGAGTTGAGATGGGTATTGCACCACCGCACATTGTCTGCTTGGTAGGCCTGGACCTGCGCTCTCGACTAGGACTCAGTACATGAGGCACGTCAAGCTGATTCAGACAGCCGCTCGCTCTGGCAGTGTTGTTAGCATCCATGGTATCCACATCCACCGCTGTGAACTTCTCCCGTCCCTCCCACGTGCAAAGAACGCCGGGTGTCACCGTGCCTTTCACACGAGGTTGCGGGCCGGCTGACGATAGGGGCTTCTCTTGGTGGCAATATGCCGTATTGCTCTCCTGGGAGTACCACTCAGCACCATCCACAACGTACAGCGGCCACCACTTCCGAGTGAGCAGCTCTTGGAACGCCGATACTCTCAGAGGGACGTGCGCAGCGCAACGTCTGATTTCGGAATGGGTTTGCCCTCTCTCAGTCTGAGAACAGAGTGCAGATGTCAGGCCGTTATGCAGAGAGGGCAGAGGTGTGGTAGAATGAAGGTGAAGGGCAGTAGTACCTTCTCTGGATGCTAGCGAGCTGTCTGGAAAGGTGGCCCTTCCCGGAGAGCCCCGCCGCGAACGGGGCTCTCCATCGTGTCTCCTACTGTGTCCCATTCGTCCGGTTGAGATACCGCTCGACGAACAGCCTACGAAGGAGACTGGACCTGGTCGTTCTCCCCTCGAAGGCTGCTCGGCGCAAGGCCTCTGCCTCCTTTCTTGTTAGCTTCACACCGACATGAGCGACTCGTCTCTCAGCCATCGTCACTCCTTTCCCAGCGAAAGCAGGGCGGGATTGAATCGTACCATCAACCATATCCAGTATACAGGGCGGCGTTCTGCCTGTCGAGGGCGCGTACCACAAGTGCACTTGGTGCACTCGCCTTACGCGTGATATCCTACTCATGGGGAGCGTCGTAGTATTGTCGCACCCTATGAGCTATCTTGTGCAGGTCTTCAGGCGTGAAGAAGTCACTGGCATGCCGAGATTGCCTGTCGGTCGCCAGGTTGCGAATGGCATCCAATAGCGCGTCCTCGCTCGGTTCCCCCAAGGCAGCGCTCAGGGCAGCAACCTCCTCCTCCGTGCGTCTACAATTGTATGCCTCTGCGGTAACCCTGTAGCCGTATCCGTCAATGAGGCGAAGCAGATACGTGTCCCGCTCTTCCTGCGTTCGCTTTCGTCTGCGTTGCCTCGGCAGTGGCTCGAATCTCCCGCGGAGCAAATACATGCACAAATGGGCGTCATAGGCGCGGTTCAGGCCATGCTTGCGCCCTAGTCGGCGCGCCGCCTGTGCCAGGCCCGGAACGTGTTCGCGAGCGTGCAGCGGCCGATCTGCGAATCGGCCGCGATACCAACCCCATCGAATCGGTGGTCCGAATTGGCGCGAGAGGGGATCGCGATCATATAGCCAGCGTGCCGCTTCCTCCTCATCCTGGAAGCCATAGTCCAGAATCCCGATCAGTCTGCGGAGTTCCGCTACATAGGGATCAGCACCAAGCACCCCGTCGAGCTTCCTGGCTTGCCGTCGGGAATACTCAGTGGTGGCCTTAAGCATCTCATGCTCGCTTCTCCAGATGGGACCCACCCTCCCGACACACACTTCTGGAATCCTTTGAGTGAGAGTGGTCTCTCGCTCCTCTAGCCACGCTTGGTAGCTCTCATGCCCTTCTGAAAGCTTCTGTTCGATCGTGTCGAGGACCCAACTGCAAGTCCATGAGGGAAGCCGCTGTTTCTCCCACCGATCCTTCACCAGATCAATCCGTCGCGACAGGACCATGAGCGCTTCTCGGAAAGACTCGGTCCATGTTAGGTCAACTAGATCGGCGCCCCTGAGTTCTTGCGCCAGTTCCACAGCTACGGTGATAGGCCATCTCGAGAGATGCCTGTTCTGCTCCTCTAGCTGCCAAGGCTCTGCCCGGTCTCCCCCAGCCCTGGGCGGATTTCGCCGAATCATGTAGTGCCACGGGTTGTACGGGTAGTACCGGATACGCAAGATCGCAGCCCAAAACCTCGAGTCGAGATCAGGGATGCCGACATCATCGCGTGTGTCTTTCTCACCCACGGCTATGGTTCTCCTGGCCCGGGCAAGTGGTGTTACAGACCTCTGCGGCTCCCTCGGTTCCATTGTGGAACCTCCTGGCGATAGCCCGGACTTGGTAGACTACATCGTCAACGAGGAAGAAGTCGCTATACTGGATGGAGGCGTCAACCAAGAATCTGGTCAATTCATACTCGATGACATCCCATTCCTGCTGATCCAGCACGGCTTGATCCCTTCGCTTGACCCCTGGAGTGAATGTGAAATGTCTCCATCTATTATACGGAACCGATGTCAGACTGGCTAACAGTTTTCCGGAATTTTAAGGTTCTTCCCTCGTCCTGAGGACTTCCAGCTCGCCGCGTCAGTGCCGGCGATCCACAGTCTTAGGGTGTCGCCACTGCCGTTCACAGGGATGCGTCGACCGACACATTAACCCGTTGGCACGTTGAGGGAGCTTCCTGGCGCTCAACCTGGCTGTCACGTCCAGTCCGGCTGTGCCGATCTATGCCCGCGGTGTGCGTTGTGAGACGCAGTTCGGCATATCCTGGTGCGTCATCGTGTCTTGGGGGTGTGCAATACGGACCTGATCACGATAGGACGGTTTCTTGCACGGCAAGGTAGCATCCACCCAATGGCGGGGAGCGATGCGGGCGATCGCAGCTGCACAGGTGGGATGACGTGCGTCATCGGCGCGATGCAGACACGGTCTCGAAGCGCTTCTTGGAGCAGGGCGCACGCGTAGGACATGCGGCCCAGCACGGTCTGATTCCTCGCTCACAGGGCTGGTCACTTACCGTGATGTCGCCACGCTCCCACGACCAGGCAGTTTCGAGAACTGACCTCCTGACCGCGTGCGCCCCGGAGATCCGGGATGTCTGTGTGTATTCCTATTCATGACCTGTCTTGCGGCCAATTCCTCCCTATGAGTTCCCTAGATTGATTTCGAGTGCGGCTCTTAGGGAATCCTGAAGGCTTCCCTAAGCGCAATCGCTCTACTCAGTCACACAGAGCTGTCGGCCCTAGATCCTAGAAGGCATTCAGCAAGCCTTCTGCCTCGCTTGCGAGACAGCGCTCAAGGCAAGCCTTCTGCCTCGCTCGCGAGACAGCGCTCAAGGCCAGCACTCTACCGACGATTGCCGAATCTCCCACCTTGAAGCGTGGAGCACCCTGGGTTCGTGGAGGTAATGAGTCTTCGGATGGGACCAATCTAGGGTACCCAGCGGGCCGTCATCCGCCGCAGAACCGCCAAGCTATACGCTTTCCATACGGTCCTGTGGCATCTTGGTACCCTAGGCTCTGAACCCGGTGTCGTGTGAGCGGTCTGGGTGCCACGACGGCGCCAACGTAGGTCAAGTGAAGTCTCCGTGCTCCAGCCTACGCTCTTCACGTCGATTCCAGTGTTGCGCCCTCTTTGTACAATGTTGTAGTTACTGACGATCTGGCCCAATCTGCTTCCGAGCTGAGGTACGTGGCGGTCACACGCCTGTATGGAGGTTCAGATGACAGAGTTGAGGCACTGACATCGGAGGTGGCCAGAACGTCAGGGCTTCCTGGGGCTAGCGACGTGATGGGACGTCTATGCTCTGCGCGGGTCTTGCTACACGGGGAGTGGCCCAATGAACGAGCATTACCACCTTGGCAGATTCCCACCCGGTAACGTTTCGGCAGAGGTCCGGAGCCGAAGCCAAGCGGCCGACCAAGGGAGCAACCCTGCTGGTTTCAGCGTAATTCCTAGCCCCAGGTGGGAGCGTCGTTCCTGGTCGAAAGGAAGCATGCTGTTGTCTGCGTGGCTACTGCGGCTCACTGTACATCACGCCCCTATGGGTGACACAGAGGAATCGCCATCATCTCTTGCCACTTGGACTATCCGCCCGCGCCCGCCCAAGGTTCCGAACTCTTTCGTGCAGTCGTTGGAACGATTCGCTAAACCCTATGTGGCAAGAGAACTCACGAGCTTCTTCTTGCGGCGCAAAGCCAGTGCGACACGGGGACGTTTGGACACACGAAACCTCGGTGATCCGCTCGTCATAGCATATCCGGTCCTCCACGGGATCGGCGGTTCGCGCTTCGGCGTGGAAGTACACCAACGTGCTGTCAAACGCGCTGTGTCCTGCCAGCGCCTTCACCTGTAGAGGTGTCCCTCCGTGGCGGATGGCGTTGGTTATGGCGCTGTGCCTGAGGCTGTGAGCAGTCTTGCGGTTGCCCACCACACCAACCTGTCGATAGCGCTCCCGGATCATGCCCCTGATAGAACGTGTGCTGAGACGCCTACCTCGGGTGCGGTTGCTCAAACTCACAAAGAGTGGATCGACCTCGCCGTGGTCTGCAATGCCCGTCCGCCCAGAAAGCCAAGCTCGGATCGCCTCCTCTTGGCTCCTCGGTATCACCACAACATCGTCAGGCTCCCTCCGTCCCTTGCGCTGCACCTCCAATATCAGTCGCTCGTCTTTCGTCCTCAGATTCCCCACATTCGCGCGGTGGACCTCAATCGCCCTCAGGGCGCAATAGGCCATGAGGGTCAGGATTGCGCGATCCCGAACTCCGATCAGGCTGTCGTCACAGGTCTCCAGAATCGCCAACACCTCGCCGTTGCTCAGAGCATCTCGCTTGTGGCGCCTTGAGTTGGATCGCTTCGCGCCCCTGACAGCCTCGGCGGGAGAAAGCGGGAGCCGACCAGTGATCACCATCCAGCGATAGAAGCCCCGAACTGCGCTCAGCCTCAGGTTCACCGTCTGCGCGCTGTACCTCTCCTGGAGGTGACCCTTGAACTGGATCACTGTTGCTGGCGTCACCACTCCAGAGTTCCCGCTTTCTTGGAGCCAGCCGGTGAACACGTCCATGCCTTTGCGATAGGCTCGCAAAGTGGCCTCGCTGGCGCCCTCCGCATCCCGGCAGTATGCTAGCCAGGCGTCGATGAGATCGTCTTCAGCAGCCCTGATACCGCTGTCATATCCTGTTAGTTGCTGTTGTTCCGCCGTCATTCTCGTGTACAGAGTCTATCACCTATAATCAAAGTTATAGGCCATAACGCCAGGGTAGGAGATCCGTTCTGTACCATCCCCGTACTTCTTGAGCGCCTTGTTCCTCACAGCCAACCGTCTCCGATCATGCCCAGTACTTGCTCCTTCATTGTGATTTCGAACAATCGTGCCGCGTTGACCTCGCCTCGGTCGATGGCCAAGTCGATGTCTCGCTGCTTCTCCAGGAGCGTTTGTGTCATGGTCATGTCGATGGTGCCCTCGAGCAGAGGGAAGACCACGGTGACCTGCTGCTCTTGACCCAGACGATGGCAACGACTGTAGGCCTGAAAGACATCCTTGGGCCTCCAGGGGAGATTCATGAAGACTACGTAGCTAGCCGCTTGAAGGTTCAGCCCCTCATAAGCAGCCGGACTCCCTACAAAGACGCGTACGCCGTCATTTGAGTTGAACCGCTCCTGTACCTTGTACCGTCTCCTGTGCGACGTAGAGCCATCGATACTAACGCTCTCTATACGATTGTGCTTCAGTCTCTGAGCCAGCGGACGGGTGCAATCGGTCCAATCGGAGAAGATCAGCACCTTCTCGGTAACCTCCAGATCATTCTGGAGGAAGTGGAGCACCCATTCTTGCTTTGCGCCCTGGTCCGATACGGGGATCTGGAGATCTGGTGCGAACTCCGGTTTGTGGTCTCCGGTCGCCAGTGCGAACTCGCGGGGAGTCAATGTGGTAGCTCTCCGGAAGTAGGTTAGCTGGGCCAGGAGACTTCTGATCCGCTTCCAGTCGAGGCGACCGAGTTGCCGAACGTAGGCCACGTATCCCTTCGCCAGTTGCTGATAGATCCGCGCTTGCTCTAGCGTGGGCTGGAGGGTGATGTACTTGTAGATGATCGGCTCTAGCGATAGAACCTCAGACCGACGCCAGCGGGTCATCACCTGGGTCTCAACCAGTCGGTCGTTGAGTTCGCCGAGGTTCTTTCCTCCCACGATCCGAGCACCAAACCGGTTACGCTCCCATTCGCAGTAGCGTTCGCAGAAGGAGTAGTACGATCCCCACTCGGGACTAGCCGCGCGGTAGCGGATGATCTCGGCTTTTCGGTTTCCTTTCTTCCCTCTCCAGATCTTTCTCATGTAGCTCTCGCCAGGATCGATGAAGTGCAGGATGGACCAAAGGTCATCCGGCTTGTTGGTGATCGGGGTGCCTGTTAGTGCAATGTTGCACTTCGCGTCGATGGCCTTGATAGCGACGGTGCGCTGCGCCTGTCTATTCTTGATCGCGTGAGCCTCATCAATCAGAACCATAAGGAAGCCAGGGTGGTCCTGGAACCATTGGCGATGCACCCGCACAATGTCGTAGTTGGTGATCACGAACCGTGGCCTTTCTTCCAGGACCTGGGCTAGTTGCTTCTCACGCTTCTTTCTGGCGCCGCTGATGATGAGGATGTCGGTTTCCTTCACCCATGGTGCGAACCGGTTGATCTCCGCCTGCCAGTTCCACTTGACCGCCGCCGGTACGATGAGGAGCGCCGGCAGGTTTCCCTCCGGTAGACCTCGTTGCTGGAGGAGGTGACGCAGCCACTCCAGAAGCAGGATCGCGGCCGGCGTCTTTCCTGTACCCATATCAGCAAACAGGCCGATGTTGAGGACGGACCAGTCCAGCCCGCCCTCAACGAACCGGCGTAGCTTGTCGCGGACGAAGCGCTCCTGATAAGCCTTGAGCTTAGGAGGACTCAACGGCCTTATTCCTTGTTTCCTGATCCATGTTTCCTAGACCTCCTCTTACCCTCCTATCCTCTGCCAGCTTTCCTGCTCGGCCTTGACGCTATCACGCACCGTTGCGAAGTCATCCCATATTTCCAGCTTGATCTCGTCCCATGTGTCTGGCAGGCGCAGAACGTCGCCCCATGTTGGCCTTCCAGCCTCGGCGATGAACAGGTCGCACGGATCGCCTTCGCCGCTCGTGAGGAATAGACCTGTTTCCTCTAGCTCCTCCTCGGCCCGCGCGTACCACCGGTGGTCCTGGCAGACCTCGCAATGGTACGGCTCCTCACCGTCGTAGTCCTCCGGAGGGGTGCAGGGGTTCTCCTCGTCACACGGATCGTTGCTCATACTCTCGCGGCAAGATTGACACGCCTCCACGTTACTGTTGGCCCATGGGGTATAATACTTGCCGCTCGGCAGGAGGCTGAACACCGAGCCGACGAATATCTGCCTCGTCCAGTCATCTTCACCCATGCTCTGGTCCCAGGCTTGTTTCCGAAGGCTCTCGCGTAGCCCGTCGATGTCAAACATGACCTCACTCATAGCTTGCCTCCTGCGGTAGCCTACCGGCGATCACCGGTAGACTACCGCTTACCGGTTGCCACTTACCGGTCTCCACTCAATATGATGGAGCCGAGGAGCGCAAACGTATCGTCGGTGGCGGTGCGCTCCGCGGCGCCCTTGCCGGTCAGTGCCGTTGCTGTGAACTCCCACGGGTCGCGTAGTTCCTTCTCGGCTGCTGCCTTGGCCTCGGCGATCAGTTCATCGTAGCGCTTCTGGTCCTCAGCGGGTATCCACAGTTCATAGCCCGAGGAGAACAGATTGGACGAGCCGCAGATGACGCGCGCCCACCTGATACCTTGCTCGTCGAGGAGGCCCCGCAGTAGCTCATCGAATTGTGCCAGCCTCTTCTCGTCGTCCGACCAGCCCAGGGCACAATCGTCGTGTACTTGCACCCATATATCGGACGACACATTGTAGTACCCGCGCCAGGCGTCGGTACGGACGTAGCCGAGCATAAACTCACCCTCGGTTTCGTTCATGGTGTCGCTGATCCGAGCCGCGAGTTGGTCTAGTTGGTCGGAGTAGCGGATGCTTGCGCCTACACGGGACTCGCAGTAGCAATACTCATGCAGGGGCTTGCCCTCTAGCTCCGAGTGCTCATCGCCGTAGGTCCCTTCGGTTTCCATGTACTCTTTGCTCATCATCTCGCCGCAATTGGCGCACTCGACGCAGTCGGGGCACTCGCACTCGATACACACCGGCCGCTTGCAGCCCCCGCAGTTGGGAGCGCAATCCTCGCAACGCGCTGCGCCGCAGGCCTGGCACCGACCGGTAGCCGGACTTCCGCACTCGCACTCAGCACCTTCCTCCAATGGCCAAGGTGGGTCAATTGGAGGCTCATGCTCGTTGCCCTCGAAGTCCAGTTGCTTGAGCTCAGTCATTTCGTGACCTCCTTGAGGTGACGACCAGGTATCCGCCCTCCTGGTCCGTGGCGATGATTTGCGATTCGCGTGGCAGGTTGACTTTCCTAACGTCTAGGTCTCCGCGTAGGCTGATCGCGCGGATGTGCTTAGGGCTACCGGCATACCGCTCGGCCTCCTGCGGTGTCTTCGTTACCCACACCAGCCTGTTTCCTGGGATGGCTTCCAGTTCGCCGATCCGACTCATGTCGAAGTTGATCCTGTTTCCTAGCTCCTCGATCTCGTAGCGGAGCACGTCAGCGGCAGAGACGTCGCTCGGGACGGCCGATGGCCCTTGCCGGTATGCGGGGCCGCTCCATTGCGGCCCCCACGGTAGCCTACTCATGCTTGCTCTTGCTCCAATTCCTCATCGGTCAGATGCCGAGGGTTACCGGCCTCGCGGACCTTGAAGAAGGCCTTGGAGAGCGCCTTGTGCCCATACGCTTCCGCGAACCGTTGCTGCGTCTGCCCCAAGGCCTCGGCGGCGCTGATGGCGTTCGGTTGGTGGAGACAATCACTGATGCCCAAGGTCACGAAGTAGCCGCCCTCCTCGGCCTCGTCCTTCCAATACTTGGGGCACTCGGCGCAGTCCATGCCGCCCCACACCTCGTCGCAGTTGTCGCAAGGGTTTTCTTGCGCGAAGAACCGTGACTGCACAAAGGCGTCGAGGTGCAAGTCTTCTATGATCTTGTCGGCGGTTAGAGTCTTGCCGTTGGGCAGGTGGACCTCGCCGCCTGCGTTGCCGTCGAGGATGAATGATATGGCCTCTTTGCAGGCTGGCATGAAGTCCAACGACACCGGCGGAAAGTGATTCGACCGGAGATGTGCTATCAGTCCGGTGTCAAAGTCGCAGTGTTCGCCTGATGCGTATTCGGTCGCGTGCATGTGGCCCATTGCTATACCTCCCTTGTCTTGGCGAAGGCGTGCCTTGTACTGTGCATGGTGGTTTCCGTGATCATGGCGTAGCCTGGGACTGGCTCAAAGTCCAGGCTCACCCGCTGGCTTTCCAAGGTGGTCTGTAGGTCGTCGGATGCCTCCTGTTCCCTGGGGTGCCAGTCCTTGATGGTGAGCACCTGATGGGTCCGGTCCCACACAGTCACAGTCCGGAGCGAGAACCGGTTGGTGATGCCGTGCTCTACCAGGATCGCCCGTGCCTCAGACCTGTTCACCGGTCACCTCTTCCAGTCTCCAGGCGTTCACCTGCTGTACTTCCGGCTCCCTTGGGTTCACGAGGCTGCCGGTCGGCTCGATGGTGTAGTCTACCTCGTGGGGTATGCTTTCCTGGCCGTTCATGAGCTTATTCAGCGTCTGCGCGGCTCGCTCCTCGGCCTCGCCGACGTCGCCGGTCGGGATCAAGAAGCTGATCTCGACCTTCATATCGATCAGTGTCTGTTCCATTGGTCTTTCCTCCTGTCTATGTTGTTTCCGCGCCTGGAGCTTCGATCTCACGGGTGTTCAGTTGAGAGACCTGCGCGCCCGCGGCGTCGCAGATGGGGCAGGCCTTCGGCCCCGTCTCCATGTACTCGGCCCAGATGTCGGGATGATGAGGCGGTTTGTTGTACACGATCACGGCAAACTCAGCGGCGCACTCGGTGCAAAGGTATGTTTCGGTTTCCAACACCTGTTTCCTCCCTGTTCCATAGTGCAATGTTGCACTATGGCCTGCGGCGCGGCTTGGTCAGTCGGTCGACGGCCTCCTGATAGTCCATGAACCCTCCCTCCTATATGATATGCTCGGCGTCCGGTAGAACCTCGCCGACGGCGGCCCGAAGGTCGGTGGCGAAGTTGTCGGACGATAGGTAGCGGTCGCCCATACACGAGGCGATAGCCTGGAGGTCAGCGTCGGTGACGTCGGGTATATCGAAGCCGATGAGCGCTTCTATCGAGCCGCGGTCGAAACCTGCAACCTCATAGCGGCGCGGTGTGGCCTGGGGTAGGTCGACGGCGATCATGGAGGCGTTAGTGTTCAGTGCGCCGTCGATCTCTTCTCGCTCGGCCTCGGCTTCGGCGTGGTCGGTATAGATGCCGATGGAGTGTACCAGTCCACCGAGGAGGCCAACGACGGCCCAAGCCTCGGCGGTATCCTCGACGGCGTCCACGGTAAGGCGAAAGGTGCCATGGGAGCCGTGGACGGCGATGGTATCGCCGTCGGCCTCGGCTTGCCATATTCCGCCGAGGCTCAAGTTGATGGCGACGGCCTCGGCGATCTCCTTCGGTGACTTCATGATCTTTCCCTCCGTTCTTTCGTGGCTGGTCTGACGCTCAGTCCAGCCAATGCTACGTGATAGCTTGCCCTCACCGCGCCGCTTACAATGGCGCTGGTGGCTTCGTGTTTTTCGGGCAGCCCCTCCAAAGGCCCAACGGCCCCTGGAGGCGCGGCCCGATGCCGCGCCCGACGGAGGGCAGACCGTCTATGCACCCTCCGGTGCATTGATCAAACTGGATATGGCGGCCCTGGCCGCGTCCAGGTCATAGCCCACAGCTGCCAGCGCCTCCGTGGAGGCAACGAGGCGACACCACGAAAAGGAATCCGCGCGGTACATAGCCGCACCTCCGTCAAAGCTGATCTCTTCATCCCCGACCTTTGCAAGGAATAGGCCAAAGCCTATGTGGCTCACCTCGCTGGTAGTCTTGAGGCGCGCGGTCTCTCTATTGCTCACCTCTTGGATGGTAGGCAGGTCGGCGTGAACCTTGCCAGCCACAAGAACCGCGCCGCCCTCTTCCGTGATCTTGAGCATGTCCCGAAGTGCTTCGGCGTCTGTCATGACCTGGCCTCCTCTTGGCAAGCTAGGCACTGCCCGCCGACGTGGGTCATGATGCGCCGGTGGGTGTTGCAGTGCTTCATTATGCGCTCGTCCGAACCGGTGTATTCCATAGCTTCCTCGGCTCGTGCCTCCGCCCTACACTCTAGGCAGTCCCCGTTCTCGTGGGCAGTCTGGCAATCGCACCGGCTGCAATAGGCCAGATCTTCCGCGAGGTGGTGGCCGTCTCGTTCCTTGGCTGCATTGTCGGCGTTGCCGCTCCATAGCCCTTGCTTGTTGTTGCCGTGCTTATCGGTCAGCGTGACCTCACATTGCCCGCTTGGCTCAAGCCGCACCCTGACGATAGCGCCCCAGGTCTCGGCCGTCGTCTCTATGTAGCGGTGTGCCATCCTGGTCACCTGGCGCGCCTGGTGGTCGTAGTTGATGCTTCCGTATAGCTTGGCCATGATCTTGCCTCCTGCGCTCTAGGCGCGATAGCTTACCAGTCGAAGGTCACGAAGCCGATATTGAGAACGCGGGGCCACGGCTCGGTATTCCATAGCTTTCGGTAGCCCCACCGAAGGCCAGAATACAGAAAGATGGTCACCAGTCCGATCTTGGCCAACCTCATAATGTTCTCTCCGTGATCGTGATGTCTTGATTGGTAGCCTCCGTGATCAATTGGGTGATCGCGGAGATGGCCTTGTTCTGTTCGTCGGTGATCATTCGCCCTGCGTCTTCACTTTCTTGGGTGAACAGGTCTTGCGCCCACGGCTTCTTACTGACCTCCGCGTCATGGTCAGCTTGGAGGCATAGCTCTGCGGCTCGATCTGCATGGTGTAAGTGTATCCGTGCGCGATCCATAGCCTCCAGGATGGCGTCTCTCTCTATGGTGATCACTTGGCACCTCCCTGCTCATATCCGAGAGCGTGTCTACTCTCTCTGACCTGCTACTCGCAACACAATCCGCCCAGGCTCGACCTTCACCTCGGCTTGCTGACCAGGTGTGAATCCTGCTTCGGCAAGCCACTTGCCTTTGAGTCGAATCAAGGAACTGGATGAACAACCGACCTGGAACCGTGGCGTCCAGAACTCCTCGACCTTCAGCAAACGGTAGCTCACTTTGCTCGGTTGCCTAAGCAGCCGCAAATCCTCCGCGCTCAATGGCTGACCTCGCTGATCGTTGGTGAGGGTGCCATCTGGACAGTCGATGCACTTCATGTTGTTGGCCCTCCGTAATGGTCTATCCCCGCGCCCGCGCGATCTGTTTCGTGCGGTTTCGCTGGTTTCGCTGGCATGGTTTCCTTTCGTTTCGCTTGGCCCGTTTCGTTTCGTTTCGTCCTCGGCCTCGCGGGTGCGCTCGCCGCGTGCCGCTGCCGCCGACGGCGGCGAGGTCTGAGCGCCCGCCGCCGCCGTCTCTGGTCTGCCTAGTCACGGCGCGCCCAACGTGTCAAGCGCCGCCACCGCCGCCGCCACCACGCCCGCATCAACGACGGCATCATCCGCCGCCGCCGCCGCCACCGCCTGGGCATCCGCGAGCGCCGCTATGGCATCCGCTATGGCCTCCGCTATGGCGTCAATTGTCGCCACCGTCCGCCGTGCGTCCGCGAGAGTCCGCACCGCCGTAGCGAGCTCCGCCGCCGCGAGGTCTTCCGCCGCGAGGTCTTCCGCCGCGAGGTCGACGGCGTCCGCTTGCGCCGCCATGACTTGCGCTCTGTCCGCCTCCGTGATGGGACAGAACACCGGTACGCCCGCCGCCGCCGCTAGGTAGTGCGGACGCACCACACGCCCGCCGCGCCACATTCTGGGATCGTCCGTCACTAGCACCACGCCGTCCGCCCGATCCACGTCGATCATGCCGCACCGCCCATCGCACGCGCCGTCACCGCCGCGCGCAGCTTGTCTAGGTCTGCCGCCGCTTGCGCCGTCTGGAGCTCCGCCGCAAGGTCCGCGCGCGCCACCGCCACCGCGCGTAGCGCCGCCACGTCCGCCGCCACCGCGTCGACGTCGACGGCCGCAACCGCGCGCCGCATCCGTCCGTCCGTCCGTCTCATGGTCTGCCCTCCATGTGGTGCGGCGATGATCCGCCGCGAGCGCGCCCACGTCGGACGCCCTCCAGACCATGATACCACTTCCGGTAGACGCGTCGGCGCGCGCTCGCGCGCGCCTTCGGTAATCCGTTTCGCGCATTGTGATAGGTTGGAGTTTCCGGGGAGCGGGCAGTGCACCTAGCTCGTGCGAGCTGACTGAGGGGAAAGGGACGATGCTTGCACGGACTCGTGGTGCTGCTCTGAGTTTCTCCCGCATGATCGGCGAGGCGAGAGACACTATGGGAGGACTCGAGGCCTCACGATGGAGGGTTGCCACAAGCCCGAGCTATCAGTCAGTGGTCAGGTGAGGTGATGCAATGGAAGGACGGACACGAGGATTAGCGAAGGGATTCGATTCAAGTCGCGGCAGGTAGGTGTGTCGTTGAGGCCGACTGCACATGCAGATACCGTAGTGTGGAGTCCAGGGACACGCCTTGGAAGCCGCGTGGGGGCTGATGGTAGCAGATTCTCGGAGATCGCGGTGGGAGCGGGAGCGGGGACGCGGCGAGGGTGCAACCCACGGAGCACCCTTTGATGACCCGGACGAATTCTCGCGAATAGCCCGCCAAGCGTCCAGGGCGGCTGACGGGCTGGAGAGCGGAGGCTGGCCAGAGTGATGGCTTCCGACGAGATAGTGCAAAAGTGCAGTACTGTACAAGGAAGATAGGATATGAGGTACGGTGACAGCCCACCGGACTCTAGCTTCTGAGGCATACTTCAAGGCACAGCCAGAATGGCGTGTGAGGAAGCAGAGTGCATTGGTCTGGGGAGAAGTGAAGAACGCCCTGGCAAGGCAGATTCACCAACTATCGGCCTATTGTCACCTGCTGATCGTGACGGCCCATGTGCGTCAGGCCTACGACGATGGCGAGCCCGTGCCACAGGTGAAAGAGGCCAAGTTCTATGACAGAGTATGGCAGACGCTGGATCTGGTAGGGTACCTGACGAAGCTCAAGGGGCAAGGTGCCCCAAAGGCCATCTTCGCACCGCCATACGGGAAGGCGAGGCTGCCTGCGATGCCTGAGGAACTAGCATCGTTCAGTTGGGAAGAGGTGTTCAAGTACGCTGTGACGGACTTGGACCTCCCCACGCCCGATGAGAGAGGAGAACGGATAGAGGAGTTCCTAGAAAGGTTCAAGGATATGGTAGGTGAAAGCGCATAGCTGTCAATGCCAGCGTCCTCAGCATTGGCGGCAAGACCACTCATTTGAAGTACGCGTCCAGCAAGATTGAAGCCACCGTAGAGAACAAAGGCAGTGCAGCGGCAAGGCTGAAGCGTGCGAGAGTGGGCAGCCTGAACGGCCAGTTGCGATGCTCTCTGTCCAGAAGCCGATATTTCTTCTCCAGCTGTTCGGCTTGTAAGCCTGATGTCGCAATCATGTGCGTCCCAGTCTGTGAGAGCACTTTTCGCATTTGAACGGCTACAGCCTCTAGTGCCTCCGCCTTTGCCCTGCTCATGGCTAGGTGAGCACTCCAGACAGACGGTATCAGAAGCACTGGTACGACGACAAAGTAGCTCATGAGAATGAGAACGGTGATGTGGTCGAAGGTAATTGGTCGGCCTGCCAGTACAGGACCGGTCACCATGACGGCCACCCACAACCCGAACAAGATGGCTATCGACGCTAAGCGTAGAGCGTAGTCACCAATGGACGATAGGCCGTTGCATCTGTCTGGATGGAACGGCTTGGGCCTCAGTTCGAATGAGTCGAACACGCGGGCCAGACTTCTGAGCGTGATGGCTTGTCGAATCACTAACCACGCAAACATGTAGGGGCCGACGAAGACTATTGGGACCCAAATCAACCAGTAGTAGACTGGATTGATGGACGCCCAGGTGTGAGCAACTCCATACCTCGACTCAAGGCCTGATGGCAGGCCCATAGGCAACCATAACAGAAAACTGATAACGGTAACAACCAAGGCCGTGGCAAAGTTTCGGACTCTATTGCACGGCGAGCGCACCTGTTCCTGCAAAAACGCGTCGATGGAAATGCCGCGCTGCTTCTGGACGAGGACGCCATTCTGAGAGAGTTCACGAAACATCTCGATGATTCCACTTGGCTGCCAGATGTAGAAGGTCCATAACGTCGGTGCACCCACCAGGGATGCGAAGATCGACCATGGCAACTCTCCAGCGTCAAGGATGCTTACGAACTCACGTCCTGCTCTCTCATAGAAGAACGTGATTGGCAGCCCCACGGCCAACCCAAAGACCACATAGACGCCAAGAGCTATTTATGTCACAACCCAAATGCGCTGATGAGACACCCTGAGCAGTAGTGTCGCCAATGGGTCGCGCGAGCACAACTCCACCGCAGTGATCCGAAGGTCCTTTGGCTCGTCCGGAATTGGTGCATTCTGCGCGGTGGCTGGTTCTTTCATCTCGTTCTCCCTCCACGCCTCTTCGGGACACGTGCTCCGGGAACAGTGACGTACCCCTGCCCCACCAGACGCGAAGCTCCGCCAATGCCAAAACCCCTCTGCTCTACTGAATCGGCCGGCAAGGGATCAACGCGCCGGTCTGCCCAACAACCGCCTGGTGTCTGCTTAGCGCATTGCGGTGCTTAATCGTATGCTTGCCCGCGCCACGAACAAGGAGTAGCTCATCTCATCACACTGCTCTTGCTTCCCCGTTTGCCGGTCCAGCCACCCCTCGGTCTGTCTCCAGATGACCGTGAGGACCTTCCAGGCAGATGGCGATACTTGCGGCATGACATGTTCGATCAGAGGGTTGCTGAACTTCGTGAATCGCTTGTCCAGGTCGAAAGCCCGGACGATTACCGTCTTGGTCTTCTCTTGTACCATTCTCCACCCTCGTTCATCAGATGTCCGCTATGGCTACGACTTCAACCTTAGTTGGCTCCTTCGCCAACCACGCGGGAGCTGCTCTCTCGGCGAATTGATCATCACCCGTGCTCTGCGAACCAAAGGTGGAGTCACAAGGGATCTATCGCCCACTGGCCCTCGACCTTCGCCGCACTAACCTTACCCTGTCGGATGAGTCGTCTCAGCTTGCTCACCGGGTATCTGGTTATCTCTGATGCCTCCTCTGTCGATAGAGAACTCGGATCATCGGAGTTGGCAGCCTCTTTGGTGACGAGCTCGTGAAGCCGGATCTGTCTCAGAAGCAGCTCGTAGTCGCCCGTAAGTGTGTGAAATGGTCTCCTTGCCAGTAGCCGCTGCCCCCCCTTGAGGATCACTACTACACTCGTTCGTCTCCCGCCGGAGAGGACTATCCTATCGATTTCCCTAACATCGACGCATCTCTCTCCTCCAAGCCACAGCTCACTGTGGCTTGGGAGTTCCGCGTCCTATGCGCCCCATTCCTGAGGTTCCTACCGATCAAAACTACCTGGGCGTCGCTGATTATGGCTAGCCACCGCTATCCACCAGTCAGAGCTGCTTTGAGCATACCACAGGCTCCCGGGAGAGCATCTCCCGTAGAGTGGAGAAGTCAGGGAGACCGAGTATCCGCGCGATGGATCCATCTATCTCAGCCCGAACAGGATCCACGGCCATCTCGGGAAATGGTCCAAGTTGCCGATCGCACACCTTGTCGTATGCAGAGCCAAGACCTTGGAGTTCACCGCGAGACAGGGCTCTTAGATCAACTACAGGCAGTCCAGCAAGCACTGGCTTCTTGAAGCCAACCCACGCGCCCTCCGTCTCTTGTCTGCGAGCCAGTAGAGAGAGTAGCCCGAGTGTGGAGTTGAGCCATAGCACGACCGCCTTCTCGTGATCATCGGTTCGGAACCCTCTGCTCAGAGCAAAGGGCCACCATACGTTCGAAAGAACTGCTCCAGGTAGCCGCACGGAGACAAGACTCTGTGTGTTCAGCCGCAGCCCTTCGGCAACTAACAGCCTTCCCGCGAGTGGCCACAGATCCTCAATGTTGCGCAAGGGTCGGCCCTTTTTCGCCCTTGAAAGGGGCGATAGGTGGCAGTTCGGTTCCTGTGCGAGCGTGCACACGGTCTTGGCACTGTGCCCCCAGAACCCCGCGTAGGCGGTAGGTGTGGCGCTCCGGTTGAAACCATCGCTCACATCCCGTCTATCAGGTCCCAAACTGCCAAACTCCCTCAGGGCAGACAGTTGTATTTGAGCAACCTTCCCATGCCCCGGCAACCATAGACTGCCCTGGAGAAGGTGGAAGGCAGCGCGAATCAAGTCGGACTGTGCATAGCTGCAAGGGAGCATCCAGCCGTCATGGGACTTCAGCTCATCCCATGGATACGCGATGGCCTCACCGACCTTTTGCTCGCCGACAAAGAGCTCCAGCGCTCCCTGGCCATGTCTGATGTCGGGGACCCTGTTTGAGCTAAGCCTGTGAGCCACCGAGAGAGCCTCAAAGGCCGTGACGGGATTTCGCCAGAGGTTGACCCCGACAACACACGGCGGTTCACTTCTCCTAGCTGTGTCATCGTCAACCTTGGAGGCCACTAACAAGACCTCACTCAGACTGGTGTTTTCGGAGAAGTTCCATCGCTCGGGGTGCTGGCTAGCGATGATATAATCAAGGCGGTACTTCTCGCGGAGCAGTCTGCGAGTCTTCTTCCATGCGACCCCTGACAGAACGGTCTTGGGAAGCACAAGAGCCATCCGCCCCCCGGGCTTCGTGTGACGATGTGCCGTCGCCACAAAGACGGACCCCAACCCTGCGGTGATGCTGGCCGAGGCTTTGGATACCCTTACTAGCCTTCGGAGCTTCGTTTGCATCTGGGTTCGCTCATTCTCCGGCACGGAGCCGAACAGGAGATTCCCGCCTACGCTGCGAGTGAAGGGGGGGTTCATGACGCAGAGATCGAGATCTGGGAGCGGAGCTGAGGGCATTTCAACAGCTTCGTCGCCTCTTACCTGTCGCGTAGCGGGTGCAGCCGCAAAGAGGTCCATCTGGAGTTGCAGATACTTGCTCTGCAGGTATTCGATGCTGCCAAGACGGCGGTGTGGACCACCCAGGGGGAGGCTAAACAGGTTCATCTTCGTAAAGGCGATATGCGGGGCTCTTAGCGCCAGCGTGGAAGCAGTCAGGTGGATAGCTGAAGGGAGAACATCATAGCCATGGAGCACCTCTTCGACTAGGGTGGTGTGAAGAGCGACGACATCGATCTCCTGCCCTTGGGCTGCAGATTCGCTGATGTAGTTGTCCGTCACAGAGTCGGCGGCCGCCATCAACAGGGTTCCTGTTCCACAAGCAAGGTCGGCGACCCGTAGATGGCGGAGTTGCTCCAAGTCACGCCACTCCACATCCCAGGCATCAGGTCGGAGGGCCAGCTTTAGAAGCAGGGTCGCCGCAGGGATGCCGGTGTAGTACGTGCCCAGGTACTTGGCTTCAACCAAGAGGCGATGGTAGATACGTCCCATCAAATCGTGGCGTAGGGCTGCTCTCATGCCAACTATGCTCTGGGCAGTCGCAGCAAGGTCCTTCAGGGCTTCTATCATGCCCTGGGTCGCCGTGAGATCTCCAAGAATCTGACAAGCAACGTGGAAGATCGGATAGTAGTCAATATCGTCCAGGATGAATTGCCAGTGTTCGCCAAACTGACGCACGAGAGTGCCCTTGGCAAGCATCTTCTGCAAAGGCAGCACACGAGGGTCATGCTCCGCAAGTATCTCTTGGAAGATCATCGCGTTAATGACAACCAGACCGCTGATGCGGCTCACGGCATTCCTCTGGGCAGCAGAGAGTTGGCCGCTCATTCTGATTCCTCCTCCCCAGTTGAAGCCCCTTGTGGAAGCTCACGAATGCCCAGAGTCCGAGCCAGACGGCCGACAACTCCAGCTTTGGACGCTATGACGCCAGCGAATCCCTGTATCCCTACATCGAGAGCAGCCACTGCCTGTGTCACCACATCTTCCCGTACTAGCTGCTCAAAGGCACGGCGCAGAGCATTTCCTAGATAGCCCACATTGCCTTTGACGAATCCGGTGTCTTCTGATTCAGTGACTATGGCTATGCGGAGGTCACTACCTGCGAGGCAAGGCTTGAGGTTACTGAACTCCTCTTTCCGCAGTTGTGAAGGGTAGATGACTGCAACACCAACGTGGGCGATGCCTTCTTCGACACGCTTTCGGGCCGATTCAAGGGCTCGTCCCTCGGCATTTGGTTGGTCGGCGACCTCTCCCTCTATCACCAGTCTGAGGCCGCGGAAGCTCACGATCACATCCGGCATCCTGCGGGCCTGATCAAGCCCTGATTTCACGATGGTCTCCGGGGCAGTCACCACTCCTCGTTCTTGCAGCAACTGGGCTAGCAAAACGTTGAAGACTTCTTGGCGGTAGCCATTAGCCATTGTTCGTCAGCCCTCTCTCATCATGTGAATGCGCCCATGCCTCTCTGTGGAGCCTCATCACCAGGTCGAATAACCGGCCCGGCGTCTTGAACAGATAGTCAGGATTCTCTGCCTTCAGGTCATCCGCATTGCTTGAGCCATACCAGGAAGCAGCCACTGACGTAACCCCCGCTGCACGGGCTGCCTGGACATCCTCAGGTCTGTCTCCCACGTACGCTGCCTCCTGACAGGACATCGGCATCTGCCTAAGGGCAAGCAGAACGGGATCTGGATATGGCTTCTTTCTCGGTGTACTACCCCATGTCACCATCACACTCATCCTGCCTTCTAGGCCGAGGCTTCTCAGAATTCTCACCGTGTCTGTCTTGTTGCGAGATGTTACTACCCCCATCGGGATGCCCACGCCTGATAACTTCGTCACTACATCCTGAACGTTGCTGCGAATGCGCACTTCGGAAGCATAGTGCTGATCGAAGTAGCGACGGTATGCGGTCTCGAGTTCATCTACGCGGGACTCATCATGCTGTCTCAGGACTGTTCGCGGAGACAGGCCCAGCACGGCACGTAGTTCAGAGCTCCTGACTTTCCTGTTAAGCACTGTACTGATCGCCTTCTGGTATCCTTTGATCATGATTCCGGACGAATCTGCCAGTACCCCGTCCAAGTCGAACAGGACGCAGACCTTGGGCTCCCGGTATCTTGACATTGCTGTTGCCACGTCCTCCAGGGAGTGATCATCCCTCAGTCCGTAGGCCCTCCCTTCACGAATCAGCGCCGCGGAGCCCTCGCTGGATTGCGTCACTGAGCCACTAGGCACGAAGGCAAACGTGGGCTTGTTGCGGTCTTCTGCTTCCTTTGCGGCAATAAGTGCACCGCTCTCGGCCGGACACTCTGCTAGTATCACCGCCTCTGACAGGGCCACTATGAGCTTGTTTCTCTTTCTAAGGAATTCACCGAGAGGTCTGGTTCCCAAGGGGTACTCGGAGATCACCGCACCCCTCTCTGCGATTCTCCGCTGGAGAGATCGGTTCTCGGGGGGATAGAAGAAATCCAGTCCGCAACCAAGCACTGCTATGGTGCAACCTTGCGCCTCCAGCGCCCCCTTGTGGGCAGCAGAGTCTATTCCCAGGGCCAGACCGCTAACCACGCCCCAACCTCCCGTCGCGAACTGACCTGCCAGGACTTGGGTTCGCGCCTGGGCATCATGGCTGGCGCGACGACTGCCCACCATCGCGATAGCACGTCCCGGGATGTTCGACACATTGCCCAACACGTACAAGATGATCGGGGCTACAGCCTCCTCGTCTTTCAGGAGAGTTGGGTAGTCAGGCTCATCAATGGTCATGATACGCGCTCTCAGTTTGGAGGCCGCTTTCAATTCAGCCTCTAGCCTCCTTCTGGCCCTGTGCAGGTTGTTCTTGCTATCCTCCAAGGAGTTCGCCAGCTTCTTCCCCACGTGCTCCACTTGGAGGTAGTCCTGCGGGCCAGCCTCAAAGATCCGCTCGGGACTGCCGAAAGCCCTGAGGAGGAGTCGATGTCGCAAAGGGCCTACCCCCTTGACATCCCTGAGCCAATACCAATACGTCAGATCTCTCACACTCACGCCCCCTGCTTCAAAGTCCAGTGCTGGCTAAAACCGAGTCAACCTAGAAGGAGCTCTCCGTATGAGCGAGGACTGCGGCAAACACGTCTCTGGCATCAACTTGCCGGAGCGTCCGTGCCGCCTCGGAGACCGTAGTTCCGTATGTAACCACATCATCCACCACTAGGATACTGCTGCTCCCAACCAGCTCCTGTTCTGAGACCCCAAACGCTCCGTCCAGCTCAGAGCGCCTCTCAGTGCTACTGAGTCCCCTGAGGTCACGGGTCTCTCGCGCGAGGACTAAGACCCGGAAGGACGGGATGGCAAGTCTACTGCTGATGATGTCGGCGAGAATGTCTGGGATTCTGAACCCACGCTCCGCATAGCGTTCCACCGTCGTAGGAACTGGTGTGATGAAATCGACTCTAGATCTGAGGTCAGTCAACCCACTCAGGAAATCGGCCAGCATGTGCCCCAGTGCAACGGCAAGCTTCTTCCCTCCCCGCCGTTTCATCCTTCTAATGGCTTGGCTGAACGGGTTGGAGGATTGTGGGTCCCAGCCATAGCGATAGGCTCCCACACAATGGATCTCGCTAATGTAAGGCCTCAGATCGTGCTGCCCAATCCTCTCCACTGGGTTCACAGGCATTCCGCGTCTGTCGCACGTAGCACAGTCCAGCAGCGCCTTGTTCTTGGCGCAATCATCACAGTCGCCTCCGTAGCTGGATAGCCAATCCGGGACAGGGGGGATTGCCTTTGCCAGCCTGAGTCTTTCCTGACAGATGTGCTTGAGGCTAGCATCATCTGTCAGTATTCTTGCCTCATTGAAATGCTCGCGTGAGCGTCCGAAGTTGTCTTCGGCGCACAGGGCCACACCCACACAGTAGTGGGCATGGACGACGCATTCCTTGTGAGAGCGCTGCTCAGAGGCTGTACAGCGCCTAAAGAACTCGATGGCCTCTTCGTGGTCCTCAGCCTCGAATGCACGCAGTGCCAGAGTGAGGTTGATATCATCAGGGGCTCGAATGGACAAGCTGTTTCCCTCCGCCGTGGCTCGCTACTCCTGCCGTACTGCCCAGACATGAAAGCCCGTCCCGATATGCGAGGTAACCACGGGATAGTTGCGCCGGGCTTCCCCTGAATGCTGCGCGCATATTGTGGCACAAATCAAGCAATCTGTCGATACAGAATCACGGCTACTGAAGGATTCTAGCATGTGCGTTGCTAATGGCAATCACCAAGCCAAGCTCTGTCCCTTTGCCTCCGCAAACTAGGGGGATCCACGGTGCGCGACGACAACCCGGAAACCGTAGTCGGGAGCGGCGGGCGACGGCATGAACCAAAAGCGGGCGCTGACACCGACCAGATTGCGAAAGCTGAGGAAAGACCCACCACGCAGAACCCGACCTTCCTGCTCTCCAAGCTCTTCGCGTCCATCGTCCCGGTCGTAAGGATACTTCTTCAGTAGACTGGTCGTCCACTCCCACACGTTGCCGATCATATCCATCGCGCCATACGGGCTGGCCCCGTGCGGATAGACGCCGATAGGTGTCGTAGCTCGCACTGCCCCTTCGGCCGCGATGTTGGCTCTTGCCCGGTCGAACTCGTCGCCCCAGGGCCATCCCCGTTGATCCTCACTGCCCCGGGCGGCTTTCTCCCACTGAGCCTCAGTGGGTAGGCTATAGTCTTGGCCGGTCACCGCGCCCAGCCAGCAGCAGTAAGCCATAGCTTCATGCCAGCTTACACCCATAACTGGGTAATTAGGCCTGTTGAAGTACGAAGAATCCCAGAACTCGGGCCGGTCTCTGTGCTTCCGTTCATAGAACTGGAAGGAACCGCTGCGCTTTCCCTCAGACCTCGTTCTGTTCTCGCCGTGCCGCCAGTTCCATCCCCTGTCGGTCCAGTACTCTCGCTGATCGTACTCACCGGCCTCGATGAACCCGGCATACTCCTGATTTGTAACCGGGTATTTCCCGATGCGGAACTCGTCAAGGTATACCCTATGCCCGGGTTTCTCACCTTCGTTCTCTGCCGCGTCATTCCCCATCCAGAACTCCCCCGCTGGTACGTGCACCGTCTCCCCCACGCGGGGATCGCCTAGCTCGCCCAACACATCTCCCGCGCCGATGCGCACCCCCCGATCAACCTCTATCTTCCCCATGAGATCCAGCAGGACAGGCACCAGACCTTCATCCTTAGTCAGCCATAGAAGTAGCACCAGTGTCTCCCGCCACCAGTCCTCGCGCCCCAAGGTGAACAATAGGCCCTCCGCATCAGGTTCTCTAGTCAGCGCTTGTGCGGCGAAATACTCCTGTAGAAGCTGGTGCAGCATCCTAACTTGCTCATCTCCCACCGGCACTAGGAGCCCGGTCATCTTCAGTTCGTCGAACATTTCCTGAAGGCCGTATTCTTGCCTGCCTCGACACTCTTCGAGCACCTCGAAGGCGGATTCGATCTCGTAGTTGAGAGTCCGCCCCTTCTGCATCCTCCAGCCCAGACCTTCCAACGTAGAGTGCGCCCTAGACCTGATGGAACTGCTCTTGATCCGGCCCAGCATCCGGGGGCTTCGTGCGAAGCTGGCGAGTAGCTGCCCTCGGTTTGTCGGCAGCTCCCCAGTCGATCCGGCCTCTTTGATCATGAAAAGCAGCAATGGATTGCGAGCCATGCTGCGGAGCCGCTCGTCATCCGACACCCAGGCATATAATGACCGCCCTTTGTCCTCTCCTAGGCCTGCCACCAGATAGTCTAGCACATCGCTTCGGCCCTTCCCAAAGAATGCCCCTTCCTCGTCCTCCAGTTCCTGTACCACAAGCTCGTGCGACTGGCTCAGCTCGCCTTGGTAGTCCCTGTAGTCCTGCGTGCGGCACGTAAGGCAGTATGTATGCTGCGGATAGGTGTCCATCTGCTTGACCAGGGCCTTAGCTCCCTCGTCTCGAAACTTCCCCATCTCGTTTAGGCCGTCGATGAGCACGAAGCAAGGGGCGCTGGCTAGCAAAGCCTCGGTGTCCTCCGGAGAGAGGTTTAGCACCCCCTGGCGGTTCAGAGCTGCCCTCAGGATGGGTAGCAGGTCCTTGTCACCTGCGTATTGGCCAAGGGGGACAAGAATGGGGATGATGGCCTCGTCGGGATCTTCAAGCGACTTCTTCGCGGTGACCCACATCAGCCGCTCGAGCGCGGTGGTCTTGCCAGCACCAGGATCGCCCAAGATGACAACTCTCTTCCCAGCCTTCTCCACGGCTTCGATCAGGTCCTCCTTGGGCAGCTCGTCCGTTCCTACAGGGAATGGCGCGTCATAGAGAGATACGTTCATAGGCAGGGGCCTGGCTTTCTCGTCAATGTATCGATCATCGCTCCACCGCTGGTAGGTCTCATCGGCGATAATGGCCTCCAGCTGCGCCACGACTTGGTCCTCGCTAATCTCCGGCCTCTCCGCCTTCTTGGTCAGTATGTCTCTCAGGTCTACTATCTCCAGCAGGATAGCCACCTGTCCGGGGCTGAGTCGCTGGCTCAAAACTCGGCGATAGCACTCGACGAAATCAGGGATGACCCGCGCCGGGTCGAGTCCCTTTCTCTTTATCAGCACTCTGGTGATGGGATCGCTGCCCAGATGCTCGCCGAGAGCCTGCTGAATGAGCTGCTGATCGATGGGGTCGCGATTCAAGATGTGGCCCCCAATTTGCCTGCCGACACCCGGATCGCGGAAAAACGATGCTATGCCGGTGAGCTTATACTGAGGATGTGCCTCAAAGTAGAAGTCGAACGCCTCGCTCAGTGTCTCAGTCAGGCGGTCATCGAAGTTGGGCTCCAGCAGCCCGGCCCGCTTCAACAGCCTCCCCGCTCTGGTGCCGTCGAGTGCTTGTGCATGATGCTTGAGGATGTCTGTAGCTATGTTGGCAAGAACACCGGCGCCTACTGAGAGAGGGGTGAATGGTTCGGGGATAGGCATGCAACTACTCCTCAACATCCGCCGGTCTGCTAGCCACAATATCTACCCAACCTTCGGGCATCACTGTTCCGCGCAGACTTGCCCCTTCTAGGCGAGCAGCTCGGAGGTTGGCCCCTTCAAGATTGGCGGCCCACAGCTCAGCGTTCTCTAGGAAGGCTCCGTCTAGGTTTGCCCCCCTGAGGTCGGAACCCCAAAGCCCGGCCCCTCTAAGGCTGGCGCTGGTAAGGTTGACCTCCCGCAAGTCGGCGCTCCAGAGCTTAGCCCACTCCAGGTCGACGAACGACAAATCCGCACCTCGGAGTTGTGCGCCCGAGAGATTGGCCTGCTTCAGATCGGCGCCAATAAGCTCTGACCCTGTCAGGTCAGCGCCTTGAAGGTCGGCTTCTGTGAGGCTTGCCTCGATGAGATCTTGATGAGCCAGATCACATCCCCTCAGACTTTCCCGGGTTTTGTGGTATCGCATAGCAGCCGCATAGTCCTCACGCCTGACGCGTTCCTTCTCCAAGGTCTTCTCAAACTCGAGGCGGCGCTGGTGCCTCCTGCCCTCCAGCACGTAGCCCACGACAGTCGCAACAACACTCCCCGCGACACCTATGAAGCCCCCAAGAAAGACGAGAAGCATGTCTCGATCCACGTGTCACTCCCCCTGGCCCTCCAGCCACTCCTCCACATCCCTGACCAGCCTTTCCTTCTCCTCCCGATCCTGGCGCAGCCTTTCCTCAATCTCCCTCTTGGTCTCTTCTCGCTCAGCTCTGCACGTCGGGCATTCGTCTCCGTCGTACCGCGTTCCGCACAGGCCACAGAAGACCGGCAGTTCCTGCATAGGAAACAGTGGCGCTACGATGACCACGACTTCCTGGTCTTTCAGCTCATACAGGTACTCTCCAATGTCCACTCCCCCGACGTCAATGTCTCCTAGACGCCCTGGATATCGCACAGGCCCTCGTATGACCTCAGCGCCTATCTCTACAATGGAATCATCATGCTGTCATCTTGAACAAGTTGCTGGACTTTTTTGAGTGCGTTCTCATCAAGCAGGGAATTGTCCAGCTTGTTTATGAGGCGGTCTTTCTCTTCATGCACGGGTTCTTTGAGCAGTTGCATGAACGTAACCAAGGACACTCTAGCATATTCGGGTATCGTTTGGCTGAGCTTGGGAACCCAACCCCGCAAATCCTCTTCGGGCTCTGAGCCGTGGACGAAAGTGCTCCTGATCTCATACCCACGGCGGAGCTCTATGTACACTTTCAAAGGTTTGAACCCGAGGAAACGAAGCAGGGCAGATGCTCGCTGGCTGAGTCTGTGAGACAGTTCCGCCCTCTCCTTCGCCTTGAGATACAGCGCTTCCAGGCAAGTGATTGCTGAAGTCATCTTGCGTTCGGTAGGCGTCGGAGGGTGTAGCAGGGCATCCTTGTACCTGTGAAGGGCTATGATTAGGGGATCGCTCCTTTCGGCCGACGGTCCGTATGGAGGGTACTGACGCAGCAAGGGCCTCATCTTGCACATGAATATCCGCAGAGCATCAAGATCAGCGGCTGTGACCGTGTACCGATAAGTTGTAGAGGGCGTTGACGGAGTGTAAGAATCGTAGCCAAGGGCTAGGATGGACTCTGCGCATACCCTTTGTCTCAAAGAGCTAACTGATCCCAGCCGGAAGAGGCGCAGCACGTTCAGGATTGTCTCGATCTCCAGTTGGACTTCTGGCTGCTTGCTGCTGCGGAAGCCAAACTCCAGTATTGCCGAGGGGTGCCAGATAGAGACCGGAGACGGAGCTTGGCGCACCAGCTCGTCAAACCGCACTTCTGTCTCGAAGTCGGATGGTCGGGGGCGTCTCAAGATGAAGTCATCTTCGATTTCGTATTGCTCGTCTTGAAGCCAGATTCCGTCTAGCCATAGGGCGATCCTCCAACTAAGGGCAGCCTTGTCGAGATCTCTGATGAACGTAGAGACCCGGTCGACTAGGAATTCATCTTCTATGTCTCTGTTGACCGCCTCGCTTGCGACTGACTGCACGAATCGTGATAGCCAAAAGCCAGCTTGAGCATCGGAGACTTCATAGTGTTTCGAAATCTGGCTGATGCAGACAGAGTACTCAGGGACCCCCTTCTCCACTTTGTCAATGGAGTTGAACAGACCGAGTTCATCCATCCAATGCCACTCTTCCTTCTCAACAGGCACGGACGATGACCGCAAGCCGATGCCTTCGCCGACGTTGTACTCAAACCGTTGGACTTCGTTCTTTACGTATGGCACTCTGGTGTAAACTAGGGCCTCGATGCTCCGCTGCTGTTCGATTTCCTTGACCGTTTCCTTTGAAACCGTTGATAGCAGAGCTGGTAGCGTTTCTTGCACTTTGACCCACCTCGGTATTCTTTGCAGCGGACTAGCTGGAAACACCCGGGCCTCGTGGCGCCACGTTATCGGGCCCATTCAGCCTTGTCTCCTAGGATCTCCTGATTCGGTTGGCGACCACGAAGCCGAGAAGCCCCGTGAGGAATATGCCGAGCAGGGCCTCGACACCGGCAGCCAGCTGGCTATCGCCAGAAGGGATACGGAACCTGCATGACCTCCCCTAGCTCCGCCTTGAGCCAGCCGTACGTCAGGTAATTCAGTGGGTTCTCTTCGAACAGGTGGCTCATGGGCAAGATAACGTCGATGAGGTGCGTGCTAGTTGACATTCGGCCCGTGCTGCGTAGGATCTCGTCCACGTGTTGTGACACGGGCGTGTCTCCATCTACTCCGATGGTCGCAGAGGCGATATCCGTGGTGACGTCAGCCGGCACGAGGCAAGGAAGAACCCTCGCCTTCGCCTCATCAGCCTCAGGAACGACGGTTATTCGCACATAGTCCCTTGAGGCTGGTACGCTTGCCAACACAGATACCGGCCATTGGCTGAACAGGTTCATCCGGTTCGAGATGGTCTCGAAGTTTGCCTGTACCAGGGATCGGTAGCATTTCATAAACTGAACCACCAGCTTTCCTACGTATTCGCGCAGCAGTTCTCTCGAATACAGCAGCTGGCTCACGGGCGGGCCGTCGCCTGGCCCCTCTTCGAGATCGGGCTCTGGCAACCACGCAAGATCGTAGGTGTCATTCAACCTTGAGAGACACAACGCAAGCCTCCCCAGCTTCTGGCTCATTTCGATGTACTCTCTAGAGCGGTGGTCTAGCTTCGCCAGTGCCTGCGTGCTGTATTGCTCAACCGCCTTGGAGGTGGTGATCTCGATTCCCTTACACCTTAGCTCGTTGATCAGGCTCACCGCTCGTTCCTCGATCAGAGGGAGCGGTTCAGCGAACCACTGTTGCTCAATCAGGTTTGCTAGCTCGTTCCAGACATCCTGCTTAGCGATGCGCTCAGGTCCGTACAGCGACACACCGGGAAACGGTAGGCCCAGTTCAGAGTTAACGACGCGCCGAACGAAACTAGGGTCTCTCAATATGGACAGCACTATGCCGCCATCTGGGTCATGCAGTTTGAACTCTTTGTCTCCCCCCACGATAATACTAGCTCCGAATGTGGGATACTCGTCGCACAATGTGACTTGGACCCTGTCTTTGGGGGCGTCTCGCCCCCTGTAGCAGTAGCTCACCTCGCGAAACCCCGGCGACGCCCATAGGTCGACACCCAGTGCCTGCGCACCCGCGTCCCCCTCAGGATAGGGATCCAGGAGGTACTTGAGATCCGAGAAGTACAACTCCACGATTCCCCAATACCATCTGAGCAAGCGCTGGCCGAACTCGCTCGCCCTGGGCTCCGGATCGTCTGGTAGATTCGGCACTGCCAGCTTTCGATTTGCACACTTCGAGAAGACGTGCAGGTCTGCCTGAAGCGCCTGCTCAAGGAGGTGGTCCTGAAGGCTCACGTCGTCCAAGTTGCCTGAGAGCAACTCGAGGAGCTTCTCCGACGTTGACCTTTCCTCTGGAGAGGCTGCACCCACAGACGAACAAAGGCCCGCAATCATCTCGCTTGTCGGCGTCTTCAAGTTCCCGTGCTGGGCCATCAAGTGAAGGTAGAGTATGTAGTCGCCCAGTTCATCGAACAGGAATCCCACCGGCCTCTCGTCCCTCGGCTCACCCTTAGACTCAAAAAGAATCCCCTCATCCAGCAGCCTCGGGTACAGTTCCGTTGGCAGATCCAACGAGTCGAGAATCTTCAGCGCTTCGCGCCTCGGTATGCTCGCTGCATCCCCGGCCTCCCACAACGACTCTCCGCATCTCATCAGAAACATCCGGACGTCACTTGGATCTACTCTCAAAGCGAAATAGTCGGCTACTCTCTGCACCTTGCTATCCAAGTAGTCCTCAAACAGCTTGTTTGTGGGCAGGTGATCCAGCAGGCCAAGACTTCTCCCTGAGTACGCATCGCAAAGCAGGCGAAGTACCAGCGGGTGTCTGCACCGATTGGCAGCATCTGGGGTCAGCTCGAACTCCGCGTCGAAGTACTCCTGGTACTTCCGCAACGCTTCAGAAAATTCGTCATCCGTCCACCTCCCGAGTGGTGTGCTGATCGACCTTTGAACAGGGTCTTCAGTCGGCGACACAGGGCCCGGGCGGTAGACGAGATGTGACGGAAAGTCCAGTAGGAAGCGATACCACAGCGTGTCACGACAAGTCAGACAAATCTTGACATGTGGAGCTTCGGCATATCGCCGGAGTAGTTCGAGGATCGCCTGCTTCATCAAGAAGATGTCCTCGTTCTCACTCACACCATCTATGAAGATTATCCCCTGGACCTGGCTTTTCTGCAGGACTCGTATGAAGTCCTCCATCCCGTGCTGCAATCTAGTGCCGCGTTCAGCGGCGTAGCCTAGCTCGTCTGCAATCCGCATGAGCAACCCGGAGTGCGGTTCGAGTCGGTTTCTGCCACCCAGCAACAGAACCGGCTGAGCATCTGAGTACGATTCGGCCAACTGACACAGCAGGTTGGTCTTTCCGCTACCGGAAGCGTCCACCACGACAAAACATCGCTTGTCAGACTCGAGGAAACTGCGGAAGTCTTCTTCCGCTCTTCCCCTTGTGACATACAGCTCCCGAATGTACTTAACCCCGGTCGCCCGCGCCTCCTCCCTAACCTGTTTCTGACAGGTTCTCAACAAGCTGGGCAGAGTGTGCCGTTCTAACTCGATGCCAAAGTACTGTCGTCGCAAGTCTTGACGAGTATTGTTCAGCCGCAGATCCAGCCATGATCTGTCATGATACTCAATCGCAAAAGAGTAGTCAGGCTGAAGCTCGTCTCTCACCCAATCGGAGCACGCGGACGATGGTTTTTGGGTCGTGTTGAGGATGTACTTCTGGGGATTGAAACCCGTGATCTTGTCAACTGCTTTCTTCACGAATCGCTTGAATCTGGAAGGCGACTGATATCCCGCCCACCTCTTGTATTGGAAGATCACCAACTCGCCGCGATCTGCATCAATGCAGAGTGCATCTCGTCCCCGGTCCTTGTACCCCCCAAGTGGCTGTATCTTGGTGTAGCCCTCATCGAACCACAGAGCCGAACAGAGGTGCTCAAAAGATTCCCACGATATGGTGCTGTAGTCGATCTTCGTCATGCAGTCTCTCCAGACGAGAACCCAGAGCGTCCGTTGGCCCGACTACTCCTCCGACTTGCGGATCAGTTCGTCTTTCGCCACCCGATCCTGACCCAAACTCTGCTCGGCCACTCTCTTGGCCTCTTGTCGCTGTGCGCTACACGTTGGACACCCGCCTCCGTCCTAACGCGTACCGCACAAGGCACAGATAGTCGGCATTTCCTGCACAGGATTTGGAGGCGCCACGATGACTACGACTTCCTGGCCTTTCAACTCATACAGGTACTCTCCAATGTCCACGGGACCAACAGCAATGTCTCCCATCTCGCTGGGATAGCGCACAGGGCCTCGTATGACTTCAGCGCCTATCTCTTGGGCTATGAGGGCTAGTTCTTCTGCGTTGTCTGCCCTTACCATCATTGCATCCTCAATGTCGTTCAATCCACAGGATGACTGACCGCGCGATGCGATTAGGTTGGTCTCTCTTCAGCCTGGAGTTGCTCGATTGTCTCTTCGAGAACCTGGATTCTTTCTTTCAAATCTTTGCTTCCTTGGTTCGCCCTGTACGTAATATAGGCCAGAATCAGCCCTAAAGGCCCCCCTGTGCTCACGATTGCCACGAGATTGTCAAGCACAGCATCCATAATCTTACTAGGCAGGGGCTTGTCCGACACAGTGATGTCGAATCGGGGCATCCTTACCACGACGGTCTCCGTCCCCGAATCCCTGACGGTTTCTCCATAGATGTTGATCGTCACTCTCTGTGTTCCAGGCTTCTTGGCTGTTATCTGCCAGAGCCACACAGCAGAATGTTCTGTGGTGACAGCGTGCCGACGGGGGCCATTCTCAGGACTAATGTCAAAACTCGCGGCTATCAGTTCTGCTGACATAACTGGATAGACTTGTATCGTTTCCTCGGTTCTCTGAATCGTGCCATCCTTGGAAAACCTTTCGACAACAAGCACCCCCGTAACATAGGCGGGGTGAACTCCAATCTCGGCGAATTCAGGATTGAGTATGATTTCGAGCGTTATCTCTTCGACCTCCTCAATAGCCATTTCGGAGGTATATGTAAGTTCCAGCCGTCCTAGGGGAATCGGCGTTGGTGGAAGAGGTGCGCGGGTCGCCGTTGGTGGAAGAGCGGTTACTGTACGGTGAGGCGTGGGGCTGGCCGTTGAAGTCGGCACGAATGCTAGAACGGCTGTGGCGGTAGGGATTGTCAGCACTGGAGTTGGGCTCGCAGCCAAGTACGTGGTATAGACGAATACGCCACCTACGGCCAGTACTCCCAGCATGAGGATGCCGGTCAAAGAGACACACACAGTGATGAAGACCCTGTGTCGTCCACGGTCTTCCATCTCATCCTCCTGCGGACCGAGTGCTGATTCACGTCGCTATAAGGGCACGATTTCCTGAATGGTGTATTGTCTGCCAGCAGGTTGATGAAGTAGGGGAGCGAAGTTAGTGGATTGTACCACAATACCGAAGACAGCGCAAGTTCAGTTCCACATACATCAAGAGGCCCCGCTGTTTGGAGGAGAATGTACCAGGGTATTACCTAACCCTTGACAATCGTCTCAACGGGGCCTCAAGGGGATTGTAGCACCGAAACTAGTCTCTCGCAATGGGTTCTGGACAGGAGCCTAGCTAGTGGGCCGTTCCTGGTCTAGTAGCAACAGAGCCAGCGACGCGGGTTCGTTGTCAGGGTCAAGTTGGAGGACCGCCTTGAGACAGCGACGCTTCTCTTCGAGAGTGTCGGCCTCACCTGCCACCCAGAGCCAGGCGCGGATTGCATGATGGGCGAAATGGCGAAGAATGGGTTCCTCGACGAGTCTGCGTTTCTCAGCTTCTCCAAGTGACCTGAGAGAGGTCATGGGGAGCAAGCTGCGTTCGGATTTCCGGAACAACGTACTCTGCAATTGCAAGCAGAGCCTTTACATGAAACGGCTCCCGCCTACCCTTTTCTGTGAGACGAAACCCCCGTGTGGCTTGCACTGTTTCACCGACCGAGTCGTCCAGGTGCCCAGCACCTTCTTGGTTCCGCAGGTCACGAATCAACTTCTCGAGCGTTATTTCTAGTGCGGCGCCATCTACCCCAAGGACGGTGACCGTCTGCGTGAGCCATTCGGACAGCGGGATTCTGTGCGCGTTAAAGTCGAACAGGTCAAGCCGCTCGCCATGTTCGTCGAAGTGAAATGACGGTATGTACAACAGGTACTTGCGGCGCTCCCTGGATGCGTCGTGGATCAGTGGATGGAAGGTTATGTCGGGCATAACCCTCTCTACAACTGGGGAGGCCCCCCTGGGCCGGTCGCACAGCAGAACACACAAGTGCCCTGCCCAGATCCACCATTCCGGCGGCTGACCACTCTTGTACGCCTCAACGCTTCTGTCTATGGCACTGAGTATACCATGCAACCGAAGGCGGGTCTCTGTCTGTGTTCGTTTTCTAGCGCGGGTCAACTTCGGCTCCTCTTAGCGCAAGCGAAAGCTCCGCGCGGTGCCTGGTTAGAGACGTGAGTCTTCGCCAAACCGAGGATGACTGCTACGCCTCAGCCGTCTCAGTTGGCACCGCGTGCCTGTCATGTTCGTGCCAACTGGTATCGCAGCTCAATCATCCCAGTCACAGCCCCGTTGGAGTGTTCCGCCCTCGCACTGTAAGCTACCCAGCCCCTACAGAAGATGATCCACCGCGGTTGCCCTTATCTCGGTGGACAGCATCTCAGCGACATGCCTCGCAATGTCACCCGAGGTCGTTCCCATCACTGGACGATTGACGCCCACGATAGCCGCAAGCCCCCTGTGAGAACCTGTGTCACGTTGGATCACGATCGTTGACCTCCAGACAGCAAAGAAGGCCAAGCACCCTGTGTGGTGAACAGCACTTATGATACCCTCCTTCCTGTCGGCATCTTCAAGCTTGAAGGTCCAGTGAGCCATGGGCACGCTCACCCTCATCATCTTGGCGACACCTGCGCAAGCGTCGAAAACATCCTCGAAAGAACCCTCTGCGATCAGTCCTGACATTCGTGCCGCGTATCCGAACTTCCCCCTACTTGCCTTCATCTCTTGAAGCCAGGCGAGAGTGCCTTGCAGGTCTTCGAACCTGACTCCGCAGTGCTCGCAGAACTGCGCAGCAGCCCTCGTCTGCACTCCACAGACCTGGCAAGTGAGCAGGAGAGCCTCACCACATGCTGAACAGAACCCAACCTCCCTTTCGTTGTTGAAGCCACATCTTGGACAGGCCCATGCGAGTATCTGGAGTCGCAGACGATCTTCCGAGACCCGTGACACAGTCCCGCAATGCTGGCATTTTGCGGTGTCCCATGCCGTCTCTTCCAGGTCCGACGAACCGCAGGTTGGGCATTTGAACGCCTCTAGTGTCACTTCTCTACCTCCTTTCAGCAAACTACCGACAGCGTCGTCTCTTTGCTGCCCCGAGACCTCCTCATAGGCCGTTATCCCAACGCCAAACGCTCCCTCACGCCGTGGATAGCGCACAGGGCCTCGGATGAGCTCGGCTCCTATCTCTTGAGCTATGAGGTATAAATCCCCACGTGTCATCCGCTCTTGTGTCCCTACTGCTCGAACGTTTTGCCGCCTGTCGACACGAGGTACGCCCATTCCATGTGTGGCAGACGAACAACAATCCGATCAACGGGTGCTGCTGCGAGCGCAGCGGACCTGCACATCAAGGACACGTACCCCTGGACCTTGAGGCACATGGCGTCTGGTGAGCTGAAGAATGGCTCGCCCGGTGCTCGTCTCACTATGGCGGTCACGCCCTCTGGCAACGCGCCTATCGGTTGCACTGTGTAAAAGCCGATTTCAGTGAGGACGATTAGAGTGGCACAGAAGCAGCACAATGCGAGGAGCACGGCCACTGGAATCGGAAGCACCTTGCGAATCATTTCTCTTTCGCCTCCTAGACCAGACTGCGAGTAACGGCCAATGTGACCAGCGTTTTGCTCCTGCTCACTGACTCAAAGTGACGGTCCAGTTCCCGTCCCCTGTCACGTCCAGAAGGTAGTTCCCAGCGTCCCGCACTCCATTGGCGCTGGAGCCTTCACACGCGCCTATCTCGTTTGCCAACAATGCCACCGAGTCGCCTTGCTCATCAAGGAGATAGACTATGAAGTTCCACTCACCGTCGTGCGTGTAGTCGCATCTAATCAGGCCACTGGAGAGACGGAATAGCTGAGTGGCCTCGTTGCCATGGCCGCCAAACTCCAGCAGCACAGGACGGGACGCTGGTGTCGGTGGAGGTTGTGTAGGAGTGGGCTCTGGTGGCGGGGGCGGGGCCAGCGTGTCTTCGGGCAGTGGCTGGCTTGGTGGCGGGGCCGCTTGCTCGGTGGGGACCTCAATGGGCGGTGCCTCCGCAGGAGCGGATGGGCAGCACTGGAAGAAAAACCCTAAGAGCAGCGCCCCCATTACGACAAGTATTAGACTCTTCATGGTATTTGCTCCTCTCTCTGTTCCGCACCTCTCAATCTAGAAGATGGCCTCACTAGCCACACGCAGCGAGCGCCGCTTGGTGTCTAGCATTCTCGGCGTTGATGTCAGCAGCTTTTTGGTTCTCGTATATTTCGATTTGCCGTTGCAGGTCTAGAGCCCTCCTGGCATCCCGGTCTCGTAGCGCTTTTTCCATTTGATACTCAAGCCAGGCAAAGGTCGATTGGTACGAAGCGTCAATGTAGGCCAGCATCTGTTGGTGATAGGCATTCTCAACGTCCACGCAATACGTGTCAACAGTCGGTGCTGGTGGTGGGGCTGGCGGAGATGTAGGAATAGGTGGAGCCGTGGGCGCTGGCTGTGGCGTGTAGGTCGGGTAGGGTGTATAAGTTGGGTACGGCGTTGACGTAGCTGTGGGCGGAACCGGTGTCGGAGTAATCAACGGTATGACTCTGGTGTTCGTCGGCGTGGGAGGCTCTGGCGTAGGTGTTGGGAGGACGGGTGTCGGACTCTGTGTCGTCGGCGGCGGGGAAACCGTGGGTGTGGGCGTGTCAACGGCCTGGACTGCCTCTGGTGTCTCCACGACACGACCTTGTGTCAGATACATCAGCAGGTATGCCCCGATGAAACCGAAGACAAGTGCTACGGCTACGCCCAGCACCCCAACTACTATCCACTGGCTTCGTGACATCTTACCCTCGACTGTCAGGATCAGTCCAGGATGACGCTACGTTTGTGAGGCGTTGACGAGGTAGGGAGCCAATGTGCTGCTATTGTACCGCAAGCCAGGAGAACTGGCAATCGCAGTTGGGTATAACAGGACGAGGCCCCGCTGTTTCGAGGAGGAGAATGTATCAAAAGGTGTAACCACCCATATTCTTCTCGCAGCAGGGCCTCAACGCTATTCTAGCATTAGCAGCGTCAATTGCCAAGGAACTCGCTGTCAAGGTTCCTGATCTCTCGCTGATGCAAGAGCGCTAACCCTGCACGAGCAGACTGGCTTTCGGGGTTCAACTCTAGCACCGCTTCTAGGCAGCGACGCTTCTCGTCGGGGTCGTCTGTTTGGACTGCCAGCCAGAGCCAAGCGGCGACCACCAGCAGACGGAGCCTGGCAAGTGGCCTGGAACGAGTTGCTAGGCGGGGATTGCGTTGTTGATGCCAGGATGCAACAGTCAATTCGAGCAAGTGACAAAAGGAGTTGGCGTGGATGATGCTCTGAAGGGATTCCCCAACGGGATGAGAACACTCTGGAAGTTGCCATCTCCTAAGACGAACGTAAGACTTGAGTTCCGGCGTGCATCGTATAAGGCGGTTTGTATGTCGTCAAGCCCAAGTCTCTTGTCTATTCTGACATACTGGTTGCCTTCAAGAACTATCCTGCGGGTTATGCCCGCTTCAATACTCATCGGCAATCCTGAATAGTCCACAGTGTCCGTAAACAGTTTGCCTATCCCGTAATTAGATGGATCGTGAGCTGCCTTGTTGTAGAGAAGCCATCTGTCCAGTTTAGCCGATGAGCTAAATTGGTTATAAGCAACTTTCGCGCTGACGAAAGGGCTATATGTTTCTACTTCATCTGGGTTTATCTTGACGACTGATGCGGGCTTGCCACCTATGTTCGTTACATCCAATGCAACGACGAAGTTGTTATCCCAAATAACGTCACCATCCTTGGTTTGGCAAGGTGGCTTCCCGAAAGTGCTGTAATTGGGAAATAGAAATGCAGTGCTAACAGAGATTCTTGCTAACTGAGACTCTCGCGCAATTCGATTGGCCCCAAGCGCGACAAGTATGCTGACGGTTGCGATCAAGGCACTCGCAACAGTCAATACGATATTCCAGTCAACTTTGCGAGGTTGACTACCACTCATCGTACTAATCAGAGCCTGCTAGAGCTTTTGCTCTGGTGGCTTGTCCCGCGGTGACCGCGCCCAACTACTGACTAGTCGGACATCTTTCCACCCAGGCACCCATTCCTCACACCAAGCGAACCTCTATCCGAACGACTATGCCGTGTGCACGCTCTCTCAATTGTCCCCCAAAAGCTTGCTTGTCGCAAGCTAATACTGACCATTGGTTGTTCGTCAAATCCACACGAGGCGAAGAAGATCCCCGGCATGGTCTAGGTCAACCCAACCACAATATCGGTTCCAGTTCCATTACCCCATTTGCGCTCTGCATTGGAAAGCGTGTGGATACTGCGGAGGCGCGGCACAAGGACGAAACCACCCTTAGCGTCTTAGTTCGATCTCGTCGCAGAACAGCGGGACCTTTAGATAGGTACTCCACTCGGGGTTCGAATCCCGGTTGGCCACCATTGCCTCACGCAAGCACCAGTTCGAGAGTATATGTAGGAAGTACTCCCCCGGGGATTCGAACGCGCGCACCGTCGTCACCGAGTGGTGAGAAAGGAGACAATCGAGTGCAACGGTCATGATTCAGGCGGACGCCAAAGGACACTCAGAATAGCGAAGATGAACTGACCTTTGAGGCCTCAAACGACCGGACGGGTCAGGCAAAGGCTGCTCCTATGTGAATCCTTGTGCCCGCCGCTCGCCCACTACCTTCATTACCGCCTGGGGTTCCGCGAAACCTCTAAGCTTCGGCGCACATCCCTGGGGGGAGTCCCTGAGAGATCGTCACTTTGTTTCCAACTTGTCGACTGCGTGCGCCAAGTCCAGGGCGCTTGGCCTTGTATACATGCGCGTGGTGTTGAGATTCTTGTGACCTAGCAGGGTCGCCACTTTGTCAAGAGATACACGGGCATCCACGAGGTTCTTGCCAAAGGTGTGACGAAGCGTATGTGGGGTCACGCTATCCAGCCTCGCCAGGTACGTGTACTTGCTGGCCACGTATTGAATCCCCCACGGCTTCAATCGGCCCTTCTGCTTCCCCACAAACAGATAGTCGTGCGCGGCATCAGGCCGCACTTCCAGGTAGGTGACCAGAGTCTTCCGCACATCAGCGTTCAAGGGAACCATTCTGTGTTTTCCACCTTTGCCATCCCGAACTGTGAGCTGGCCTTTTCGTTCAGAGATCTCGATGTCGGAAAGTCGTAGGTCAGAAACCTCGCTCACCCTGAGGCCTGTGTGAAGAAGAAGCATGATCAGTGCCTGGTCGCGTGGATTGCCCTCCTTTTGCACCGCACGCAAGAGCGCATATTGCTCCTTCTTGGTCAGCCATTTGGGAGCCAGTTCAACCTCTTGGACGATACTGATCCCCTGTGCGGGGTTGGCCTCGATGAGGCCCTCCTTCCTTGCCCAGTCGCACAAAGCTGAGATTGACGCCAGCTTGCGGTTGACCGTGGCTGGCTTGGACGCCTTGACCTGGAGCAAGTAGCCCTTATACTCTCTCACATCGATAGGGGTGATAGCCTCGGGCGTCATTTCATCACCATTGCTGTTCTGGAACCATTCGCTGAACAGGCGCAGGTCCCTGAGGTAGGCTTCGATGGTGTGTTCGCTTTTGTCCGAAGCCCTCAGGTACTGTCCGAATCTGGCCAGCGGTTGTGTTGACACTCGATGACTCCCAGCGGGGTAGAGCAGTGTTGAGAGGCGCCGCGCGGTGTTATGCTGGGAAAATTCTGGCAGTTATCTGCCTGATTATAGCAGGTTATGTGGGCAATATCCAGGTGGATTGCCCGCGTAACGTCTATTATGTTAGCAATTGGGGCGATGACAGGCAAGGTCGCCTCACCAATAGCCAGGGCTGACACATGGCTGATCTCAAAGCGAAAGGACAGCGTTCACGCATCTCCCGCCGAACTCGCAACGCAGGCTGCCGCCCGGCGTCCCATGGCTGGAGAGATACTGCCGGGGAGGAACGCTGGACGGAAGCTATTGTTGCGATGTGTCCCTAATCTTCTCGCTGATGCGGTGGAGTTGTTGTTCAGCCAGGGCTATTTGCGGCTTCACTTCCAATCGTTTGAATATGTCCAGCGCTGTCTGAATGAATTCGCGGGCTTGCCTCAAATTGCCCAGACTCTCCTCCAGCAGCGACTGCTGTCTCAGGGTAATTGCCTTACCATGCTGATCGCCCAGCTGCTCCTTGATCTGGAGACTCTCTGCGTACAGCCGTTTGGCCTCATGATACTCCTCCTGAGCGTGGGCAACCCTCGCCAGTCCGTGCAGCGTGACAGCGACGCCGCTTTTGTCGCCAAGCTGCTCGCTGATCCTGAGGCTCTTCTCATACAACCGCTGTGCCTCACAATACTTGCCCTGCGCTTGGGCCAGCACTCCCAGTTGGTGCAGCGAGCTGGCGATGCCCTGACTAGCACCCAACTGCTCGTTGATATTGAGACTCTCTTCATACAGCCGTTGAGCTTCACCATACTCCCCCTGATCTTTCGCCAATGTCCCCAGTTGCACCAAGGTATTGGCGATGAGGCTCTTGTCGCCAAGCTGCTCGCTGATCTCGAGGCTCTCCTCATACAGCCGTTGGGCCTCACCGTATTCCCAGCTGAGTTGGGCCACAATTCCCAGATTGTGTAGAGTGCTGGCGATCATGTCTTGATTCCCGAGCCGTCTTGAGATTCCTAGGCTCTCGACATAGAGCAATCGTGCCTGTTCATAGTCTCCTTGCTGGAAGGCCAAGATTCCCAGGTTTTGGAGAGTTTTGCTGGTCAACTGTTGGTCACTGAGCTGCCGCGAGATGTGCAGGCCTTGCTCATATGCGCTTCTGGCCTCCTGGTAGTTCCCTTTCACCTGAGCTTGCAGCCCCAAGTTGTGCAGGATCTCAGCGACTATGTCTTGGTCGCCTAGTTCTCTTGAGATGCGGTGGCTTTCTACGAGCCAACGGCGGGCCTCTTCCCAGTGCCCCTGACGATGATACAGCATTGCTAGTGTGTTTGTGACTCGGGCCTTATCCTCTACACTCGACAGATGGTCTGCAGCCTCCACAGCCCACCGTGCATGCTCAAGGCCCTCCGTCCAGTAACCTCGCAGAGTGAGAAAATCCTTCATGGCATGCATGTAGCCCACTACTATGTGCCACTCCTGCATTTGATGGCTGCATCTCATTGCGCCAAAGATGTTCTGCCGCTCTGTGTCCAACCCGTCATGGTCATCAGTGTGATCCAATGCGTACTTCAGGAAGTACTCCACCATCCTTTGCATCGTCGCCTGGTCCTCCAGCTTCTCCTGGGCGAAGAGCCGCAACAAGGGATGTAACTTGTAACGGCCTTTCTCTAGGGGCTTAACCAGAGACAGATTCATTAGACGCTCCATCCGTCGCTCAATCTGATCTAGGCCGCTGATGCTCCGTACGGCCTCCAGGCCAAAGCTCTCGCCCTCAAAGGCGCCCAGGCTTACGAAGAGTGTCTGGTCCGCAGGTGCGAGGTCTTCATAGGTCACGGCGAAGGATGCTCTGACACTGCGGTCGTCGGACTCCAATTCGTCTAGCGTGGCTTGCTTCAGTCGCTTCATTAGACAGGCCACAGGCGTGTCGCAAACCTTCACTTTGGCGGCTGCTAGTTCGATAGCCAGCGGTAGACCACCCACGATCTCAGAGATGCTTGCCACAAGGTCCTTGTCGGGTCCTGTGAACTTCTTGTTGGCCCTAACGCAGAATAGGTGACCGGCTTCCTCGGCGGGTAGGCTCTCAAGGTTCACTAGTTCTACTCTTTCGAGCAGCAAGTGGCGGCGGCTGGTGATTAGCAGGGGACACGGACCACAGATCCCCAGCAGGGCGCGCAGCGGCTGGCTTTCCTTCGCGTCGTCCAAGACTAGGAGTGCCTGCTTCCCAGAGAGAATCCGCCCTACAGCGCTCAGACGTTGGTGTGGATGCCGCAGAGTGGAAATCGTAACATCACCGTAAGCCCGGCCTATGCGGTCCAGAAGACTATCGAGGGGGGATCCAGACTCGTCGGCGGGAGCGTGGGGGCTGACGTCCAGCCAGACGATACCGTCGCGGAAACTGCCGCGCAACTGATAGCATGCTCTGATCGCCAGAGCCGTCTTGCCCACCCCGCCAGGCCCGTAGATGCCTACGGATCGGCCTTCTCGTAGAGCCTCTAGAGAGCGGGCTAACTCCTTCTTCCGTCCCACAAACCCGCCAACGTCCTGAGGGACCATGAAGGGAGGCTCGATAGGGGCAATGACTGCTGCAGTCGGAGCGACTGCTGGCGAGTCTAGCGCCCTCATCACAGTTGCCGTGGCCCCGGGACCGATAGCAATAACCTCGCCGCTCACGGGCGCTCCGATCTGGATGGTGCCCTCCCCCACCCCCGCCTTTCTGGCGCCTTTCTCGATCTTGGCTGGATGCCCTCGTTCGAGACAGTCCCGGAGGTTGTACCCGGTGAATTCCGACAGAGCGCCCAGAAAGCCCATAAGGACCAGCACGAAGCCAATGAGCCAGCTTGCCCACGGATTCCACTGAGCGGGGAGGAGACGGGCGGCAAGTATCACTGTAGTGATAGCGACGACGACCACCGTGAGCACGATGATTGAGACTTTCGCATATCTGCCCATGATCTTCATCGCTCTCCCATAGAACAGCAGTAGTAGAAGCCCTACCCGCTTGGCTGCAACCGGGCGGACTCCCGTGCCACGCCAGCTCGGCCAGGATGCTGATCCCGCGCGTTGGCCCTTGGCTGGGGTTTGAGCGAAACCGCGAGGCTTCTTGCTAGGTTGAGTTGGGATAGAGAATGTGGGCCGTTTTTGAGAAAGCAAGGCAAGGCTGTTGTGGCATGTTCAAGTTCTACCTGATGTGCACGACGCCTCATACTATGAGGATGCCAATATGTCAAGCGATTGGAATAGGAAACGCCTGGGTTATGTAGGCGGGGCCTTACAGGGACTGCAACACGATCGACATCTGGGGCATGAAGGCGAGCTCTATCAGATAGAAGCGTCGAGTCACAAAGCAGGCATAGGGGGTTGCAGGGTCTTCCCCACCATGACGTATTTGCCAAGTGATTCAGTAACACACCTGACTCTGTGCTGAACTGTGAGGCTATGCTGGGAGAGAACCAGCACTTACTCTCGCCAAGCTGACACGTTAGGCGCACGATGTGCATCCCGATTGCCCGCATAATGCCCCTTATGCCGTGAGACCTTGATACACAGAAAGGTGGTCTGACAAGCCGTCGCCCGCCCTTTGCCGTTGTGCCGCTACGACTGCTGCTCCTCCAACCACTCCTCCACATCCCTAATCAGCCTTCTACAATCTCGTTGTGCCTATCCAACTCAGCCCGTTTGTCCTTCATAAGAGTGTCGAGTCTCTCCAGTTCAGTCCGGGCATCGCCCATCTTGGCCCATTGCCCAAGAAAGTAACCAACCCCAAGGATGCCCCCTAGGACCAACGGCCAGCCGTAACACTCATAACTGGCATTCTGTACGAGCATCCACACACCAGCTACCACAGCCAATATCCCAAACACGCCTAGCACGACATCACCAGCGAAGCCACCAACATCCTTGGCTACAGGCTCTCTCTGTTGCAGCAACTTCTCGATCTCTCCACTCAGTCTCTTGATAGCCAGCTCTGGGGCTGTCCGGACTGCGCCGTCTCGTACCTCTTCCAGTACAGGTATGAGGCTAACTGCGCCACCGGCACGGTTCACAAGCACCTCGTTGCCACAGTACGCACATGCAAACCGACTCAAGTCCTCAGTGACCTCGATCTTGGCCCCGCAACTAGGGCATGTCAGCCTAACTGTCTCAGCTACCATTACTTGTCCCCCATCATCCAGTCTCTTGCTCCCCCAACCACTCCTCCACATCCCCAATCAGCCTGTCCTTGTCCTCCCTATCCTGGCGCAGTCTCTCCTCAATCACCCTCTTTGCATCTTCACGCTCTGTCCTGCAAGTAGGGCACTCATCATCCGTGTACGGTGTTCCACAGAGGCCACAGATGACAGGCAGTTCCTGCACAGGGCCAATGGGAGCTATGACTAGCATTACCTCTTGGTCTTTCAGTTCGTATAGGTACTCACCAATGTCTACACCACCGACCTCAATGTCTCCCAACTTCCCAGGATAGCGCACAGGGCCTCGTATGACCTCAGCGCCTATCTCTTGAGCTATGAGGGCTAGTTCTTCGGTGTTGGAGCTGAACATTCCCCCTCCGATCTTTCCAGCTTGCTAGCGCGTGGGCAGATGCTGAAACCATAGCCGAAGTTGGTCTAGCCATCTGCCTATTGCCCAGTCGACAATCGCTCCCAAGACGGCCGCGAGGAGCCATCCGCCAGTAACAACCACGATCCACCTCAGAAAGGTCCTTCGTCGCGAAGCAGGGTATGTTTTTTCGAGAGCTTGCTTGAGTGCCTTCTGGGTAGCTGGGTCTGGCAAACGGCGGTTGACCCATCTGATCAGCACATCGTTCTCGGCTCGCCCAGCATGTGCCCCCAGCGGGGCAAGGATCGACTTAGTAGCTGTGGTGAACATCCACTGGTCAGTCAGGATGGAGTGCAAGCCGAGAGACAAGTACAGGATACCGAAGATAGCTTGCGCCGCCAGAAGCCAGAGCGGCTGTCCTGCTAGGTTCAGCCACGTGTTCAAGACCATCACGCAGGCCACAAGCAGTATCCCCGACTCATAGACAACAGCTGCCAGCGGCTTGGATGCCAAGGTAGGCCACCGGATTACCAGGAGAGGAGGCGCGAACCAAAGGCCAAGCCCTAGCGAAATTACGGCAATTGAGAGGAACCCTGTGGCGTGGTCATGGACCGTCTTGAGCAAGGCGGAGGCGTCGGTATAGGCCTCAACGCCGACAAGCAAGCAGATGGTGAACGGACCACTGAACGCGCCAGCTGCGATGCATACGAGGAAGATGCGCGAGAAGCGACGCCAGCGATGTCTGCTGCGCGTCAACTGGGCTCCCAAGAAGAAACAGCAGGCAGCGAGAATGAATGCTGCCCCAATCGCGAACAGCCCATTGAAGCAGATCTTCGACCATCCCGTAGGATCCCCGCTGAGGTAGAGCATTAGTGCTTGTCGCCATCGATCCGCAACCTTGATAAAGCTCGCACCCGCCACGGCCACCAGCAGCATGGCGAGAGCGGCCCCGGGCCAGCTTCGCTGCTTGGGCTGTTCTGGTGCCGTGGGTGTCTGCCAGTCTATGTGCGGCGCCAGCACCTCGGCAAGATTGAGACTCACTCCCCTGACCCGCGCGAGGTCCTCAGGCCCGTGGAAATACCCATGCTCGTCCCTGCATCTGACAATGGCTGCTGCCAGGGTAGGGCCAATACCGTGGAGCCTACCTACCTCCCCCGCTGGATCCGTGTTGATCTTGACCGACCGGTCATCATCCATACGGAACGTCAGCTGTCGCAATTTGGAGTCCCTCCACGGAGGGGGTCTCTTGAGTCCGAGTGGCCGGTGGACTTTCAGGGTCTGTCAAGGGGTAGCATACCACAGTCAGCAGCGTTCGGCAATGCAGTCTCACACGACAAGAGCCCCACGCAACGTGCACGCGAAGTGTGCTTGAGCAGCAGTCCGTCAATTGGCCTGTCACGGGTGCGGCGCGACATGGCCCGGTACACTCGGCCAGGGTCTGCCACGCCTTGAGCAGCTTCATCGCTGACCAGAGAGAGCGTCTGCCAGGCGGCGCAGTAGCCTGGTCAGGCGATACACTCAGGGCGTAGCAGCCCCAGCCGTCCCAGCGCAGCTAGCCGCTCTGCCACGCCTTCGGTCAGTCGACCTGTGTCCGCAGACGTCTCATAACTCGTCTGGCGGCCAACCTAATTCATGGATGAGCATGAATCGCAATTCTTCAGCGCACGTCAATCCATGCAATCTGGGTTGCCGACAGGTGTAGCGCCTTTTCCAGGCTACGAACCCAAAAGGCCCTTCGAATTGTGCGAACTGGACGAAACTCCCGTGTACATACTCTTGATCGTCGAACTCTATCTCGGCTGCATCCCATCCATTCAGTCGAAGGTGAGCCGAGAAGATGTATCCATAGTCTTCTCTGGGAGCTGGCGCAACCAACCTGGTGCAGAGGTCCAGAAAGGTCTCTGGCTGCGAGCTGTCACGAGGCTTTCTCGGTGTCAGCTGGATTTTCTGCTCCCACTCCGTGACGCTGGACGGAACCCTGAACCTGAATTCCCTGCCTGCGGCACTCTCCGGCATGGGGCGCGAGGGGCGGAACCTAGCGTCTTGGAATCGCACCTTGAACGCTTCTGCGCAGTGCAACAGACCCTTGGCCGTATAGATGCCCTTGTGTGTGCTGGCCTCAAACGCTATTTCACCACGAACCACGTCCAACGACTGCGACCACGACATCTCCTTCCTCCTTTCACAGAATAGTCACCGACGAGAGATGCACTACTACCCCTGTCGTGTCAGAAGCTCGAAGTCGTGCTTAGTAACCGTGCGTGTCCATCGCACAAACCACGACCACGCCCTTTTCGGGTCTCGGCCTTCAAACCTCTCCAGGCGACTTCTCAACTCAGCGTCAATCACGACAGGCTCATCCAAGTACAGCTTTTGGCTGTCGACTCCAAATACAAAGGGGAATTTCTCAGGGTGCACAACTTTCGGATGGTGCTTCTTCTCAGGCACTGTCGTCACCCTGGCGTGGGCAACAACCCCGTTTTGAGTGGCATAGAAGCATATCCAGTCTCCTGGCTTGATCTTCTTTCTCCCAGGTGTTCTCTCGCCAAAGGCATAAACCCCTTCTTGCCCAACAAGAGTGTTAATGCACTCCTCAGCAGTCTGCACCTCATCTGGTCTTGTGGGAGTGATCCAGTATCTTACCTCGCCTTCTACCGCTACCTTCTCAGGCTCTTTTTCTTCCTCTTCTTCCTCCTCCTTTTCCGCTTCACGTATCGCAACCAACTCAGCCATGAGGTCTACCACTGGGTCAATCATTGGCCCTGAAGGCTTAAGCATTGAGAGGATTTCTTTGTGAGCTATCTCATACATTCCCATCATCTCCGCTAGGGATAGCAGCGAATCAACAGAGATGATGCGCAGGTTGTGCATCAGGCCCTGAGCCATTATCGAGTGTTCAACCTGCCGTATCTCAGGATCGGGCCTGCCAACCACATAAAGCCCTAGTGCGCTGTCCCGATTGGGAATGACCTTGTCTGAAATCAGCTCATCCACATACCCAAGCAGCGTCTTTGTCTTCACGGAATACACTTCGGTGGTCTTGACTTCGATGACGATGTGAAACCCCGTTGGAGATGCCCAGCGCCCATCAAATCCAGGGTGACCTACCGCACCTGAGTACCGTCCAAACACGACTTCAAACCCCAAGAACTCACCGACCCGATTCACCAAGTCCTGCAACGCACGGTTGTACTGGTCGCCCTTGAGCCGCAGGCATTCTTCAACGTAGTCTCGAATCTGCCCGACCTCTCTAATGTCTTCCCTCAGTAGCTGGCGAAACCGTTCCCGTGCGGTATCCTCTCCTGGCGAATCATCCAGCTTGCCGACCCAGCTTAGCATTCGCTCTAAGGTTATTTCCACTTCTCTCCTCCTTTCACAGAATAGTCACCGACCAATTATGAAGCTGCCGACCGGTCTGCTGGTTCGTCCTCAGGCTTACTGGCAACGATGTCTTCCCAACCTGCGGGCATGATCGTCGTATTATCCACCGTAGCGCCCCGTAGATGAACTCCATCCAAGTGGGCACCCTCCAGGTTGGTCCAACGAAGATTGGCGAACTCTAACCGAGCAGCTGCGAGGTTGGCGCTGCCCAGATCGGCCCTCTCGAGGTCCGCGTGCCACAGTCTTGCCTGTACGAGGTTGGCGTGAGTTGCATTGGTGTCGGCAAGATTCGCAAACCCAAGATAGGCCTTAAAGAGCGCTGCATGGGGCAGATTCGCGCCCTGCAAGTCCGCTCTACCCAGTGTTGCCCCTTGGAGGGCTGCTGCCTGCAGTTGCGCTCCGCGCATGTCTGCGGCGTCCAGCCGAGCGTTCTGCAGCGTGGCAAAGGTCAGGTCGGCGTGGTGGAGATTGGCTCCTGTGAGATTGGCTGCTTCAAGATTGGCGTACGACAGGTTGGCACTCGTTAGGTCGCCCCCCTGAATGTCGGCGTTCGACAAGTCTAGATGAGCCAAATCCCGTCCGGCTAGGTCGTGACCTCTGAGGCTCTCGCCAGTTTCATGGTATCGCAGGGCGGCTTCGTAGTGCTCGCGCCTGACCCGCTCTGTCTCCACGCTCTTGTCAAAGTTGAGACGACGCCTCTCCCTTCGGCCTTCCAGTACATAGCCCACAACAGTCGCGATCACACTCCCCGCGACACCTATGAAGCCACCAAGAGCCACGAGAAGCATGTCTCGATCCATGACCTATTCCGCCTGCGCTTCGAGCCAGTCCTCCACATCGTCGATAAGCCCGTCCGTCTCCTCCCCGTTCTTTGTCAATCTATCCTCAATCACCCTCTTGGCATCTTCCCGTTCTGTCTTGCAAGTAGGGCACTCATCATCCGTGTATGGTGTCCCACACAGACCACAGATGATAGGCAGTTCCTCCACAGGGCCAATGGGAACTATGACTAGCATTACCTCTTGGTCTTTCAGCTCATAGAGGTACTCTCCGATGCCCACTCCGCCGACGTCAATGTCTCCTAGACGCCCAGGATAGCGCACAGGGCCTCTGATGACCTCAGCGCCTATCTCTTGAGCTATGAGAGCTAGTTCTTCAGCGTTGGATTTGAGTATCATAGTTCACCTCGGCACCATCTGTTCGGTGTGTGCTTGTCGCGTTCTTCCGGCACTCAGGGAATGCTCAAGCCAATGCTCCCTGTGGATGGGCCCGCGAGTGAGCCAGGTACGAGTTGGTACCAACTGCTTTGCCTGGAGATGTCAAAGGCTGCCACGCAGTGCACGGTGGCGTCGGGGTTGATACTGGCAGGGATATCAGTATCGTATATGAACATAGCGATGGCACCCACCACGGGGTCTTCTTGATATCGTCTGCCCTCGGCATCCTGAACGTCCACAGTTCCAAAGGCGACAAACGTGTCGGGACGCAAGTCTCGATTAGTCACGGCCATGAAGACAAGCGCAAACCTCCCGGCGGCCTTGTATGTGTCATCCGAGTATGGCGATGTTATCTGGGCGGCGGTCTCTACTCTCTCCACTCGTATCTCCCAATTGTCCACAATCATGGTACCACCTAGCGGGATGGGTGTAGAGGTAGGTGTCGGAGCAACTGGCGTAGGACTGGCAGGGACAGGCGTAGTGACGGGAATCACTCGCGTGTTCGTAGGGGCGGCGGCAGAGGAGCTGCGTGTCCTGGTGGGGGTAGGAGGAACCGGCGACGGTACTGGCGTATTGGTCGTAGGTATGCGCCCCATCGCCAAGGAAGAAAGTTCCTCAAGTCCTTTCGTCATCTGCTCAAAGCCACGCTCAAGTTTACGGCTCACGGTGCCATCTGGAGCGTCCCCCATGAAATCAATGAAGGCGTCTATTATGCTGTCCATGCCACTAATCAGGAGACTGCTGGCGTGCTGAGCACAAACGGGCACAGGAACATCGTCGATCTCGCGGCGAATCCGCTGCATGTCCCGCACCATTGGACTCAGAGCAATCCGTGCGGTTGAGTCTGCTAGCTCAACTGCGTCCTGCCACTCGGCCATTAGGGGTTCGATCTGGGCAAGGTAGTCGTTTGTCTGTGACTGGCAGACAGCCGACACGCGTGGCGGTGTTGAAGTGTTGGTCGGGCGTGGTGTGGGCGTGTCGATGGGTTGGGCTGGACCAGATGTCTCAGTCGGAAAGCCGTCTGTCAGAGTTAGCAATGCGAATGCACCCAGACACCCCAAAACCATCGCTACTGCTAGTCCGAGGACGGCTACGATTAGCCACTGATTCCTCGACATCTTGCCCTCCAGTCCCAGGGTTAGTCTAGGATCACGCAGCCTTTGTCAGCAGGTTGACGAAGTAGGGAGCCAATGTGCTGCTATTGTACCGCAAATCAGGAGAATTGGCAATCGCAGTTCGGAATAACAGAACGAGGCCCCGCCGTTTTGGAGGAGAATGCACCAGGGTGTAACCTAACCCTTGACAATCATCTCAGCAGGGCCTCAGGGGGGATTGTAGCACCGAAACTAGTCTCTCGCAATCGGTCCTGCACAGGAGCCTAGCTACTTGGCCGTTCCTGGTCTAGTAGCAGCAAAGCCACGGATGCAGGTTCGTTGTCAGGGTCAAGTTGCAGTATCGCCTCCAGACAGCGACGCTTCTCTTCGAGGTCGTCTGCTTCCGCTCCCAGCCAGAGCCAGGCGGGGATGACGAGGCAACGGGGATGCCGGAGGTGGCGGACTATGAGTCTGGCCAGAGCGGTTCGGAGATCATTAGCCATGTGCATGCGATGGCACCTCAAGGGGCAGCGGGCTGCATCACGAATATCTCGTTGTTGTCGCGGTTGTACGCGAAGCGTGTTCCGTCTGGGGACCAGACAGGGTTGGTGTCCGGAGCCGGATCGTGCGTCATCCTCATCAAATCAGTGCCGTCGGCGTTCATGACGTAGATCTCGGCATTGCCGTCTCGGTTAGAAGAGAAGGCAATCTTCCCCGTCGGTGTGGCGGAGGTACATGCCGAGAGGCTAAGACCCAGGAAGACTGTGAGCAAGGGGACCAGCTTCGTCAACACTGCGCTACGCCGAGGGCAGGTCCCTACAAATCCCACGTGATGTCATCATCCCACTATCAGAATCCTCTTCGTCCTCGCGGTCGTCACGGTCCAGTGTGTACCGCATCAAGCGATGACATGGCGGCCTCGATCTGTCTCATCACCTGTGTCTGCGGCTGCCCGTCTCCTTTCTCTCGCTCACGCCCTATGCGTTCGATCTCCACAAGCGGCGTACCTTCTTCGGTCTTTCCTGTTCGCCAAAGGTCAGCAAGCCATGTTAGTAGGGTTGATCCCTCTGCACCTTGCTCTTCGCACCTATGGATGACTCGTCCCAACACATGGTCTAATAGGAAACGATTGAAGCGCAGGGCGTAGATCATCGCCTCCGAATACTTGGCGAATGCATCGTGCAGCAGTCTAGCTCGCTCTTCACCTCTATCTGCCAGCCTGTGAGCTTCATCGATTGTCAGGTTTCCCTGCACTACCCTTAATCGTGCAAGGTGCTCCCAACAGTCGTGTCTCAGTGCCAGTCTCTCCAATTCGTCAAGATGTGATGGAGCTGTAGCTTCATCGTATCCCAAGATGGTAAGATAGAGAAGCGAGTCAATCTTGTGATCCATCCAGTTTGACAGGTCTAGGCTCTCGGTATAGTGTTGCCTTGCTCGCGACAACTCCCCCTTGGCATGGAATATTCTGCCGAGCAATCTCGCTAGCATTTCCCTGCGCGTTTGATCAGCCGTCTCCCAGATTTCCCCGGTTTCTTCGGCATAGCGAAGCGCATCATCCAAGTCTCCTTCAAGCAGTCTTATCCGTGCGAGATTATACTTGGGGTTTCCCATCTCCATCTTCAGTTCCCACATGCCAGGGAATTGTCTGTTCAACTCCTGGTAGGTTTGTAGACTACGACTAAACCATGTAAAAGCGTCGTCCAGTCGGTACTGCGAACGGAGGGCATCTCCTATCCAACCCTGCAAAAGTCCAGTCATGCGCTTGTGCCCAAGTCTCCGCCAGATAGCTAGGCTTTGAATGAAGCATTCTAGGGCTTTGTCGCACTGTCCTGTTCTGCGATATGGATCGCCCACTCGGTAAAGACATTGGCCTCGCAGATACTCCTCAGCGCCAGCTCGCTCAATCGCTCCTTCATAACTCTCAATGGCTTGCGCATAAGCCCCCATTCGATTGTAGGCCGAGCCCATGATCTGCAGTGCCCAAGTAGCACCTCCGATATCACCAAGTTGCTCAAACAGAGACTTGCTCTGCCTGCAGTATTCAATAGCATTGTCGAACTCTGCCAATTCGTGCGAAGCGCTTGCGAGCTCGAGGGTTACCATAGCTAGAAGCTCTAGGTCGTTCACATCCAACTCTCGGTGCAACGACTTAAGAATCTCTTTCGCTCGAGGCGGGTTCCCGTTATGCCACAATTCGAATCGACCTTGGTAGTAGCGCATCTTCCCACTTGCTGGAGCGCGTAGCACCCAGGACCCCATAGCGGCGAACACCTTTTGCAGAAAATCAACTTGATAGTAGGCCTCACTGTCCCACAACGCTGTAAACAGTTCTAGCCCTTCTTCCTCATGCACCTTGAAGCTATGATACAGCCTCTCCAGCATTAGAGCCTTGTATTCTTCTCCCCACTTCTCTCCCTTTTCGTCAGCCTCACCCAGCTGACCTTCGTAGAACGCTGCTGCCCGTTTGTGGAGCGTGTGATAGCGCTCTGGGTCATGAGTGGCCAAATAAGTATTCATCACCTCCCGAAATGTGTCGTGAATCGCCAGCCCCTCGGTCCTTGGCCGCACGAATGGAAACGAACGCAGTTCCCTGTAAGTCGCCCGCACCTCCTCCTGCCCGAGCACCGCCCGTAGCACATCCTTCCTAAACCAGTGCAAGACCGCCGCTGCCTCTAGCGCTGGCCGCATCGTCTCTGGCACCTCTCTCAGCAACTGATCCACGACATCCGCTATCGCTTGGGGCTTGACTGTTTGAAACTCTGGAACCCCATAATGCGTCCATAGTCGCACCGCTGTTGTCGCCAACAGCGGCAGCCCTCGTGCAAAGCGTACGATGGCCTCCACCTGCGTAGCATCTGGTTCGTCACCCGGCACCATCGCATGGTACCGACGCACTAAGACTCTCATATCGTGTTCGTTCATCGGTTTCAGTTCTTCCACCTGCGCATGCGCCATCCAAGTCCGCCACTCCCGATCCCAGACCACGCTTGGTGTCGTCCGCCCAGCAATGACTCCCAGTATGTTGGGATGCAGGACGCGGAAAAGATCGCGGATCCAGGCATCCAGGTTTGTCATTTGCTCGTAGGTATCAAGTATCAGGACCACACGACGCTGCTCGGCAACTTGCGCTAAGTCACTCAGAAATCCCTCTGTCAATTCTGCCGCCGGATCGAGATAGAGATCTATCTCAGGTTTGGAAAGAAAGCTGTGCAGCCATCCTACAATGGCTGCCGCCCCTTCCCCACCTAACTCGCCGACAAGGGGGCCGACTACGGGAATCGCGCTTGCGGCCATCTTCACGGCTGTCTTTGCAGTTGCTTTCCCGAGCACCTTTGCAGCTTTGCTAACCTTGCCCTCTGCGTCTTCTGCCTTCTGTCTGACTCTGGCCTGAATCGCTCCGTATTTCCGCAAGACGGCTGCAAAGGTTGGTAGCGCCACACCGTCCTGAATCAAGTCGTCAGCCAAGCCACGCAACACATCGACCGCTGTCTTGGCCTGATCGCCTGAGACGAAGGCAACGGGGATGTTATGACGCTTGCAGAAGAGACGGTTCATCTGCAGGAGAGAGGATTTGCCTACACCGCCCACGCCGTGAATGATCAGCAGGCGTTTGGCGAGGTGCGGTGCGGCGGCGAGACCACGGAAGACCTGCCGCAAGTATTCGACGCCGGTGAAGAAGGCTTCCAGTTCGGAGTCTTCCGATGCGATAGTGTCGGGTTCTGAGAAGGGTTTGCCTCCTAGCAGTTCACTCAACCAATTACGCATAATCTACCTCCTTGGAGTCAGAATACTGTCATTTGACCACTGGACGGCGCATGGCTACCAACTAATCCATATCCAAGGTTCAAAGCACTGAGCATCTTGTACCGATTGGCCAAATCGTGAACAACAGAAGCCCGCCTAGTTGCTTCAGACGGGCTACCGTGCCATGCTCCCTTTCGCCGGGTGCCCTCTGCGCATCCCGGCCCACGCCTGGGGTTCGGCTATACAGCGAGGCTTTTCTTCTCTAGTAGGGTTGAGGGGATTATACCAAAGAACGCAAGAGTTGGCGATGAGATTGCCAAGAAGAGGACGAGGCCCCGCGATCAAGGAGAAGGCCGATGTGACATTCGGCATCCAGAGTGCGAACCAATGGCAGCAGGGCCTCAAATACATTGTAGGACTGACGGGGATGGTGGGCAACAGTCTAGCTCGTTGGCCTTCTTTGGTCCAGCAAGAGCAGAGTCAGACTTGCGGCTTCATTCGTGGCGTCTAACTCTAGCACTTGCCGCAGACAGCGACGCTTCTCTTCAAGGTCATCTGCATCTGCTGCCAGGCAGAACCACGCGCGGATCACGAGGGGGCGGGGGCGGAAGTGCTCGAGCTCAGTGTGCCATTCTCTGGTGCCAGCGCTGTGTGCTTGAGTGGGCAGTCATGACACTAGGTGCCCAGATTCAGCCAACTGAGCTTTCGCAGCCTCAGACCACTGTACAGGTCAACCGCTGGACCGATAGGGGCCAATAGAATTCCAAGTCCACTACCCATGGCGAGATCGGCAACAGCCACGGGCATTGATATGTACCCAACAAGTCGAGCAGCCCTCTGCATCCTCCCCAGATTCCTCAGCTCTCTCTTCGCACGGTTCACGTCTTTTCTTATGAGATCTGTCCTGCCAATGTCATCGCTTCGTGAGGCATCCACCCACGTGCGGAGGACGTCTCGCAGTCGTTCCAGCCTCTTGTCATCCCACAATCGCATGAGGTCGTCTATGCACTCGAGGCTCGGAATGAGGCCGCGTTCGGTTAGATACAGCCGGTAAACACGGATCATATCGGTGGTTGATGATGCCCTTTGCTTGCTGTACTCTGCTGGTCTTACGTCAACTGTAGAGGGGACGAAAAGCGGATTGCCGGTAGCCTCACTGATTCTAAGCATATTCACGAGTTCCAAGAAGGACTTCCAGAACGCATGCACTCTTATGAACGCAGTCGGATCCAAGCGGAAGCCCAGCTGCAAGACACGCTCCATGTGTCCCGTGAAGTTGGGACCATGTGTTGAGAGCCTTTCGTCCACCTCAGCGAAACTGAGAAGATCGTCGGGATAGTACGAGAACACAGGGAACTCCGCCTCGCGATACTCTGGCCCTCTGAGGAAAAGCCCCATGTCTCTGTAGAGTTCACCCGGATCGTCCTCGTCAATCAGCCAGGAAGGTATGTGAAACAGGGGCAGATCTCTCATGTATGGTAGGTTAATATCACCGAGGGTGTCGTGATAGAATCCAAAGTTCTCTTCAAAGTAGTATCCGAAAATGACACGTAGTCCTAGCACCAGGGGTGCAATCACCTCGGTTATCGCGTCAGTGTAGAACTCGATCTGCCCAAGTGCTTCCTCCACATCGAGGATGGAATCAAGGTCACGCTGCCCCTTGCCCTGCAACAACCTATCTAACGAAACTACGGGGCCGAACCAAGGGTCTTCCTCCAGTTGGCGGTATGACGAGAAAGCGATTTCGTACCAGCGAGCGATACGCGTTCTTAGGGGCGTGACTTGGTCAATTTCGTTGAGTTCGACAACACCCTCACTTTGCAATCTGTCAACTGTGACTCCTTCAAGAAAGTACGATGGCAGTGAGAATTTGGCCGGTCCGAAGAGCAGCATTGCGGTCAGCAAATCCTGATATTCCTGTCTGAATTGAGGAGCGTGATATGCTTCTTCTCGATATGCTTCCTCTACTGACCGTCCGTCCCTTTCAATCTGCACCCATCCCTCGTACTCTGCGCCAGCCATAATTATCGCGAATTGAGAATAGGACATGATCGGCCCGGCAGACGTAGTCATTTGCTTACTTGTCCCCCCAGTTGTCCTACTGGCGAGCGGGTTCATCACTTGTCCAGCAACAAGGACTTGGTCGCTCGTGTCGGCGAACTGCTCTCCCGGCTGTCCCACTCGGGTATTCCACAGCTTGCACGCATGGTGTGATCGGGGAGAGGCCAGGCACAGTACCGAACACGCAACCAGTCCACCAAGACAGGTGTGGAGGATCGACTGTGATCGTCGACCGGCGGTGTGATCAGCGTCCTTGATGATTGCGGCCTCAAGGCGAGGCGGCAAAGGAACCTACGGATTGTTCAACACGTGGTGACGTGCGGCAGGTGGTTTCTGAAGCAAAGGCAAAGTCAATAGATGATACCACAACTGGGGAGAGAAGGCAAGCCGGACTGCCCATGGCAGAACGAGGTCCTGCTGTTCAGAAGGCCATCTTGACCCTCCCCTAGTTTTGTGGACACGGAATTAGGCAAAGTTCACGCTGCTGATGATAGAGTTGCTCATAGGCCTCCGGGCTGCGATAGTCCAGCGCCGAGTGGAGCCGACGTCGATTGTA
>Ga0114930_10000242_pt1 | contig 59399 bp, 159 predicted proteins | sample AnhtaG_FD_87300 | JGI IMG/M metagenome (GOLD analysis project Ga0114930, IMG submission 87300) | Deep subsurface microbial communities from Anholt, Denmark to uncover new lineages of life (NeLLi) - Anholt_01485 metaG | ecosystem: Environmental > Aquatic > Marine > Oceanic > Sediment | place...
TGTCGTTGTAGTATCCAGCATCTGCTGTGTCGTTGTAGTATCCAGCATCTGCTGTGTCGTTGTTACGCTTGAACATTTTACGTAAAAAGTCTAGACCAGGAATAGCGGCTAATCCCTTTAGAAAGTCTCGACGTGTGAATGTTCCCTCTAGAAGATGCCTTGCATCTTCAGATGCAGCAGCGAGGCCACATGTACCCTCTAATGCAATTCCCATCGTGCCATGCTTTCCTGGATTCCAGTGCTTGGGTTGATATGCAATCAATTCATGATGCATATCGATGAATGAAAACCCACGTTTTGAAAGCATCTTTGTCAATGATTCGTTGTTCGGTAAACGAAAGACAATCGGATTATCCACACTATTAGATATGAACTTATCATCAAAGAATCTTGAAAACGACACATTATCCAATCAAACAGCACACTTCGAAGTTCTTCAAATGCTCATCTATGTGAATGAAGCATTCATGTTCAACGATGCCATCTGATTTCAATAACAGTAGCTCTGTTATTACGGGTCTAGAGTGGTCGTCGAAGCGTGTCTTGACGTCGATGACGATTGCACGATGCAAGGGTGAGCATATTATATGCCACTGTGTTGTAGCAACCAACAATGAACCAATCATACAATCTCATGCCATCCGTAACACATGAGGTCATCGCAGAGCATCGTTATCGTTCCGTCTCGAAGCAGATACATATACCGAGGTGTGGCGCCCGGAAAGATGTCCTTGACAACGCCAATAAAAATGACGAACTTATACGGGCTAACACCAAGCTCAGCCACGTATCCATCAATTAGCAGCGACCCGGGCTTCATTGCTCCGTCATCCCGTTATCGACGACATACCATCCAAGGTCACAAATATCGACGTACGTCTTAAACAATTCTCCATTTTGTTTAATAAACACATTGAGCCATCGACAATTGCGCTCTTCAACACCGACGTATAGCATACATTTGAACACATCCGTAACACTGAGCCTATCGTTGATGAGCAGCTGACCGGGCTTCACATGATAATCATATCATCTGGCTCGCGTTGCATTCATAACAGACACTCATACAGGCAATGTTTCAAACGTCAAAATTCTCGAGAAATTTCGAGAGACGTTGTGCTCTTTGTGGAAAACGCTAGAGCTCGCTCACAACACGCCACCCGGGCTCATATTGAAGCCCGACCCATTCGTACATCGTTGCTGTTTTTGAATATGATGAATACACGAGGTAGACGTACGTGTCATGCTCAATATGACCGACGCATAAGCACACCCTGTGGTGGTGCCCTGATGATTCATGCATGAGCGTTCCAACCTTCATGCCTAGAGATCAGCTATCATTCTCCAATCGCCGTTATACTCTAGCGATTCCCATGTGTATACGCTTGTGCTCTTGTCATACGGTGTGTACACGAGGTAGAGGTACACGCTTCCCCTAACATGACCTATGCATATGCACGTTCTATCGTAGGGTGATATTCACGCAAGCAAGTTCCGACTTTCACAATGTCATTGTAGCATGCTTGGGTCGCATGATGCACTGCGATGTGGCTGGGTGAGGTAAGGATGTGGAGGCAAGGATGGTGAGAGGATGGTGAGGCCGATGGCCGAATTCCGAATTCGACAGCGAAAATACTCGAGAAACTGCGAGCGGACTTACCCCCCACCACCCCACCCCATAAGCCCCACATACATTGCCCCAGCCCCGGCCCCCGTATTGAATAATGGAATGCTCATATTTAATAAATAATGGTTGTTATTTAAATAAAAATAATTATATTATAATATTATAAAATATAGAATATAAAATAAAAAATAAGAAGAGTGGCTATAGCTCTGCTCTGTTCGCTCGGCCCAAAAACAAAATAAATAAATGATGGTTGTATTTTATAAAAAAACAATTATATTATAATCATATACCGGCCAACAACGGATGTCGACCGGTGCCCAACCCGAACCATCACCTCACGCCCTGAACCGGCAGGCAGTGCAAACCGGCAACCCACAACCAACCGCACACGTGCCACGGCACCTAGCAGTGCAACGCCGTCGTGCCAGGAGAATCCATCATGGCTACCAGCAGCTTCCGCTTCATCAAGGGCAACACCTACCAGCTCCGCGCCATCCAGGTCACCACCGACAAGCAGGGCAAGCTCATGGCTTCCGAACCCAAGGGTCCCAAGGACGCCGAGGGCCCGATCGCCATGGCGCTTGACGACGCCGGCGGAGAGTGCTGGTGCCAGATCGACGGGCACGACGCCCCGGTGCGCGTGCACCCGAACAAGGTCGTGGGCACCGAGGCGTGCGCCAAGTACGTCACCGGCCTCAAGGGTGCGCAGCCGCGGAGCGACAGCCAACCCATCATCAGCCTCGCCAAGGACCCGGTCGGCGCCCTGAAGGCGGCCAAGGCCCGCATCGAGGCGGCCACCAAGGCCAAGGAGAAGGCGGAGCAGGACTACAGGGACCTCATCAAGCAGGCGCAGGCCTTCGCGAAGGCGGCGGAGGAGGCCCTCATCGAGCAGGACGAGCTCGAGGCCGAGAAGACCTTCGAGCAGGCGAACGCCTAGGGCTGAGCGTTCCTGAGAGCACCGCACTGCATCCCTTGTGGTATGGGATGGCCTGAGCGTTCGGCAGGCATTGACCGAACGATGAACCGCCAGCCACCAGCGTTGGTGGCGGCGGGGCCCTCTGGGCGTTCCTGACGTCATCCAAGCAACAACAGACTTGAAAGGAGCATAACGATGAGACGCACTCTCTCTGTTCTTTGATTTAACGAAACAACGGCGACAACGCTGATGAGTTGGGGGGCTGGGAGCGTTCTATGAGCGTTCCCACGCCCTTTGAAGCACACGATGGGATGCATCCCCCCCCTGGACACTGAACATGGATGGCTCCCCCCACGATATTCCATCGTGTGCTTCAAAGGGCGTCGAAAGAGACGTCGAAAGGATGGGAACAGATGCTCGTCAGACGATTGAGCGTTCATGACCACAGGCTTCTGATGAAGAGCATCAGGAAGCTGTATGAGCGTTCTCCTGAGGTCAGGCGCAACGTGTTCACTAACGTTCAGAGGGGGTTGGATAGGGCGTTCTCTGAGCGTTCATATGAGAGGCTGACTGCCCTCGAAGCGATGATGCTGGATGAGTTCGATGTTGAGCTGTTCTGCATCATCTGAGCAACCACGAAAGGAAGGGACCGATGGACATTCATGAACAGATAGCAGCCCTTTTCGCTGACGATGCACTGGACACGTTAATTCAGGTCATCGATCTGGGCATGCTAGAGTGGGGCGCGTCATCTGAGGTCATACACCAGATTCGCGTCTCAGATACCGAAACGCACTTCGAGTGGAGAAGGAGCAAGGATGTTCGAGATGTTCGATAAAGAGCAAAAAATCGTTGACCGTGGGTGGAATGACCTCTTTCCGGGAGCAAAGAGAACGCTCATCAAGCGTGCAAAGAGCACGCGGCGTCGTGAAGAACGCGACAGCATCAACAGCATCATCAAGGACCCGGGAAGCGTTCTGATGGATTCTGTCATCGATGACCTCAACTGGTACGATGACATCACTAGCACGCAGAGTGTCAACAACGACGATGCCACGACGAGCTGGATGAAGAGCATGTTCGACATGGACGACGACGATTCCTTCATGGCTGACATCTTCGGCAAACGAAGCGACGACGACTACTTTGATGACGACTGGATGAACATGTACGGTGGGTGTGATTGCAGGTGGTGTCGTGGCTATGAAGAAGACTGAATGTTCTTCCCGAGGTGCAGCAGGTCTTTTTTGGACTTGCTGCACCGAGGGAGTGGTCATTCGACAGCAACACGTGAAGCAGTAGCTCTGGTGCAACCCAGGAGTGATGAACAGCACAGCGACGCATTCGTCGAACGTTCATCACTCCGAAGGAGCATCGGAGAGATACCCACAGAGGTCATGCTCCAGAAGAGGTTGAAAAACGCAATGGCAAGGAACAAGCGACACACGTTCATCATCGGTGGCACCTACGAACACCAGGTGCCCAGGCATGGTAATCCGTGCCGCGCCGTACGGTACTCGACGTACCAGGGCTTCAAAAATGGTCGACATGAGTTCAAGGTGATGTCGTGGCTCATCAACGGGAAAAGGGTCGTTGACCCGATCGAGGCAAGAAACAAGCTCAAGCAAGTCAGGGTAGAGAGCAATCTTCGTTTTCAGAATAAGGTCTTGAACCGGTTCAAGTCATCAGGAGGATTCCCTCTTCTCATCGATGCCCCCAAAGTTCCCACGACGAAGCCAATCCAACGGGAGCTATTTTCGCTGAACGACCCAGCAAGCATCATCATCACGCCCACCAAGACCAAACGTGTGGTCCCGACTGATAAGAGAAAGGCATCGGGTGTCTCTCTTGTGAAGAGCATCATCAGGACCTACGGGCTGACGAACGATGATGTTCTGGTCGCCATCAGAGAGGTCGAAGAGCAGGTCTGACAAACGAGGGCAGTCGTCCTAAGGATTGCTGCCCCCTCTCATCAGGCCCATGAGCATCCCGTCAAAGGAGATGTTCGTGGTTCTGAAGGAGGAAGAGCAGTGGAAGCTGAAGAAACATCGTTGAATGATAAAACGATTCTGATTAACCTTTTAACAGCTCGAAACATCAGCTTTAAGCTTAAGGAGGGTGAGGAGTTCGCTACCGGTAGGTCAGACTCAACACTCTGGTTATGCTCAAACTCAACTGGAGTTGAAGGACACAACGATTTCATAACAATCTTTCACTTCAACAGTGAAGGAAACCTGATGAAGGTCGGAATCTGGGAATAACAAAATGAACGCATCAGACAACGTATTCAGGCTCTTCAAAGAGCTAGCTGAGAAGAACAAGCAGAGCTTCAGTCCAGTGCTGCCATCCGTCAGAGTAGACGGATACGACATGCTGTTCTGGGACGACAAGCTCGACGCAATCATCTACATCCCTGCGATGGATGAGACACGTCTAGATAACATCGGGCTCGGCCTGGAGTCCGACTTCTTCATCATCTCTGAGGATGAGCTCCAGAAGATGCTTGACGACGAGAGCTTTGTGCCTGCGCTTGACAGGCCCATCGCCTGAACGAAGAACGAAGAAAGGATTCATGCAGTGAGCAATGACAAGCTGACGAAGGATAGGCTTTACGAGATGAACATCGACGAGGTGATTGCTCTCGGCAGGGAGAGGATGGAGCTCATAAGGACAGCCGGCATCGACACCGTCGATTCTGTGCGTGAAGAGCTTCGGCTCATCTACTCTGTCATCGACCACCGCATCAACGTCGTGTTCTTCTACAGCGAATGAAGGGAGAAGACTTGGACTGCCCGCTTTGTTCATCAAACAACATCTCAACAAGCTGTGAAAATCATAAATTTGATTTTCGCGTAGGCAATGAAACACACACCATCGAGGCGCTCATCCCAATCAGACGTTGCAAGACTTGCTCGTTTGAATTTCTTGATGATGAGGCTGAGGCTGCAAAAGAGTCAGCAATCAACAACCATTTGATGGCCAAAGGAGGACAAGATGTTCATCGCAATGACGAGGGGTGAGAGTGGAAAAATCCTGGGTCTCTATGGGACACTCGAGGAGGCACAGGAGAGATGCTACACGCTCGCTCAAAAGCATCTCAGTGACACGTTCATCGGAGACATCGGACCGACGACGCTTGAGATTGAGGCCTACGTGGAGTACGGGTTCTCAATCTTCGAACCAACGATGGGTGAGGATGTTGAGTTCAGACCGTTCAAGTTCCGTGACGAACCGAATGGTGCTTGGAAACAGCACTCTCCAATCAAAACGAAGTGACGCAAAAAACATCCAAGCGCATCCTGCGCATCGAAAGAATTGAATCAAATGAAACTCAATGACATCAGGTCGGCAATCAATCAGGGTGTGGCATCGTGCAAACATGACGAGGGCTTCTTCCTGTTCATCACCGCAACCGATGACGTGCCTGTTGTGGTGGTGGCGCTCAAACCACAGGAAGGAATATGGCAATCGTCGGAACACTTCGATACGATGTCGTTCAACATCCTCGCCTTCTCGGCCCGAAATCACGATTCTGAGATGTTGAACGTTTTCCCGTCCCGACCCTTCCTCCTCAGCGTGATGGATGAGATTGAAGAGAAAGCACCACCGACAGACAGTATCAAAACGAAGTAACAAGAAAGGACAATGGAACGACAATGAAAAAGCTACTCATCATCGCAGGACTTCTCCTTGCCGGCATCATCATCGACCGATGGCTCATCTCGACAGACGGTGACACCAAACGTAAGGCCGACATCTCGACGGCGCTCAAGCGCACCGACCGCGTCCTCGAGGCGCTAGAGGGCGCTGAGAAATGAGCATGCACAAGAGACAAAGGCCATTCGGTGAGGACGAGCTTGAGATGATTCTCACGCTCCTCGCAGTCGTCGGCGGCTGTGCAGGCATCTTTTTCCTGCTGCTGCTCGTGATGTGACCCACAGGCTGCATAGGGTCGGGATTCATCATACCTTCTGAGGTCGCCCAAGCATGTTCGGCACAACGGTGCTCGTGCTTGGGCACCAAGGGAGCCCATGATGCTCCACAACGAAAGGACAATGACATGCAAGACAGCGAGACTCCCATGGAGAACACCAATACCACCACCCAACCCGCCCAATCCAGAAGGGTCCTGACGCCTGAGGAGCTCAAGGAGCGCTTCCCTGGCACCTTCGCATCTCTCGAGGCATCACGCATCAGGGAGGAGGAGCGCCTCAAGTTCGTCGTCGCGATGGGTGAGAAGCGTCGGGCAGAGCGCCTCTCACAGACGCGTGAGGGTCGCATCCAGCTAGCCGCCGAGGGCGCGAAGAAGCAACAGGCCGCTGAGAAGACTCGCCGCATGGAGCGTCTTAAGATGGCCGCGCTGCATGGGGTTGAGGCGTCGGCTGCTACCCTGACGAACAAGGAGAAGCGTCGCCAGGAGCGCGAGAAGATGGTTGAGGCCGCGAAGAAGAAGAAGGCCGACCAGGCAGCGCAGGGTCGCTTCGCGGGTGAGAGAAAGGCGTCGAAGTGAAAGGAGTTGAACTGACTGGATGAACGACATGAATAAACGGTTTCGCAACAGTCTCCATGATGATGCTGACATCGTCGTGCATGCTTATGACGTTCTCGGTGTTGTTCTCGTTGACGTCATCTACGACAACATCGGACACATTCTCTGGAATGGCGTCAGACAGCTTTCTTATCTCAAGACCGTGGCTTTAATGGAGGAAACTGAACGAACAAATGAACAACGTGAATAAGAGGTTTCTGAACAGTCTTCATGATGATGTCGATGTCATCAGTGACATTGACGACTGGGTACTAAAGGCTGGCATCATGAGCACGCTTGTTTTTGATATGGATGATTGCTTTCGACAAATCATTCTAGACGTATCCAGCTTCGTACAAACGCAAGACAAGGAGTGAAATGACATGGGTGCGCTTGTGAGAGGACGACAGGCCAACAGGTTCAGGGCAATCATCAAGGATGCAATGGATGATGATATCGGCATCGATCCGAAGCGCCTCGAGGCCGTCATCGATGGGTACGATGAGGGTGGTGGCATCATCAACGAGAAGGGTGAGGAGGTCAGCGAACTCGATGTTGCGCTTTCAAGGCTATCTCCTGAAGAGATGGAGAAGTTCAAGAAGTTCACGTCGAGCATCCGTGACGGAACGCATGTGGGAATCCCTCAGATGCTGGCCGTGGCAGAGGATGCAGATGAGTTGCCGAGCGGCTATGAGCCTGGTGCCAAGGGTTTTCATGAGTCGCTTCTCCATCTCCTGTGCGACATCCTGGATGACCTTCCCTGATGTTGGTCTGATGGAGCGCGCTCCAGAAGAGAGTGTCAATTCTGCTCACCAGTTATCATGATGCAAAAAAGCGGCATAAGCTCACCTGAGCTGCGCAGCGCAACAGGGCGACGTCATCGGTCAAGAAGTGCCCCCATCTCCTGGGAAAGGCACCGCCGATGACGTCGCCCCAGGGGTGGAGACAGCCCAATCGGTCACTGCATCCCGCACAAAATTCTCATTTTTGACCGCCTTGAAAACGTCATGCAAGCCATGGTAATATCATCCACAGAATGAATGATATTTCAAACATTCTAAAGAGTAGCCTTTTCATCGCTTACCGTCATGCTGCTGATGACGACCATGAAATCTCCAAAATGCTCTGGGGATGCACCTGCCAGGCATCATTGAATCGATACATCGATGAAATCTTGCTTGATGCTGAAAGGCGGCATAAGCTCACCTGAGCTGTGCAACGTTGCTGCTCTGTGCTCAGCAGTGAAAAGCCCTCCCATCTCCTGTGAAGGGCACCGATGATGCAGTCGCCCCGGGGCTAGGCACGGACCAATATGGCACTGCATCCCACGCAAAATTCTCGTTTTTTCGTTGTGAAAACCGCCTCATAAGCCATGGTAATATCATGGTATGGCTGATGATTGGTTGGATGATGAACGTGAAGGAATGCGGTCGAACGGCCCGATGCAGGGTGCAGACTTCATCAATGTATGCGCGGATGCCGTTCGTTTTGATGATGTCATAGCTAGTGCTGATGGCGCCGTTATGCTGCACTCGAGGAAGCGTCATCACATATACAGCATCGGTTCTTCCCGCCAGGATGACGTCGAGGACGTTCTTCGAGCCTCGATAAGGAGGACCTCGTATGCTCTATGAGGCTTTTGCGGTCTGTTGCGTCATCGGGTGTGCAATCCTGGGATACATGCAGGAGCGCAAGATACGAGAGCAACGGGCATTGATTAAGAAGCTTGAGGCGTTCATTGAAGAGAAGCTTATGCTCGTTGAAGAAGCAGTGCAAGCTGTGGAAAAGATGGAGAAACCCTTGATTGTGTATGTGAAGGGACCGAACAACGATGTTCAGAACTAGTCATCCACACTCTCGCAAGAGCGATTTGGGCCTCTCAGCTTTCTCCAGTTTTGCTTCTACACCCCATTCAACGACCATCCAGGATTCCGCCCCACCATCAACCCATTGCCACGCTCTCCCATGGGCAGTCGTTGCTCGGGCGACATCCACCTGGGGCCCGAGACCACAGAGGACAGTCGAACAAAAACATGCACCACGCTCTTTGGGAGGCTTATATCGACGTCGGTGGTTCAACACAGCATCCCATGAGGAAAACATGTATGGGCTCTGCGGAAGAATTTACGCTCGCAATCTCTTGCCCAAAGAAAGAGAGAAGCTTGTCTTTGAGATGAAGGCTTTTCTTGGAATTCAAGATGAAAACTGGATCATCGACGCGCGGAAGATTGATACGACTTGGGTTCCTATATCTCATCCGACGAGCTACACGTGAGTTTCGATGATGTCATCCAAGCGCTCGAAAATTGTGTCAGAAGCTGAAGGATGTCTTCCCAGGGGTAGTAAGCTTTCTTGGGTTTGCTGCCCCGAGGAAATCAAATATTTGGCTCTTAAACATCATTGGATGCATCGAAGCCATCAATCAAACTGCACAGAGCGCACAGAGCGCCGAGGACGCGAACGATGCGTGACGTAAACAAGAAATTTGGGAACAGCCTCAGGCACAGCCTCTGGGCCAGCCTTGGGAACAGTCTCAGAGACAGCCTCTGGCACAACCTCAACTACAGCCTCTGGAGTCTCGATAACAGCCTCGAAGACAGCCTCGGGGACAGTCTCGGGTACAACATCACTGACAGCCTCAAACAAACTGCACAGAGCGCACAGAACGAACAGAACGCCGAGGACACGAACGATGCGTGATTTGAACCACAAACTCGACGACAGCCTCAGGGACAGTCTCGATAACAGCCTCGGGCACAGCCTCGTGTACAGCCTTGAGCTCAGCCTCGGGAACAGCCTCGGGAACAGTCTCTGGGTCACCCTCAGGGACAGCCTCAGGAACAGCCTCAATCAAACTGCACAAAGTGCACAGAGCGTTGAGGACGCGAACGATGCGTGACGTGAACAAGAAATTTGATGACAACCTCGTGCACAGTCTCAGGGACAGCCTCAGGGACAGCCTCGGGCACAGCACCTGGGTTAGCCTCGTGCTCAGCCTCGGGAGTATCAGCATCAATGACAGCCTCAGAGACAGCCTTCAGCGTGCTATAGAAGTTGATACCAACAATCGCCGCGGAGATGCTGATGAATGATGAAGAGATGAAGGCCACCGAGCAGGTGTTGGATAGTCTCCATAACATGGAGCTGATGGTGAGGACGTTGAGAACGAATCTGACGAAGTTGGAGGTTGTCTCTGATGACCTCGACCTTCCTGATTGTAGTCTTCTTGTTCGTGAGATTGAGAGGCTCTTGGTTCGCATCAAGGAAGCCCATGTTCGAAGGATTCCTTAGTAGGACTTTTTTGGGTTTGCTGCCCCGACAGAGAATTGCTATCCAGATTATGATAAGCGCCGAGGAGACGAACGATGCATGACTTGAACAAGAAATTTGATGACAGCCTCCGTGACAACCTCAGGTACGGTCTCAGGAACAGCCTCTGGGACAACCTCGGGCACAGCCTCATACACAACCTCGGGCACAGCCTTGAGCTCAGCCTTGAGCTCAGCCTCGGGGACAGTCTCGGTGACAGCCTCAGAGACAGCCTCGGTGACAGCCTCAGAGACAGCCTCAATCAAACTGCACAGAACGAACAGAGCGTCAAAGAGACGAACGATGCATGACTTGAACAAGAAATTTGATGACAGCCTCCGTGACAACCTCAGGCACAGCCTCAGGGACAGCCTCGAGCACAGCCTCAGGGACAGCCTCAGGGACAGCCTCAGGTACAGCCTCAGGTACAGCCTCAGAGTCAGCCTCGGGGGCAGCCTCGGGGTCAGCCTCGATAACAGCCTCAGAGACAGCCTCGGGGTCAGCCTCGATAACAGCCTCAGCGACAACCTCTATACACAGAGCACACAGGACGTCGAGGAGCCGACAGATGCATGACATGAACAACAACTCCAGGTATAGGCTTGGTTATGTCCTCTGGGACAGTCTCTCGAACAACTTCGAGATTAACCTCGGGTACAGCCTCAAGAACAGCCTCAGTGAGGGTCTTAGGGACAGCTTCGAGGCCAGCATCGGAATCAACTTCAGGGAAGGGCTTCAACAGGCCGTCATAGCCATCATGGACAGCGAAGACAAGAGGCACGTATGAAAGAGCTTATCATCAGGGATATCATCAAGGAGCTTGAAGAAAGCATCCAGGACTTTGGAACGTACGACCTCTATGACAAGGGTGCCAGTGAGGTCATGGATATCACATGCATCTGCATGGCGCTAAAAGAGCTTCATGTGAATGAGATAGGAGATATCCTTAAGGAGGTTCTTGCTCATGAGCATGGGTCTCCTGTTGTTCAGGCCGTCATAAACGGGCTTCAGACGCTACCTGATGAGGCTTTCGAGAAGTTGCTTCGATTCAATAATGGGCTGTTAGAAGAATTCTACTAGAAAGACTTTTTTGGGTTTGCTGCCCAGAGAATGATGGATGAGGGTCGTTGTGATGATGGATGCAAAAGTGGGTAATGAGCTTTTCGATTACCTAAAAAGCAAGATTGGGTTAAACGATGACGTGCTCCACGTCATCAATGACGATGTCAGGAATAACATTTGGCTCAATCTCAGGAATGTCATTGGAAGCAGTCTCATTAATGGTCTGCAGTATAGCATCTGGTACAACCTCACCGGGATTCAATCAAACGATGAGGGCAACGACGATGCGTGAGTTAAGAGAAAAGTTTCACGTCGAGTTTGGGGCCACTCTCACAAGGGCTCTTCTTGATGGTCCCGACGGCTTACATAATAACATCTCTAGGGAACTCACTGCTAATCTCTTGTCAAGTCTTCTTTATAGCTACTCAAACAGTCTCACTTTTAATCTTGAAGAAAGCGCCAGAAACTATCTCAAACAAAACGTTCATGATGACGATAGACGGGATGAAAATGCGTGATTTGAGTGAGAAGTTTATTATCAGCCTCAGAAACAACTTCGAAGACAGCCTCAGAAACAACTTCGAAGACAGCCTTAGAGATACACTTGGGAACAGACTAAGGGACAGTCTCAAGAACAGCCTCAAGAACAACCTCGTGAGCAGCCTCGGGGACAGCCTTAGGGAAACTGCACAGAACGAACAGAGCGAACAACCACCGAGGAGATGAACGATGCGTGACTACAGTCTCTGTGATAGCCTCGGAGAAAGACTTTGTTATGAACTTTGGGAAAATCTCTATGAAAAAAGTCGTACGTTCTTAAATCATGATGATGAATGACACAAGGCTTTTTTGTTTTTGCCACCCAGAGCGTGACAAGGCGTTTGAGGAGCTGAGTAATGGATGATATGAACCAGATGTTTATGAACACAATCTGCATAACAGGACAAGACATACGGCTTAATGATTTTTATGGTGATAGGCACTATGATAGTGCTAAATTCATAAGCATCAAACACAAGCTTGACGACATGCTCCATTGGAAGCTTAGTAGCGTTGAGTATGGTCTCAGAGACAATCTTTTAGCTTGTAGCGTAGCCTCGGAAACAATCTTTGGTTCATCTAAGAAGGAGAATGTATGAGTTGCACATGTGATGTTGGTATGATTGCAGACGCCAAGTCTCGAGCTGTTCGACGGATTGCACCATTCATGTGTGATGCAGAGGGTAATCAACTGTTCTTTGTCGATTCATTCGGCATGCGGGGACCATTCCCAGGTGAATGCGTCGAATGCTATGACGCTTACAAGGCAAAGCACATCAAGGTGACAAAGGGAACGTACGATTGAGTGTCATGATGATGAAGAGCATGAAATAATGAAGGCACATGATGCGTTCTCGTATCGAATCGAACAGACTCATATCATCAATTGATTGGGACGTGCAACCGCTCGGCGTCATCTCTGACCTAGAGCTCTCACGTCAATTGAGCGTCTCTAACAGCACCGTCAAACGACGTCGTGAGGTTAGACAGATTCCCTTATCCGAAGCGGGTGAGAACATCGCAAACGGACGTGCGTTCATTGCGACAATCGATTGGACAAAACAGCCTCTTGGCATCATCTCTGACATGAGGCTCGCAAAGATGTTGGGTTGCAGCCGAAGGACGGTTGCTCGCCATCGGGAGCGGCTCGGCATAAACTTTAAAAGAGAAAAACGAACAGATCGAATCTCAATTCAGGTTGAACGCTCATTGAACGAAAAGCTTTTTCTTCTTGCAAAAAAGAAGAAGATGCCCGTTGCGACGCTGTTATATCTCGCAGCGAAGAAGATGGTTGAAGGAGACTGACATGCAGATGTTCAAACGTGCATACTTCGCCGACATAAACCCGTTCAGACCAAGCATCAAACACGTGCTTGTTGAGTTGTATGATGATATGAAGATGGGTTGCATCTTCATCCCAGGATATGGATGGACGACGCTGTCTGAAAATGATAGGACACGTCTTAAGATGTTTCCTCATGTCTATCACGTCGATAAAAACAGAGACCTGTGGTCGTATGAAGGGTGGTGGGAAACCAATTGGAGAAACGATTTGTGGTCATGGTGCTACGGCAACAGCATCGAACGCATGAAATACATGTGTTCGATTGATGACTGTGGTGTCATATATGCTGCATGACGGTGTATGATAACACAATGATGATTGATTAGACGCAGTTGAATGCCATGGATAGGGCCCGTAGCTCAGCGGTCAGAGCAGTCGGCTCATAACCGATCGGTCCCCGGTTCGAACCCGGGCGGGCCCATGAACAACAATGAAAACAAATAGAAAACTCTTTCAATCCTTCGGGATTCATAACCCTTACTCACTTGTCATCGGCGATGAATCATACTGCGCAATAACGATGCAGGATGTTCAGTTAAAAGAAGATGAACAGTCGATTCTTGTGAAGTTGTATTGGCATCGTTTGGGCACCATTGGACGTGCCCTCGAAACAACAGAGTTTTCAATCTCAACGTTCATGATTGAGTGTCGGTGGCCATGAAGTTTAAGTCATTGAAAGACAAGAAGTTCAGTTATTCAAAAACTAGAAGAATTAAAAACTCAATCACAGAATATGATGACTATGTTCTCAAGCTTTGGTTTTTTGAATTGACTTGGTCTAATATGCATTGTTACTGTGGGTGGTGTTGATATGAAGCTCTTAGCGATAAGGTTCGGCGATAATGACTTTGCACGGACGTTTCATACATTCTTACATGTAATCGACAACGTCGGCATCAATCAGTACCAGTGTGTAACGTATGCTCAAACTAAACAAAAACTCGTTGAGCTCTGTAATCTTTCGCTGTCTGGGCTTTATTGGCTCGCACAGAATCGACTGAATTACTCTCATGGCGATGGTTCTATCGCTGAGTATCTCACCATCAAGGAAAACAACATCTTCATCGATGATGAGGTCGTTAAGTTTCTAGAAGCCAACGCCTCAACAGGAGACAACGGTGAATTTCATGTTCTAGACACGACAGGACACACTGGTAGCATCATATACTCGTTTTGATGCACAAACATGTGCAAGAAAGAAGAAAAAATCATGAAAATGAAAGACGGCATCAGTCTAATGCTTCTAGCTCTCGTTCTTGTGGGTGTCGTAATTGGAGTGATGCTCACAAAAGGATGTGAAGTTGTATCTGATTACGACATTCATATCTCGAAAAAACATGATGCTGGTGTTTCAAAATGAAGCGTGCTGACCCAACACCAATTATCGGTGTTGTATCAAACCACAACATGGATGATGCACTCGATGAAGTGCTCGTGGCACATCTTCGTAGAATATTTCCTCAGATGATGTATGCATGTCTCTATGATTGTCTCGATATCGAAGGCATGTCTTACATCGACGACGTACTTGACGAAAACGATGAAGAGGGATGAATGCAAAAGAAACTAACACGCAGTGAAGCACGAAAACGACTCGCTTCAATCGATTGGGACAGCTTGCCCTTCGGTCGCGTCTCTGACGCTGAGCTTGCTAGACGACTCAAGATAGATGATAAGTCGCTCATCAGGTACCGTCGAAACAAGCGAGGCATCGCTCCTCAGACTGAACATGCACAGGCTTGCATCAAGGGCATGGTGCTCTGTGCATCGATCGATTGGGATTCACAACCACTTGGACGTGTGTCTGATGGTGAGCTTGCAAAGACGCTAGGATGTCAACGAGCGACAGTGATGAGACATCGTGAAAAGCGTGGCATCGAACCATTCGACAGGAACATGAAGAGGATTGAAAGATTCGTCGTCAAAGTTGATGAGGGTGTGTATGACATCATCTTCAAAAACGCCAGAAAGAAGAAGATGCCGATTTCCACATACGTGTGGAAGTTTCTTCGTGAAAACCTTAAGCTCGAATGAAAGAAAAAGATGGATGACACTAGAGCAACCAAATACATCGGCTTCACAGTTGAGGGAGGCCGATGTCTCGTATCAGAATCTGTCTTCGAAGAATATGTGAAGACAGATGAAAGCGTTTGCATCGTGTTTGAATGCATCGCTTCATCATGGGAGGATGCGAACCAACGATGGCATGACTTCAATGGTTGGGGCACGTACATTCCGATGGAAGAGTGATGAGATGAAGGGTCTCTTTCATTGGAGCGCTCAAATATTCTTTGAAGGAGTATGTGCTTTCATCCTTATAAAGCTATTTGTGTCGCAGAGCTTTCAGCCCGTCGACATCGTCAGAGCGATAGTAATAGCAATGCTCTATGATGGTTGGCTTAATCCCTTCAAGGAGATAAAAGATGAATAAACACGATGCGACGTGGGTTAAGAACTACATGCATGACAAACTCAAGCACATGCTCAAGAAGCACGCAATCTCAGATGATGCAGCAACTGAGCTGACTGCGTCGATTATGGTTTGGACTGAGCTCGTTTTCGAAGCTGGAGTGCATCACGGTCAAGAACGAACGCTAAACATCGTGCGATACGTTCGTGATAACCCGGACGATGTCATCAAGGACATCCTAAACAAGCATTGAATAACGAAGGAGAAAAAGATGCTTTCATACCAAAAAATCGCAATCCTTGAAATCAAGGAGCTGATTGCTCAGGTGGAGATGAAGCTCATCTCTGAAGATGTTGCAATCAGTGGGATATTCGCCTCGCTAGAGAAGCTGTATCGTGATTTGGCTGAAGCTGAAGCAGCAGATAAGGAGCACGCTGAACCTACACGACACGGGTTAACGCGTCGTGATGAGGATGAGCTCTTCAAAGACATCATCGGAGATAAAGACTTCGACACCGGTCATCGACATTGAGCAACGACGCCCAACGCAACGTTGGGCCCTTCCATCAGACATCTGAGCAATCAACGTTCGGGTGCCTGAGGAGGGTCACATTGTATCATGCACATCTCTTCGCGCTTATCAGTCCGATGGGCGTTGAGAAATTTCGTATCATGTCCGACAGAAACCCAACGCTTGTTAAAGAAAACACGTGTTGGGCGCTTATTTTCACGACATCGGGCATGACGTTCGAGGAAGCACACATGAAGGCACGGGTCATAATTTCAAAGACATACCCATGGATGAGGATAGACTAGATGAAAGCATCGGGATGGGCAAACATTCTTGAATTCATTCAAATCACAGATGCATTCGCTAGGTCTGCACAGGAACTCCTAGATGCATCGATGCTTGTCGATGATGACCCAATCAAGGCCGACATGGTGAAACATCTCGCGCCTGAGTTCGACGCCCTGATGGCGAAGGAGGCTCATTTGCATCTCATCATGAAGAATAAGGACTACGATAGAGAGATGGTGCTAACAGAGATGCAAGCATGCACGAGAATGGCGAATGAGCTGACCACGCGCATCAGAGAAAAGCTTGAGCCTCTCATCGGTTTCAGCGTGCTCGATGCATCGAAGAACATCCTTCCATCATAAACACGATGCATAACTTAAACGAAAAGCTCGACAACAACCTCAGGGTCAACATTTGGAAAAGTCTCGGGGACATCATCCAATGCGCTGTTGTGTTGGATTTTAACTGGTCTGTGGGCACTGGAGACGCTGCACCAAACGAAGTGCTAATACAAACTGCAAACGATGCTCATGATGTCGAGGAAACGAACGATGCGTGATTTGAACAAGAAATTCAACAGCCTCAGGGGCAGCCTCTGGGACAGCCTCGCGGACAGCCTCGGGAACGACATCGTGGTCAGCTTCTGGAACACACACAGCATTTGGAACAGCCTCAAGAACAACCTCGTGAGCAGCCTCGGGGACAGCCTTAGGGAAACTGCACAGAACGAACAGAGCGCACAAAGCGTCGAGGAAACGAACGATGCATAATTTGAACAAGAAATTCAATGACAGCCTCGAGCACAGCCTCAGGGACAGCCTCAGGGACAGCCTCAGGGACAGCCTCGACAAAACTGCACAGAACGCACAGAGCGTCAAAGAGACGAACGATGTGTGATTTGAACAAACCGTCAACACCCTCATAACTGTATGAAGCGCTGCCCAGCGTGCTGGGCTCTTCCATCAGGCACCTGAGTAACAACATATGTTCGGATGTCTGAGGAGGATTTGGTGTGGTAAGACAATGCATTCTTAAGCGTTGCATCGGTGAAGCAAAAAATGCATTCATCACTGCCTATCTGAACGATAGGTCAGCTGTCATAGGTAATGTCATGTCTAGACGATACGATGACGTCGTTGAGGATGGATGGGAGGTCATCTTCGTTGGACGACTGGAGAACACATCCATCCTAAAGATTTTTGAACCGATTTCACCCAAAGCATTTCAATGAGACTCGTCGTATCATTAGCTATTTTAATAAAAAACGGTTGTAATTTATAAAAAAATATTAGTATAATAACCTAATAAATAATCCATAAAAGGAAATTATGGATTTAACTGTGTCTTCTGATTGAGGAACAATCAGAAGACACACAGCGCGACGCAATAGCGTCAAAGGAAAGAGTACACATGAAGACGTTCAAGAAGATGGCTGCGCAGGGTGATGTGGTGTTTCGTCGCATCGATGATGCGAGCAAGGTGAAGCTGGGAGAGCCTCTTCCCCCGGCCAACGTCAACGGGCAGGTCATCGTGACCCACTCGGAGACCGGTCATCACCACACGATGACGCCGAAGACCCCGGGGGCCGTCAAGATGTATGCATCTGGCGACGTTCTGGTCAAGTATCTCGAGGTCAATGAGCCGACGCCGGTCATTCACGGCCGGCCATATGACACCCACGAGCCCATCATGCTGACGAAGGGTCTCTATGAGATTCGCCGTCAGCGTGAGGGCAGCCCCGAGAACTGGCGAATCGTTCAGGACTGAAGCAGTCGAAACAAAGGACGCAGCATTGCGTCCTTAATCACATGATAAAAGGGTCGTGGATAGGATGTTCACGACCCTTTTTAGTTTCACATAACGCATAACGCGTTCAAAAAGGAGCATCATGACCCACACTCTTACGCCCGAAGAACAACTCGACATGGAAAACTACCGGCAGGCCCGCTGGGAGCAGGCTCGAAAGCCCGTCAATCGGAGATTGACCGAGAAGTATCTCAAGGAGGCATACAGACTCGCTGAGGTCGACGCACCAGAGACCATCATCTGGGTGAAGAGCCCACTCGAGGCACAACTCGTCATCTCGAGCCTAATGTATGAGGAGAAGATGGAGAGCGCAAAGACGAAGAGCGCCAAGGCAAAGATTCTCAATGAGTGCAAGTCCATCAAGAAGAACGTTGGAGACATCACACTGGAGGGTGCCGCAGCAGCCCTGAAGAAGGTCGACAAGGAGCTGCTGATTGAGGGATTCAACAACGTCAACTGGCCATGGTTCTACGGAGACGGGTGGTGGTTCTCCTGGACGAGCTACTACGCCTGGTGCAATCGACTCGTGAATAAGCTGAAGGGCAACACGACGAAGACCGTAAACGACGAAAAGATTGAGATGCTTGAGAAGCTGACGGCCGTCGCTGGGTGGATTTGGTCGTTTGAGAACGGACCGTCGTCGCTCGGAAAGAGCTTCGCAATCTGTTCCGAACGACCAGAGTACTCCAAGTGGACGACTGAGGACATCGCAGAGAGACCTGTGCTTCATTCTGCCGACAGTCCTTCGGTGAAGTTCTCTGACATCGAGCTCTTCCACTGGCGCGGGACTCCTGTCCCACGTGAATGGATTATGGCGAAGGAGACCGTCGACCCGAAGCTTGGCTTGACGCATCCCAACATTGAGCAACGCCGCGTTCTGACTGAGATTCTTGGCTGGAAGAAGATTCTCGAGGGTCTCAACATGCGTGTCATCGATGCCAACAAGGACCCAGAGATTGGGACGCTCATCGAGGTCGACCTTCCCGATGCCCCGAAGGAGAGATTCATCAGGGTGCAATGTGGCACCAAGCGTGAATTCATCCTTCCTGTGCCGAAGGCGATGAAGACCGCGCTGGAGGCGAATGCATGGACGTATGGATTGACGCCCGACGAGTACCAGCCTGAGGTCCGTACCTGAGTATATCTCCGAACCATCAATGGTGAGGGTGGGCCTTCGGGCCCATAAACCACAGCTCCCGTCCCAAGTCGCGGAGTAGAAGAGACGATAACGATGCACAGTGTGGATGAGAAGTTTAAAAATAACCTGGATAATAGCATCTGGCATAGCTTCATGCTCGAGGTGCATATAAACATCGACGGGCACGACACCCCGGTGCGCGTGCACAGAAGTCTTGGAAATATGCTCAGAAGTAGCCTCTATGCCAGCCTCGAGGTCAGCCTCTGGAGCAGCCTCCGGTACAGCCTTGAGCAAACAGCACAGAACGCACAGAGCGTCGAGGAGACGAACGATGCATGACATCAATAAAAAACTTCAAAAAAAGCTTCAATTGGCTAACTCGGATTATTATGATTATAAACGCTATGAACACCTACACCAGACAGAGAATGCGCTAAGAGGCATTCGTAGAGATATCGTCGCTTCACTTTTGAGCAAAAACAAAAAGCAGAAGAAACGTCCACTTATCAGACGTGTCGATAAACGACTCGCTAACATCGACATCTGTCGTCTAAAATTTCCTGACATTGGAAATTATGAGTTCATCGCGCTCTATATCGCAAAGTTCGGAACGTGTCGATACAAGGAAGTTCATGATGCTCTTACGACGTGGCGATTGATGCCAAGCTCTCATTATATTGAGTACTTCACACATCGCTGGGTCGGACGCTACTGGGACAAGGAACCGATGCTCATCGAGCCTGAGCTGAGGCCGAGCCCATACGGTGGGTATGAAGCAATCGTCAATCGCAATAGGCGCCGTGAGTATTTCTTGACAAGAAAAGGACGTGCTCTAGTGAGTAGCGTGCTAAAGCGTATCGAGGAAAAAGAGCATGTTTGAACATCTTGGTATCGTCATCGACGCTGGTGGTAATCCCATCAACCACAGGTCGGTGTTGAAGGTGTGTATCAATCCAATGCTCAGGGTATTAGGGTTGTGCATTGCAACAGAGTCCAATAGAACTAGCATTGGAAAGCCAGTTCTTATAAGATGCCGACCGCGTGCAAAGCACGTTAAATGGACCACGTATGAACTTCCTGATGGTTGTAAGGTTATCAAGGGACGAATAATCATCTAACAAGGGAGAGTCAAATGCGTGATTTGAACGAAAAATTCCACGACAGCCTCGTGCACGACAGCCTCGTGGACAGCCTCTGTAACAGCCTCGAAGACAGCCTCGAAGACAGTCTCTATGACAGTCTCTATGACAGCCTCATGCACAGCCTCAGGGACAGCCTCGAAGACAGCCTCTGGAACAACCTTGAAAACAGCATCGGGTTCAGCCTCAATCAAACCGCACAGAGCGCACAGAACCTACAGAACGTCAAAAAGATGAATGATGCGTGATTTGAACAAAAAATTCGATAACAGCCTCAAGCGTAGTTTCGGACATAGCTCTTACAACAGTCTCACTGACAACAGCGGTAACAGCCTCAAGTACAACCTCGGTGTCAGACTCTATGAAAGCCTCTGGGACAATCTCGGAAGCGACCTCAACAAAAGCATCTGGAACAGTCTCGACCAAACCGCACAGAGCCCACAAGGCGTCAAGAAGGCGAACGATGCGTGACATGAACGAAAAACTCAACAACAGCCTCAGGTACGGTCTCAGGAACAGCCTTTGGAACAGCCTTTGGAACACTTTCGGGGACAGTCTCAGTCTCTATGACAGCCTCAGGAACAGCCTCGGGGACAGCCTCGAAGACAGCCTCGAAGACAGCCTTAGGGAAACTGCACAGAGCACACAGAGCGTCAAACGGTCAAACAATGCATGATTTGAATGAGAAGTTTGAAAACAACCTCAGAAACAACATCAGTGACAGCATCAGGAACTGTCTTGAAAACAACACCAATCTTAATCTCTGGCTCTGGGCTAATCTACCTCTTTTTAGGGTGTGTGGACATGGCATCTCATCAAGCATAGAGCTTGCTCTTCTTAAAATAAAAGGAACAAAATGAAAACGACGTTGGTTGAAAGGCTTGCGACTCTGGGTGCACAGATAGAAAGGCTTAAGCAGACAGAACGACGTCTTCAGAGCATTCTAGAGACGGGAGGTGATGATATCCATGTTGATACGACCGGAATCACTCCCAGTGGATTTGAAAGGCTGACTATCTTCATCAAAAATGAAACGCACACGCTTGAAATCTTCTGGTTGTGTCGTGAAAGAGCAATCCTGAAGAAGCGCCAAAGACCCGAAAATGAAAGATGAGCAGGATGATGCACAATGCATTGAAATTCATGACATATTGTCATATGTTTCGCAGCATTGAATGCATTGTGCATCATCCTGCTCATCTAGAACAACGTCTGATGCACAAAGATTGATGGAGGGAAATCACAGATGAAAATCAACGATAAGCTCAAATTCGTTAAGCCCGGTCCTGATTGGTCGATTGTGCCTGACAGGTACAACAACAACATCTTTGAGCTCGTAAACATAGAGGACCCAGTCAGATACTGCTTCGTTGAAGTGTCAACGAACAGACACTGGAATATGTCAGAAAAGTTTTTGAATGATGGTCTGCTGAATGGATATTTCGTTCTCATTAATGAACAGAACGTCAAGCAGACAATCAAGTGGTCGTGCGGTCACCTGAGGCTCAGCACTGACACTGAGTGCCCTGTGTGTCGAGCGTTCAACCGAAGAACGATTGATTGAAGCACATGAATAGCATGAATAAGACACTTATCGAGTGCCTTAACGACGACAGCTTTCATGGCGACATTTGGCACAGCTTTAACAGCTTCGATAACAGCATCAGAGATGACATCAGGATGCAACGACGGGCGTGCAATGATGCGTGACATGAACAAGAAATTCAACAACAGACTCAGAGACAACATCAGAAACAACCTCAGGGACAGCCTCAGGGACAGTCTCGATAACAGCCTCGGGCACAGCCTCGTGTACAGCCTTGAGCTCAGCCTCAGGGACAGCCTCTGGGTCAGCCTCGGGGACAGCCTTAGGAATAACATCAAACAGAGCGCACAAAGCGTCAAAGAGACGAACGATGCGTGATTTGAACAAAAAATTCAATAACAGCATCTACTACGCCAATCTCAATGACAGCCTCAGTGGCCCTCTTAGGGACATGCTCTGGAACAGCCTCAGGGACAGTCTCAGGGACAGTCTCAAACAGAACGCACAGAACAATAAGAGATTGAACGATGCATGATATGAGCGAAAAACTTGAAACATACCTCTGGAAATACACTGAGGTCGATATCATTGACGACACGATGGATGACGTCATGAACAATCTCATTAATAGGAGAATTTTGACCTGTTTTGGTAACAGTCTCAGACATAACCTCGAAAGCAGTCTAGAAGACAATCTTAGTAAGACTGCAGTACAGGAATCTTAAGTCGTAAAGGATTACACGATATGAACGAAAATGATGGCTTCGACGAAAAAACGATGACATGGACGCTCATCATAGAGACTGACGATGATGAGGTTGAGATTGAGCTTCCCGCGAGATTTGATGTGTGTGATGTGTGCGACGGTAAGGGTAAACGCGTCAATCCTGCAATCGACGGCCATGGCATCTCTGCAGAAGAGTTTGATGATGACCCAGACTTTAAAGAAGCATACTTCTCTGGTGCATACGATATCACATGTGATGCATGCTCTGGAAAGAGGGTCATTCCAGTAATCGTCGATGACAATCTTGATGAACGACAGAGAGAAGCGCTGCGACAGCACGAAAACAGGTCTCGAGAGATGCATGAGATTGACGAGATTCAGCGCATGGAAAGGATGATGGGAGCATGATAAGCGATGATGTCGGACTACACAATCTCTTCGTTCTCATCGTTGCTGAGGCATCTTTCATGATGATGATGAAAGAGCGTAAATGCTTTTCAAATGCACAAGAACGACGCATAAGGTATGTATTCATCACGACGCGGCTCGCTGATAACGTGGGAAACGTGACGTTCAGGTCGCTTGAATCGTTGTGATATGTTGTGTGCCCAACACATGGTTGGGCCCTTTCATCAGGTGCCCGAATGCGTTCGGGTGCTTGAGAAGGGTCTTTAAATGAAAAACGTTGTCGTCATCTACAGGGGCGTCCCTGGTTCTGGAAAATCCACAGCTGCGTTCAATCGTGCATATGCCAATGCACAAGAGGGTAGCACGTCTTGTATCGTGTCTGCTGACAACTATTTCATGAGAACTGGCAGGTACATCTTTGAACCTGCGAAGCTCAGAAATGCACACGAAGACTGCTTCAATCGCTTTCTCGATGCGCTCATCAGAAAGACTGGAACAATCATCGTCGATAACACGAACACACAGCTCTGGGAGTTCATGACGTATCTCAAGGTCGCTGTCATCGCGGGCTATGAGTTTGAGGTCATCGAATTTAGGCCGCAAGACGCTGCAGAGCTACAACGTTGGGCAGAGCGTTGCATCCATCGCGTGCCACACGATAAGGTCAAACAGATGAACGACAGGTTCGAACCATTCATCGAAGATGAGTTTCGTAAGAGCATTCTTTGCAACGTTAAAGTGGGCTCTGATGAGAGTTAGGGCAATCATCGTTCTGCTTCCTTCACCATTCATGTCAATGAATGAAATCCATCATGAATTCAAGGAAGAGTTGTGTGAATTCGGTTGGAATGAATGGTCGTTAATTGATACACTGATTGTGTATGCTCTTGCATGGTCATCTATGATAGAGCTCATCAGAGATATCATCGCTAGCAACACATGATGAAGGAAAACAGATGCACGACATAAATGAGAAGTTTAGGAGTGTGTTCGAAGATAATCTCAAGTCAAGTCTCTGGCAAGAGACGTCGGTTGGCATGAACGACGTCAGTGATGATGTTTTTGACGCCATCTACGAGACATTCTTTGATAGCACTAGAAATCTACAGCACAGAATCGAAAGAAACATAGAAACCATATGGTTAAGCAGGTTCAAAGATTCACGTTGATTGGATAAATGATGCATAATATAAACAAGAAGCTTGGTAACAATCTTTGGAGCAAAGACAACATCGGGCGCAGCAGCTTCGAAAACAATCTCAACTTCGCATATAACTTTAAGCACAAATTCTTAGAGGGAATCTTTGACAGCTTAAACAATCTCAGATGCGGCATTGAGACTAGAATTAAGCTCGTTCATATTCGCACGCAGCAAGACACCAGTCTAGAAAGATGACATGAACATGAAAAAAGTTGAAAATAAACTCAAGCACGCGTTATATGACATCGTTGAGTCAAACTACATCGATAAAGAGACATCAAGCCATTGGGCACGCATAAATGGTAGCTTTCAGGCTCTAGAGCTTATTCAACAGAATAAGCAAGCCGACAATGTGCTCTTGAGCTCAAAATATCTCTTTGCACAAGAACTTACTGAGCATATCCGTGACATCGTCGAACCCGTTATTTTCATCATCACACATGATGATGACGACTATGGCAGCTCTATCGTTTTAGCAACGCTTGATGAGGGTTTCGCAGTAGAGAAACTAAACGAGTTTAATAACACGGATGATGAAAAAGACGCACACAGCATGACGCAGATTAGGCTGGAAAAAAGAAATGTCATAATCGATGCCGACCCGTTGTGAACACTTGGCAATGTTTTCACAGATGCTCCAATTGGTGCTTCTATGAAGCCATTGTTTTTTATTATGACGCAAAGGAGCTTCTATGCAACAGCAGCCTTCAATCAGATATCGGATGCTTGACACATGACTGCAACGATGTATCGTGTGTGTGCATGCATCAACATGCTTCCTCATTCACATACGGCCGTAGGAAGTCATGACGAGATTAGAACGAGGTTCTCTTTGAGCCGTGATGATGCTCCCATGGATTCATTGTTCGCAGTGCAGACAGAAAAGCTCTTTTTATTTAGCGCTTCATCATGGCGTGATGCATGCGAACGGTTCGAACGTTGGGTTGAGCTTCAAATCGCTGTTCATAAATACGCCAGTGACGAACAAAATGTCAAGGAGACGAACGATGCGTGACCTGAACAAGAAATTTGACGACAACCTCAGGCACAACATTGATAGTAACAACCCTGATGTCAGCCTCGGGCACAGCTTCAGTGACAGCCTCGGGTACAGACTCAGTGACAGCCTTTTGTTCAGCATCGATAACAGCCTCTGGGACAGCCTCGAGCACAGCCTCGCGGACAGCCTTTGGTTCAGCCTCGGTAACAACCTCAGTGATAGCCTCATGAACAGCCTCGAGAATAGCGTCGTTGACAGCATCAAACAGAGCGCACAGAGCGTCGAGGAGATGAACGATGCGTGATTTAAACGAGAAGTTCAATAACATTCTCGGGCACAGCTTCAGTGACAGCCTCAGTGGCCCTCTTAGGGACATGCTCTGGAACAGCCTCTGGGACAGCCTCAGGGCCGAGCTCAATGACAGCCTCAGGAACAGCCTCAGGGACAGCCTCAGGAACAGCCTCAGGGACAGCATTTGGGATAGTCTCGGGTACAGTCTCAGGGACAGCTTTTGGAATAACTTCGGGTTAAGAGACAACATCAAGGACATTCTCAAACGATGTGTCACTGATGCACAGAATGTCGAAAAAACAAATGATGAATGACTTGAACAAGAAATTCTATATCAGTTTAGACGACAGTCTCAGAAACAGTCTCAGAAACAGTCTCATGAATAACATCATAGACAACAATGGAAATATTCTCAGAAGAAGTCTCATGCTCGACAGTTTCAATGCCAACCTCTTGGTAGAAAGCATCTCTGACTTTGTATCGACGCAACCTGAAAGGAAATCAAAATGAGCAACGATAAAATGATTGAAAAACTTCTGAAGAAATTCGACAAAAAACTCGATGAAGATATCGAGGAAGAAATGCTTAACTCAAAAGATATTGAGCTGTGTGATGCACATGAACAAGAAGAAAAGTCACATGATGAACCCGAACCAAGAATCGCGACTCTTTATCGAGCATTCGTTTCTGGTTTCATGGTGTCATCAACACGTTTCAACGGTGAGCTCAACATGAACAGGACGTGGAAAAAGAACGAAATTCAACACAACAAAACGCTCAATGAGTTGTGGAATAGGTTTCTCAGAGAGGGGCTGTGAGCAATGCGTGATTTGAACGAAAAATTCAACAACAGCCTCGGGCACAGCCTCAGGTACAGCCTCAGGTACAGCCTCGAAGACAGCCTCGAAGACAGTCTCTATGACAGTCTCTATGACAGCCTCAGGAACAGCCTCGGGGACAGCCTCGAAGACAGCCTCGGGGACAGCCTTAGGGACAGTATCAACCAAACCGCACAGAACGCACAGAGCGTCGAGAAAACGAACGATGCGTGATATGAAAGAAAAGCTCGATAACATCCTTAGATACAACCTCATAAAAAGCATCGGGCTCAATATCAAGCACAGCATCGGACACGATGTTGTGTGGGCCTGGGACTGGTCTGTGGGCGTCCAGGACGCTGGACCTGACGAAGTGCTAATGCAAACTGCAAGCGACGCTCATGACGTTGAAGAGACGAACGATGCATGACATGAATCGTAACTTCAGACATAACCTCTACAACTGTCTTTACATCAATGTTGAAGACACGATAGATAACACCGTTAGTCATAGATTCTGGGTCAATTTTAGAAACATTTGGAGCTGTCTAGAGGATAGTAGCTGTCGTAGCCAAACTGTCGTTTTATCGGATGCTCAACAACAATTTGTGACGAACTCGGCTCATCAATGAACCCATTCGGGCCCGTAGCTCAGCGGTCAGAGCAGTCGGCTCATAACCGATCGGTCCCCGGTTCGAACCCGGGCGGGCCCATTGTTTGTTGTTCTGAAAATGTCATGGAAGAAACATCTCTGTATGAGTCTCGAAAACAGCATTTGGGCTGGTCTCTTTTGCTGTACATAACCCATAGCACCCAGGACGAATGAAAGGACTGGCAATGACACAGACGAAGCCTCATCCAGCAGCACCAAAACATTTTACAATCGTCACAGATGAGCTCAAAAGTGATATCATCTTAAATGATTTCAACGATGTTCAAGGAAAAGAATTCAGATTCAACATCAAAATCAACGTAGGAAATTACGTTGGGCTTGTTGGTAACATTCCGTTCTTGGGAAACACGATTGATGGACTCAGCCTTCATGGAGACAATTTACATTCGAACGTGATTGAAGCATTCAAGCGTTATATTCACATGGAGTTTTTCATGCATGAATGTAAAACACATGTGAGTACGGGTAATTGGCAGTTTGCCGTGTGTCCTGCAATCGATGGAGCATACATCGGAACACCCGTGAGTTCTGACAGATATGATAGAAGACTATGGAAAATAAGAGCAATAAAGGCGTCGACAGCGGCTTCTCATGAAGGCGATCGACTGCTGTCTTTCTTCAGGAACAAGAAGCATGACCCGTTCTTCGAGCGTGTGCCAAATAACATGAACTGCTTTGCTGAGGTCATTCAGCCCATCCGTGCCGCCGGGCTGACGATTAAGAGAGGAAGCGTCGTCTCAATCATCGTTAAAAAGAACGAGCAGCCAACTGTGAGTGTGTGCATCGAAAAGCATTCTGACTCAATTTCAAAACTTTCGAACAATGCACGTGTTGCATACGCCTCTGATTTTGAATGGATGAATGTGCATCCTGCTGATATCGCACCATTCTCAATCATAAAAAGAGATGATGTGTATCTTGAGATTCGTTGGGTCGTCTCAGGTCAAAAAGAGCTTGTGAGGCTCGTACCTTGAACATAAAAGTGGTTCTCGTTTGAGAACCGCATGTCCGCATAGCTCAGCTGGATAGAGCATGGGCCTTCTAAGCCCAGGGTCGCAGGTTCGAACCCTGCTGCGGACGTTTAACGACGCTATGGGAGCTATAAAAAGAAATGAAAACGTTAGCATGAAACATGTCTTGATTAATGAGAGCTTTAAATATGAAGACATCATTCATATAGATGTAGCGCTTCTGCTCATCAACTCTTTAAAGCGTAGTGATTACGACTGCCTTATAAGAACATGCACTGCTATGTGTAGCAGTATTACACAAACAGTTAGGGATGTGGAGGAACAATGAACAATGTAGAAAAAATACTCATAGACGTAAACCTATACGCTGTTCGAAAAAATTTAGATATCATAAACGATGTTGCACTCGGGCATAAAGTTTGCTCTTTTCTTTATAGCGAAATATTCTTTAATTCAACCGCTGACACAACACTACAGACAGTAATAACGAGTGCAGTAAGAAATTCAATTAAGGTGAAATGACATTTATTTCCTCGCGTGCACCTTCAGAACGTGATTGCAGCCACAACAACAGCATTGAACAGAACATCAAAAAAGAGACGTAAATGATGCGTGATTTAAACAAAAAGCTTGGAAACAATCTCGGGCCCGATGTTAGCTTCGGGCTCAGAGAAAGATGGCTAAACTTCAACATGGAAGCTATCGTTTGGGGGAACCTCGACGGCAGACTCAGAGATAGTCTTGGAAACAGTCTTGGCATCGATTTAATGTGTTCGCTCTTTGAAAGCATCGATAGACAGCTAAGGTCTTGCGCTTTTGATGAAAAATTAAAGGCAACATTAGAGAAATCTTATGAATAGATGTAGGTGTGGTCATGAAGGAGAAGGAGAGCATCCATGTCACGGAGACGCTTATAAGTGCCGAAAGCCGTCAAAGCAGCGATTCTATAACGCTAGGCATGTCGCGCTTGCAGGGATGCAGATGAAAATGGAGGTTTCTAGCACGTGGGCATGTGATGAATGTTGGAAGAAGTTTCGTGATATCACGACGCAGACGAACGAAGACACAAATGACGCTTGAAACGAAACGACTGTTTGACTCAACGTGGGCTCGCTGTAAGGAGCTCAATCTTGATATCAAAAGGAACGTCGATGACACGTCAATCGGGGGTCGTGGAAACAACATACTCATCATGGGATTGAAGCGAGGAATTCCTCTCATCATTCTTTACGAACAAAAGCTTGACGGCGTTCAACAGTTGCAAACGAAAGAAGGAGTATAAGATGTCAAAAAAGAAAAAGAACATTGAGCTAATCGTGCCTGAATCGGGCAATCTCTCTTCAGAGGTTGTCATTGAGAAGCAACTTAGGTTGTCTAGAGCAGACATCATCGACCTTGCATTCAATGAGAAGCTTCGTGAGCTTGAAGAAAGACTAGAAAAAATCAATGTCGAAATCAATGACATGAGAATTGATAACGACAACAGCATAAAAAACGCTGTGCTTGAAACGAACCCTTTTTTTCAATCACTGTCAGAAATTGGCTTTAGTACTGACATGTATGAGATGCATACTTCGAAATGGTACTTGTCAGGAAAATTCAACAAAACTAACGTCACGTTAAGTGGTTTGATAAAAGACATACATGGGCTTGAAGACAAACTCAATGAGCTCTTTCTGAAATTCAAAAATCTTTTTGATGAAAAGAAAGTCATCAATGCAAAATTAAGCGATATGCACAACAACCAGTCGAAGTTCAAGGCTGAGATGATTCGAAAGATTCTTCTTGGCACAGAGAGTGGTCGAACTATCATTGAATCCATCAACAAAATCATTCTCTAACATCAAGATGGTGAGGGTGGGCCTTCGGGCTCATAAACCACAGCTCCCGTCCCAAGTCGCGGAGCAGAAGAGACACATGATGCAAGACGTAAATGAGAAATTCTACAACAACTTCATAAACATCTTGAGAAGAAGCAATACAGCTAATGTAAAACAAACGGAAAGCCTAAAGAAAATTAGAGAAAGTCTCGCGGATAATCTTCAGAATAGTCTGACAAGTTGTCTTCGAGAGTCTCTAAAGACAACTCATAATGTTGAGGACGCACAAAATGCGTGATTTAAACAAAAAGCTTGGAAACAACATCTGGGACGCTCTTGAGAGTTTCAGGAACAGCCTCGATGTCAGTCTCAATGACAGTCTCAATGACAGTTTCTGGTCAAACCTCGATAGCAACAGCTGCTGGGTTAGCCTCGAGCTCGAGCTCTGGAATAATCTCGACAAAACAGCACAAAGTGCACAGAGCGTTGAGGAAACGAACGATGCGTGACTTGAACAAGAAACTCAACAGCCTCGATAGCAACCTCTGGGACAGCATCAAGGTCGAGCTCAATGACAGCCTCTGGGTCAGCCTTGGGTACGGGCTCGGGCACAGACTCAGGGTCAGCCTCAATGGCACTCTTAGAGACAAACTCTGGGACAGCCTAGATGTCAATCTCAGACTCAGTATCAGCGCCAGCATCGAACAGAGCGCCCTAAGCGTCAAAGAGACGAATGATGCGTGATTTAAGTGTGAAGTTTGAAGTCTTTAAGAACGACCCTACGAACAGCCCCATGAATAGTCTCAGGTACAATCTCAGGAAAAGTCTCAATTACAGAACTTTAACATACATGACGTATAGGCTCAGTATATACATTGAGCAGAGCATACAAAAACGTGTGCTTGTCGTTAAGAACGAACAAAACAGTGAGTGAATATGCATGACATGAACGAAAAATTCAATAACAGCCTCAGTGGCAACCTCATGAACAGCCTCGTGACCAGCATCGGGTATAACCTCTGTGCCCACCTCGAACATGGCGTCATGAACAGACTCAGGGTCAGCCTCAGTAACAGCCTCATGGACAACCTCGGACACAGCCTCAAGAACAGCATCAGGGACCTGTTATGGAACAGCTTCAGAACAAGCCTTTCAGGTAGTCTCAGAGACAGGCTTGAACAAAACACACATGACAATGAGGAAACACTCAATGCACAATCTGAGTGATAAGCTCAGCAAAAAGCTGTTACGCAGCACAGCGACATGTCTCACTGACAAATTCTACGAAGCTGTCGGATACTCTCTCAAAAGTGACCTTCATGACAGTCTTCTGAATAGCATGTGGTCTAGTCTCAGAGACAAGCTTTGTGATGACTATGATAACTTCAAAATGTCATCATTCAAGGGTAGCCTCAGAAAGAAAACAAATGATGAAGGATGAGCGAATCAGGGCGATTGCAGCACAGGATGTTCTGTGGACGTCTGTGAGTCGTCTTAAGACACGTGAAGAGATTGTTGCTGGCATAGTCAGCATCATAAATCAGGTGCTTGATGATGCTAGCCTGGGCGGAAGCATCACAAGGCTTGGACGTGCAGTTTTAAGACATCATCAAATCATGCTTCATGAAGAAGGTGTGATTTTGATTGATGCAGTGAATAAATCAAATGGAAGCTCAAAAAAATACACGCTCGGGACCTAAATTTCATCAGAAGCGACAACGAAGAAGCTCTTTTGGCAATAACGTCAGCAACCAAAAGATGATTGAAATCATGTCAGAAAACAATTGTGATGCACATGCAGTTCTAGAAGCGTTGACATCACTGCTCCTCAACTCTGGTCGTTCTGACCCGACCATCTGTCGTGAGCTCATGCTTAAGCTCGATGACATGAACATAAGAGGAGCACAACTCGCTACTGCGAGTGCATTCTTCAACAACGACATATCTCAACTCGTTAACGCAATTAGAGCACGTGATAAGACGTTGGTCGATTTCATCAATGCAAACGTTAATGATAGAGTTGATGGATATAGATTTGAACGAGCTGTCACACGAGGCGGCTCATTGAGACGAGCACAGTGAAGTGATTTTATTAAACCTTCAGACAATTCTGACGAAGGAGTGAATAATGCGTGATTTGAATAAAAAATTCGATAACAGCCTCGGGTACAGACTCAGGGACAGCCTTTTGTTCAGCATCGATAACAGCCTCGGGCACAGCCTCGGGTACAGACTCAGGGACAGCCTTGGTTCAGCCTCGGTAACAACCTCAGTGATAGCCTCCGTGACAGCCTCGATGTTAGTCTCAACAAAATAGCACAGAGCGCACAGAACGTTGAGGAGACGAACGATGCGTGATTTGAACAAAAGACTTAATCACAATCTCGTTGTCGTTCTCTGGAACAGCACCAATGATGACCTCAATGATTGAATCAGTACTGTCGAAAACATCTGGATTAATCCAGAGCTCAACTTCGAGGTGTGCATCGAGCGTGCTGTGTTGAAAAGCATTTCCGAAGGAGAAAAAAATGGATGATATCACTTCTCTTGATGCAGAAGTTCGTCGCCGAATTCAACCTCGGGCATGTCCCTGACATTAGCGGCGGAGTCACCGACGGATTTCAAAACGACATCATGAAAAACATCATGCAAACACGTCTGCAACATAAACTCAGCAACATGAGTGAATGATGAAAAAAACAACTTTTATTTGTTTCGACGAATTACAGACGAAACAATTTCATATCACTCGTTGTGATGATGATTATTTTATAGAACTTTCTGCATTCATGTGGAACATTATGTATATTACGCAGGTTGGTACAGCTGTTTCATTAAATGAAACATGTGATGCTAATGAAGAGGCACAAAATGCATGATTTAAAAAAATTAAGATATCAGCTTTATGATGAGCTTGCTTCTCATTTGTGCCATAATGTTAAAATGTATGATGCAGAAATTTCAGAAATTGCAGAAATCTCTATTGAAGAGATTCTGCACAACTGTCTCGTCAATTTCAACGTAAGCATCGATGATTTTGTTCAAAGCAACACAATAAATGAGGATGAAAATGTCTGACTTCGACATCGTTGAAGAGGCTCTTGTTGAATGTCTCAATGAAGAGCAGCTCAAATCAGCAATCACAATCGCAGACATGATGATGAGCATGTCTGACATCACACCTGAACATGCATTATCAAGGGCACGTGAATACGCACTTGCAAGAAGTAGATTTTGGGAGCTTGAATACTCACGACTCGTTGGTATTCGGCATGAACAAAGCAATCATGCTTCTGAGAGGAGTGCTGGAGGACCAAACGTGCGCAGACCGATTGGGTTTCGTTCTAAGAACGACAATACAAAGTTATAAAATAGTTCGAATAAACAGAATGATGATGTGTCAAGCTATGCACAATTTAAACGAGAAATTCATTAACATTCTCAGAGACAGTCTCAGAGACAACTTTTGGAGTAGTCTCGGTAGCAGTTTCAGTGATAGACTCGGTGACAGTCTCATAGTCAGCCTCAGGAACAGCCTCTGGAACAGCCTCGAGCACAGCATCAGGGACAGTCTCAACCAAACTGCACAGAACGTCCAGAACGAACAGAACAATGAGGAGACGAACGATGCGTAATTTGAGCAAGAAATTTGACGACAGTTTCAATGATAGCCTTAGAGACAGCTTCAGAGATAATATCGAAGATAACCTCTGGCACAATCTCAGGGACAGCTTCGGACATAGCCTTAGACAAACCCTTTGGTTAAGCCTCGAGGACAGCATCATGAACAGAGTGCAAGTGACGAGAAGTTGAGTGATATATAGCCTGAACGAGAAGTTCTTTAACAATCTCAGGGACAGTCTCAGAGACAACTTCTGGAGCAGCTTCGATAGCAGCCTCAGAGACAAGCTCAGTGGCACTCTTAGGAACACCCTCTGGAACAGCAACGCTGACAGCATCGGGCACACCCTCAGGAACAGCCTCTATCAAATCGCACAGAACGCACAGAGCCCGCAAGGCGTCGAGGAGATGAACGATGCGTGATTTGAACAAGAAACTCAACAGCCTCGATAGCAACCTCTGGGACAGTTTCAGGGTCAACCTCGGGAACAGCCTTGTGTACGGGCTCGGGCACAGACTCAGGGTCAGCCTCAGTGACAGCCTCTGGGCAAGCTTCGAGCACAGCCTCAGGGACAGCCTCAACCAAACTGCACAGAGCGTCAAGAGCGCACAGAGCGCTGAGGGTGTAAGCAATGCGTGATATGTTTGAAAGTTTAACTAAAAAGCTCGGCAGTGGTGTCATCACATCATGCAATGACATCTTTTCTGGTGATTACAACATCATTGACAACATCGATGATGAACTCGCAAAGCGATTCAGAGATAGCATCTGTCACAACCTCGAATATGGCATCTGCTTCAGTCTAGTATCAATAGCGACGAAGGAATGAATGATGCGTGAGTTAAACAAGAAGTTTGAAGCTAACATCTGGATAAACTCAGTCGAATCGATGAACCTCTGGTTAAATCTCAATAACAGCCTCGTTGGCAGAAGTAGAAATCAGGTCGACGTCGACATTAAAAGCAGCATCGTAAGCAATCTCAATAACAGCCTCAGTAACAACCTCAAGTACGGCATCACATATATGATGGACTCGAGACTTAATACAAAGGAATCGCATGATGTATGACATGAACAGAAAGTTGTCAGATTGTTTGAAACATAATTATGAAAACAGCCTTTTTTACAGTTGTTACAGCTATCTCGGTATGAGCTGTGCGACAATCGATGATGAATTCAGCGCCAGCCGCTTTTTTGCATCTGACATCATTAATGAAATCATAAAGATAGCCAACAGGACGATTGAAACATGATGCTGTCACGATTCTTCAATAAAAAGAAGAATGAAACACATGTCGATTGCAAGATACTTTTTGCACGATACATGATGGTCGCAAGCAAGAAAAGAACTCCGATTCCAGACGGATTTCGTGCGATATCTTTGCATGATGCGACCATCATGTATCCACGGATGATGTGGCTCAATGCGAACACGACGTTTGGATTTAACATCGACCTCGAATCGTCAGACACGAACATCTGGATTTCACCCGACAAAGCACTCATCATTAAAAAGGGAGTTCGTGTATGGACGTTCGACGGTCTCACATGGATAGATGAGGTTCAGGCTCTCAAAAATCAACGTTGATGTGGAGCACAACATGCATGACATGAATGATAAGTTTCAAAACAATCTCAGACGTACCACGATAAGAAATCTTAACGACAGCATCGAATATATTGACTTTAGAGACAGCGGCATAAACCATTTCACACTCATGTTGTATGTCTTTATCGAACAGACAGTGTTGAGTAAAGAGCGTACGAGAAACTCATGATGACAAACGATATCGAAAAAAAATTATCAGACGAGCTCTGTCATAAGCTTGACAGTTACATTTTTAATGAGTGTGAACGCAAGTCTTTCAACTTATGGTTTGGTCACAGCTTTGGTAGTGATTCATACTACACGTGTTATGCTAACATCCGTATTTTCGTAGAGGCACGTGCCAACAATGGCGACAGCAACAAAAGATAACATCAGGTCGACTCTCATCAGAGCAACGAAAAACATCAATCAGCTCATCGCATACGAACTTGGCATCGATAAATTTCGGCATATAGAAAATGCTGCACAGGCGATGATTTTTCAACTAGTTGAACACGGACCTAAGCACGTCATCGTCTTCGACCCTGCTGGCGTCGTCATCGGATACTCTGTCGTTGAGCTCACTGAATGATAAGGAACACATGATGCACGATTTGAATGAGAAACTCGACAATAACATCAGGTATAGTATATGGTATGCCACAGGAAACGACATCGACGACGAAACCTGGATTAGCTTTTGGGCACCAAGGACCGCACGCAGTCTTACAGCAGACCTGAGGAATTTTGGAAATATTGGGAACTGTTTAGGAATTCTTAGTGAAAGTCTTGGAGCAAATCTTCAGAATAGTCTGAAAAGATGTCTTCAAGAGACAATTCGAGGCGTTGACGATGCACGATTTGAACAAAAAACTTGAAAATAACATCTGTGACGATGTTAGGAGTTTCATGTTCAACCTCGGAAACAACATCGATAATATCCTCATGTATAGTCTCAGTGCTAGCCTCAATGACAGCCTCTGTGACAGCATCAATCGAAATCTAAGTAAAGTAAAGGTCAGAGCTTCTAATGAAATTCATCGGTGAATCTCATCATCGCCAACCATGCATACACAGAAAGACGCATCTCAATAAAATGGCAAAATTGCTTCAGAAAGCGATGAAGAGCCTTCATCTTTTTGCAGATGACACAAGTCTCATCGGCGCGGGCATAAGTGGAGCGCTTCTGGTGCCTGCACTCGCTGATAGACATGGGCTCAACTTTGCTCTTATAAGAGAACGAGGGTGCAGACCGACAGTGACGTCGAAACATCGAGTGATTGGTGTCATCAGAAAAAACGTAATTTTCATTGACGATTGCATCGATAGTGGCAACACTCTCAGGCGTGCTAACATCATGGTCAAAGAAAACCATTGTAGAGCGTCTATTGTAGCAGCAGTCGTCGATTACACATGCAACGACGGACGTCGTGAACGTCTTCAAGGGTCGTTCAATCTTAAAATCTTCTCACGATAACAATGATTTAGTTAGAACGGCAGGTCAAGCAGCTCTAATGGTCTGATGTGTATCAGGTATCCCTTCTTTTCACGACGCTCACGCTCTTGTTTAATTGATAGCATCGCGAGCGCGTGTGCTTCACGTTGCAACATCCTCAGCATGTTTCTCATCTGCACACGATGCATCTCTGCTGGCTTTTTTGCAATCCTATCAATCTTTGCTGTGAGTTCTTTTATCCGTAGAAAGCGGTCTCGCATACCACCCGTCATGGGTTCGACACGTGTCTTTCTCGGTGGATGGTAGCAATTCCATCCCTTTCTGATTGAATCGTTCTGTATGATGAGCTCCATCTCTCGATGCTGAATATCAGCGAATGTCTCGTAGTCTCCCTCTTCAAGCAACTCAATCTTAAATGTAGAAGAACCAAGCGCTCTAATGGCTTGCACAAACGTGCCCTTTCTTTTTCTACTTGGTGCAGCTGATTTGATATGTGACTGAAGACAATCGACCAACGACATCGTCGTTCTACCGACATATGACAGCCCAGTGCCATCAGCGTGGCTTGAGATGATGCGATAGAAACGCATAAACATGTAAAATCATACCATAAAAGGTGAAATAGTGAAAACGCTTAATAGCACTGATTTCTGTTTATATCAGACGTATGCAACTCTCAATGATGAGATTGTAAATACATTCGGGCGCGGCGCGCGAGGGATGTTTATTGAGGTATTTCAGCTTCATGACCCGTGGGCGCCCCGGGGTGCTAAATTCGGAATGGCTTCATTATCTAACGAAACAATAAAGAGTATTTTACTAAACACACACAAATAATACGTCATTCAATCTTCAACACTCTAAACACAGAAAGAAGAAAAACAATGAAACGCATCTTCAAACTCAAGAGACTTCTGGAGCTCCGCCATCAGGGATTCAACAAAAATGAGCGAATCGCTGTCATCGAATCAGAAGAAGAGCATGAAAATGAATTCGTAGAAACGAAACACATGAGCATTCTTGAGATGTTCGATGATGATGCAGACGAGCACGCTGAGATGCAGGATTAAGCAGAATGCATATAACCTCAGTGACAGCACCACACAGAGCACACAAACCACCAAGGAGATGACAGATGCGTGACATGAATAAGAAGCTTCATGACAGCATCTTGCGCAGCTTAAATGACACATTCATGAGTCGTCTGTGTTATACAGACGTTAACGCTAACTTCAGTACTCCCATGAATGTCGTAGAGCTTGACGTCAAGAGAATGATTGAGGGTATTCTAGATGCATGACGTGAACGAAATGTTTAAAGCCATGGCTGATGGTACCATCTTAAGAGAAGATTGTGGTCGTGACTTCAGTGAACTTAGACATAACCTCTACTACAGGCTATGGGACAGACTAAGTGATAGTCTTAGTGGAGGACTTTCTGATAACCTGAGAAAAACAAGTTACGCTTCACATCATGATGAGGCAACAGATGCGTGAACTCAATGAGATGTTTAAGAACAATCTCAGTGTTATCCTCGGCATTGAGCTTGACAATGACTTTCGTATCATCAAGGGTAACGTTAACATCAACTTCATGCTCTTGTTCAGCTTGAGTGATAGCCTTTGTAGCAGCATAATGCAGGATATAAATGAGCACTCTAAACAAGCTCGTTGACGCAATAGACGACATCTACGGACAATACAGATGGACTGGCTCAGACTCTTACGTCTGGAAGATTGGAGAGCGTTTCATCATCAAAGCGACGTGTGTGAGATTATCTGAGTGGCGAACGATGCGCGTACTTCAAAATCGCAACGGACCGTTCGCTAAAATCATCGACATGCATGTGTTCGGCCTGCAGAGGGTTGATGGCGAATGCATCATAGCAGATGATGAGCATCCGTTTATTGTTGGGTTTGTCGTGCAGGAATTCGTCGCTGATTGCAACGATGATGATATCGCACCAATATCATGGAATGATGGTACCGATGCATGGTTGCAGACAGACCCAAACGATGATAACGCGAAGGGTGTCGTTTGGGTTGATTTGACTGCAATCGTTGAAGCCACAAGCATGCTTTCAATGATGGGCCATCCAAGAAAAGTCGTGTCAGACGCATCACTTGTTGTAGGCGATGAGAAAGAGTAAAAATGAATTCGCGATTGAACAAAAAACTCCACAGCATCCTTGGAACCGAACTAAACTTCAGGCTTTATAACAGTTTAACTCGCAGCATTGACAGAAACTTCTGGTTTAGTCTCTGGAACTGCCTAGAAGTTAGCCTCGTAGGCGACATGCGGGACAATCTCAACGCTAACATGGATAAGCTCGAACAGAATATCGTTGATACACAGAATGTCGAGGAGACGAACGATGCATGACATAAATGAAAAGTTTGATGACAATCTTATACATACTCTTTCTAATGATTTAGAGAGTGTGTTTAACACATGGTATGAGGTATGGACGTTCATTAATGACTATCTAGAAAATAGTCTCGACAGCTGTCTTAGTTCGGGTCTAGAACATAAGCTTAAGCAGGTAAGCGACGATGCATCACATAAATGAGAAGCTTGAATCACTTTTCAACCGCAGCATGTGGTTTACCAGTGCTAGTCCTGATTGTCTCATTAGAGATTGCATCGGTTTTGAACTCAGAGACAGTCTATGGATTGATATAAAAATGCGCATTGAACATAGTCTGTGGGCTAACCTTGATGCTAACATACATGATGAACTTGTCAGAGTTTATCGAAACAATATAATGAGATGAAGGAATGTATGATGCGTAATTTGAATGAGAAGTTCAATAATGCAAGGACACGCCTTGACAATATACTCGGACATACCCACTGGACTATGCTCGGTGATAGTCTATGCAACGACATCTGGGCTAGCCAAGGTGACGACCTGTGGAGCAGTCTCGAGACCGGGCTCACAGACAGTCTCAGCGCCAGCATCAAACAAAGAGTTAAAAACGATGAAGGAGCACATGATGCGTGAATCATCGATTGTCTGGAGTTGCTATTTTGATGCATCAAAAATTGATGCATTCATGGGTGGTTTGAATTTTGACGACACAGCATTCATGATACGTTCATGGAGGGAGCTTGACCTCAGCACTGGGATGCTAAAAAATAGCATATATGATGGTGTCATAAATGAACCCAAAATTTGAACTTATGAATGTTTTTTATGTCGAGCTCAGACAAAGCTCATTTAGAGCTATGCTTGGATACAACTTACTCAATATGCTCGATGCTGATATAAACAATATCATGATGAGCAGAGCGATAACTCATGACATTGAGTCAGTTCTTTGGGATGCTGTTTAACAGCCTACATCGTAATGACTGCAGTAGTAATCTGCATCAGGTTGGCCGCCATCATTCTCTACCACGCTAGCATCAATTCCAGCATCGTCATATATGCACATGCAACTGCATGAATTATCACATGTATACACGCTAGATAGTGGAGCGCAAAGTTTTTCACACGTCGTTTGACACGGAGCACAATCAAATTTCGATGTAAAACATTGCTCAAGACATGCAGACAATGCAAGGGTTAGAGCAAGTGTGGTGATGACTTTCCTAAACATAGAATGATATTGTAGTCAAACTCATGATAACAATGCAATGCCTAAGGAAAACGAATGATTAAATTAACAAAAATTCTTCAGCTCACTCCTAACGAGCATATCATCCAACAGCTTAGGGTGCTACAGCTCAAATTACCAGCTGAGGCCAAACACTTAACACCTGATGCACTTCATATCACGCTGCTGAAGACATCAAAAGATGACAATCGAGCAATATCAACGGTTGAGCTCTCAACGTTCGGCGACGTTGACATCATGACTGATGGTTCAATCTTTGTGATTGAAAGACAGGCCGTCATCATCGATGGTGTTCAAAAAACACCAGCAAAAAAAGCATGGATAACGTTGCTTCCGACAGAACAACAGACGCAACTACGACATCTCGTATATTGCATCGCAAATACTGCAGGAGTAAAGCTTTCTCAGTATGAACAACATAGACCATTTCACGTGAGTTTAGGAAACCTGACTGGTTCTCCATTTGATAGCGTCGGAGATGTTTCGTGGGATGAGGTTCAAAAATGAGACCGCTAGTCGTTCTATACGATGGGTTAAACATACTACGCCGCGTGAACCAACCAGACATAACAACACTCTCTCTTGAGCAAGATAAAGCACTATTCATCAACATAAGATGCACGTTCGGTGATACTCTTGAACATCAACTAGTCGATAATGTGTGTACTTGCATGCGCGCTATGATGCAAATAAACGAAGAACCACCAAATGCATGATATGAACGACAAGCTCAAACACTGTTTAGATGACAACCTTAACGATGACATCTTTAAGGATATTAAGATTCTACTAGGGCACGACGACATGCTCTGGGAATTCTTCATGGGTAGTTTGAACGACAGTCTAGTAAGCAATGTTGAACTCATCACAGAAAACATCTTGATTGAAACAGCACAACAAAATGCATGACATATCGTTAAAACTCAGTCTCAACAAGAGCATCCTCGAGGGCGACGACAACTTATGCAATTACATTTATGACAACTTCGCGCTAAGCCTCTGGCTCTGTCTTGCAGGCAGAAACAGCTCGTCACACAACGTATGTGATAGTCTACAACAGACGGCACTGAGCGCACAAGAAAGAATCATATGATTGAATTGAATGAAAGATTTTTTACTGGACTCTACTACTGTCTCAATGATAATGAAATGAGCTATGATTTCGACATCATGCTCACCGGTGGTCTAAGAAGCGACTTCATGATAAGAAGTGAGCATAATCTCATAAAAATCATCAGAGACATCAGTCGGATATATGATGTATAGCTCTCAATAGAGCAAAGAATGACATGAACAAGAAATTCAATGACAACCCAGGAAACAACCTCTACATCAGCTTCAAGAATAACACATGTGACAACCTCATGCAAGCATTTCGTAGTGGCCTCTCAGATGACGACCTGTGGAACATCTGGAACAGTCTCTATGAAGGGCTCAATGATAGCCTCGGTGCTGGCTTCTGGCGCGCCCTCGATGACAACATCATCAATGGTTGTCGAACAGAGCATCAATGATGATGAAGAGACGAATGATGCGTGATTTGAACGTAAAGTTTGAAGTCTTTAAGGACGGCCAATGAACAACAACCCAGGAAACAACCTCTACAACAGCTTCCGGAACAGTCTTCACGATAACTTCAGGAATAACATCAAGGACAATCTCGCAGCAACCCACAACGATAGCCCATGGGACAGTCTCTGGGACGGTCTCTACAATGGGCTCAATGATAGCCTAGGGAATAGCCTCTGGGACAGCCTCGGGAACAGCATCATCAATGACGTTGAAGAGATGAACGATGCATGATTTGAACGAGAAGTTTATAGTCTTTAAGAACAGCCTTGATAACATCCTTGAAGACGACCGCTGGAACAACCTAAATTACCACACATTACCCAATGTCGAAACATATCTGATATGTAGCCTTTGCATATACATTGAGCAGAGCATACAAAAACGTGTGCTTGTCGTTCAAAACAAACAAGATGGTGAGTGAATATGCATGACTTGAACGAAATTTTCAAGATGAACATTAATATTAACGTGGGCGATAACATACATGGCCGCCTAGACCCAGCTGTCGGCAGAACGCTCAGACAAAAATCTCAACGTTTATCATGACAGAGGGCCTAATCGTTCTTTATGATTTTGACATGTATACCAGAAACGAGCTCAATGGTATTCAAATGAACGACATCGCTACTCGATAGCACGCAATTTCAAGCATTTCAAGTGTTTTCAAAATTAAATGATTAGGTTTGCAATTTATTTTCAAACAATGTTATGATTATTTCATGAAGAACGGCATAAACCGTTCCAACAAATGGCTTCTTAAATGAAGCAAGAAAGCAGAAAAGCAATGTCCGACAAGAAGAAGTTCATCATCAACGAGTTCGTCTCGGTGCACAAGCAGTTCGGTTGCAAGGATGGGAAGAACGGCCCTGCTTCCTCTGAGCGTATCGACCAGAAGTATCCCAACATCGAGCCTTCGGAGAAGCTCATGGTCCTTCAGGTCTTCGGTTCGACGAAGGCGCTCGTCAAGCGTGAGGGTCGAGATGGTGAGGCGGATGAGACCATCACTGTGCATGTGAATCACATCAACGCCGATAGTGCTTACTACGCCAACAAGGGCAAGAAGAAGAGCCTCTCTGAGGCCAAGGAGACGGCCGAGAAGGCTGCCGATGCCCTTCGTGAGGCCCAGGAGGTCGCTGACCGGGCCGCGACTGATTCGACCCGCGATGAGGCCGCTGCCCTGTTTGAGGCTGCCGAGCTCGAGGCTGCGACCGCCTGAGCAATCGACCGAACCGAATCATCGTGATGGATGGTGATTAGGTGAGGGGTGCTGACGGTCGGCTAGATGTGCTAGCATCTTGATGACAAACGTCAGCATTAAACCACTGTTCGGTCCCAAGTCCGAACCACAACAAGGAGTGCATCATGATTCGAATGAATTTCCCACATCGCCGTGAAGAACGAAAGAACCGTGCTGAGGCTGCCCATATTGCATGGAGACTACTGACCATCGACGAACAGCTCAAAGAGCTCAGCACTCGACCCGGTGAATCGAAACGTCAGACTGAGAAGCTGTTGCGCCTGAAAGAGATGGGACATAAGATTATCCCTAGCGGTGGCATGCAGTCTGCGAAGCCCATTCCTGTGCAAGATGAAGCCAACGATAAGGCACCTCCTCGGTCTGACAAGAAGGCGATGAAGGCTCGAATGAGAAAGAACAAGTCAGAATGATGAATCACGAACTTAAGCGTCATCAATGTGAATGGCTTCTAGCTGCAGACGTTAGCATCAGAAAGAATTTAGAAGCAAGTCTGCGGACAGACATCGGCATCAAACTTGATGAAGCCTCAGGAAACATTTCACGTGAAATGATACGTCGGGCTATGATGCCAGGAGCTTACTATTGAGTAAAAACAGAGAAACAAAACAGAGGCTTTTACACATAGCACGAGATGCTCGAAAGAGACTTGAGCGCTATGCAGCAGAGAGCAACATCTATTTTCCGCACCTAGGAGGCCTGTGCCACAAGGCGTCTCTTGTGCTCGTGAAACAATTGCTTCATATGAAGCATAAACCAAGATTGCTTTCATCAATGCATCATTGGTTCGTTGTCTGCGATGGATTTCTTATCGATATCACTGCATCGCAGTTTGGACAACCGCCCGTCATCGTCATAGACCACGAGCACATCATACGCATCATCAACGAAAGAACACGTGATTTATACTGGTGGAGCTCATCGAATGAGCTATCACACCAAGAGGTCATGAAACATCTATCAGACCACGAATCATTCATTTCATCTCTCTATTCTTAACACATCAACGACGAAGGGTGATACACCCAACAAAGGATGCAGACATGGACGCAAAGCTCAAGCAATCTCTTATTCAGTTTAAGAAATACTGTCAGGCGTTCGGGCTTAAGCCCACCGTCAATAAAGAGCTTCTTGACCGTTGGGAGGATGCTCGTGGTAGCATGACGGCCGCGACGTTCTACCCAGAGGGCTCGGCAAACGACCTTCCTCCCGTTGCATGGGTGTCTCCTAACGGTGACATTTACATGGAACACGATGAAAACATCATCGGTGATGATGAGCCAGCCGTCGCAATCGTCGAACACGCTCTCATTGATGTTGCAATCAACAACAAGAAAGCAATTCATCCGACTGAGATTGAATGAGAGAACGTTAGGGTTCTCATACCATCCACACCCAACATCGACGACGGGCATCGCGCAGAACATTGCGTTGATGTGTCCGTCGTCGATGTTGGATTTGTTTTTGCATCAAACAATCAGCTCTATGGAGACGATGAAAATGTTAGCACACATCAACAGCAATGAAAAGCATCCAACGTGGCAGGCTCTATGCAACATTGCATATGAAAGATGGCAGGAGGGAGGAGACTTGCACTGCAAAACGTATGATGTCTTTGTAGAGCAATTAGATGACATCTTTCGCATTGCAGTGCAGCTCAAAAATCTCAACTATCAGGTTGAGAATGGCGGGTTTCTTCAGTGGGAAGATAACGGGTTTAGCATCGATTGTGATGAAATCCAGGATGCAATTCAAACATTCATTTCAACTCCAGCATGCCTTGAGGTGCTTGACATCGTGCAATGCTGGATGGGTGATGTGGGTCATCTAGATGAAACGCTTGAGACATTCAAGAAGGCATCACGGTATGCACATTTTGCGATTCTTGAAGATTCAAGAGATGAATTTGAAGAGTTCATTTATAAAAAGCGAAGCATCGTTCTGGGCGAACTAGATAAACGATATTACAGCATAAACAAAGAGTTCATGGATGATATCGAAAAGTTCTTCGCATCGACAGACGAGGGTAAGAACGCGCTAGCGACGTGTAATATGCTCGGGGGTCTTTGCTGTGATGCATAATTTGAATGATAAGTTTGATGAGAATCTCTCTGATTCTCCCGCGTTCAAATTGAACAGATATGACAACACCATGAAGTTCATCAATTATGATGTTGAAGCATGTTATCTGAACATAGGAAATAGTCTCTGGTTCAATCTTGAACTCAATATTAAACGTTGGTTAGATAGCTCAGCACACAACACCTAGAAAGTGAAACATCAGATGCATGACAGAAACCAAGCGTTCAATGACAAACTGGAGCTTATTCGAGGTGATGAAATCAGAAAAATCATAAAAGGATTTGGCTTAGATGATACAAACATCATCTGGAATACATTTTGCGGCCAGCCTTATCAGTTGATAAGTGTCAAGAATGCTCTCATACTATTCATTTCTGATGATTATAGAATTCCATGATGACGTTATGAATGACAAAAGAAAATGATGTATTACATGCGAAACTTGAATGAAAATTTCGTGACAAATCTCTGGGATGATATCGACATTTTTCATCCACAAATGTTTATGTCAATAAGTTATTATTTCGACAGCCTCGCGAACAGCCTTAATGATAAAATATGAATAATGTAGATTTGTTTGAAAAACTCATTAGCGCTGACACCGCTAGCATCTTTAACTTCAGCAGAAGGTTCATGAACAGGCTCTTTTTCATTAATCAGACCAGCGAACAGAGCATCATGGACAACATTCGACAGACGATAGAAGATAGATGATAAGAAAGGATGAATCAATGCATAATCTAAATGTCGAGTTCATCAAAAGACTATCACTTTATTCGCTACATGATATGGATGAAAACTTGTTAGATGAAAAATTGTTAGAATTGCTCCACTACATGATAACTGATAGCCTAAAAGACGGTCTCAGCAACTCTATCGATAAAAATCTTTTGCAACACATCTAATTCATGTGTGTCATATGAATGACTTGATGAACAACAAGCTCAATAACTTTTATTATGATGTCTTGAACAAAGACATTATTGACTATAGGCTAATAGCAGGCAATTACAGATATCTCTCAAGCCTACATTTCGACTTAGCAACTAACCGAGTGATTATCAACTATATCTGGGCATATGCTATGTCTGATGTTCTCATTGAGACATAAGCTTCGATGAACTTAACAACAACAGCATCAAACAGGAAGATGATTAATGCTTGACATGAATGAGAAATTTACTCATACTTTCACACGAGCTGTCTTTATCATGCTTGATAAGCATATGATAACGCAAGAGGTCCGGCTCGCGGATGTGTGGCGGGTCGTCGGTCCAGAGCTACTATCAATGCTTCATAATAACCTTCGCTTCAGTCTTGAAGATAATCTCACACGGTCATGCATTCAACATATCTCAGACTCGAGATATCAACAAAGAGAAGATAAATGAAAAGCATCAATGAAAAGTTTAAAGCAGATTATCATGCCGTGTTCGTTCATGCTGAACGAGAGGTGTATGTGCCAGTAAGAACAATCCCTCGTTTTTCTTTTTCAAGCGGCGACCTTCACTCAATATATGAGAATATGATTGATTTTTTTAACACTTGTCAAGTGAGTGGGAATCAAGAAAATGAAAACGTTGGAGCTTCTAAATTTGTCTGACACGTATGGTGAGCTTATGCGTTCTAGCGACGTAGCAGACGACATATGTCATCTTTTGTTCATTAAGGATACGTTGCTTGAGCCACTCTTCAACGTCGAAATCGACAGCGAGCTATACATGACAATCAAACGTCTATGCTATCCTCGTTCCTTGCTCTGAAGTATGCTCTAATGTCATTCTTCATTCTTTCTCCTGCACGAGAGAACTGATACACGCCCTGCCAATCTTTTACGATATCGTAATCTGGGTCATATGCATGGCCCTGAAGGATTTTCCATCTATCCTGGTATCGACGGTCACGCTTCTTACCGTGCCAATGATGAAGGATGGAGCCCGCCATGAACCCAAAATCACCCCGAATATGTGTGTTGCAACGCTCTTCCCAGACTGAAAGATGACGTTTATAACCATCAGTCAGATTGCTCGGCGCCTTTTGAAGAATCTTGCCGACAAGCCCGCATGCCATGTGATGGTCTCCTGAGCCGAGGATTGCAATGTCAAGCAAACCGCCCAAATCGTCTATCGTTTCTCGGCGCGCAGCCCATCCGAACCCTGGATGCCAATGTGGATAGCCGTATCCTGCTCCTCCCCATCTCTGTCCGGTGATGTAGCTCCACGCGAATCCGTTGTGCTTCTGCAAAAACTCACCCGTCGGGCCCAGGTCAATTGCATCCTGAAACACCTGTATCATCTTATAATGCTGGAGCTGTTGTACGATTTCTTCAGCCCAATCCCTTCGAACAAACTCAATGTCTGCATCAATCCATGCAACATACTTCCACGACTCTGGAAGGTTTTGTATGCCTAAGTTTATGAGATTCTCCTTGTGCCATAGCTCATCTTTGCCACGAAGCTGGAGGTGTCGTTCATGGCCTGAGTTTGTGATTTCAAAATCTCTTCCACCATGTGCAAGCTCAACTGTCATCAGATTCGCACCAGTTGAAAGAACACGCTGCTCAAACCCAGCGTAGAGGTTATACCTACTTTTGTATCTAACGGGATTTGAAATGACGCTGACGACCCAAAGGTCGTTGATGTTCATCGACTTCATGCAAGTAAGTAAGCAGAACAAGCATCGAACACAACAAAATGAGCGATTATGAATGATATCAATCCAACGTTAAAATTTCTTAATAACTGTAAAAGCATCAACGATGAAATCAAGAACAGCATCACTCATCATAACGAAATATGGAATGAGTTTCAGATGCTAGATTTCATCAGCACTAATACAATAAAGTATAAAATTTATGATATCACCCGACACCATTCCAACCATTCGAAGCAGTGATTGTCGGTAGGCGCTCAACCATGATTGACGTCAATCCAACCAGCAATGAGACAGTCGCACCAGACCCAGAGACGAACAACGTTTTAAGACGAAAATCACCTGAGAAGCTTTCACCAGTCGCTAGTGGAAAGTAATTTCCTGTCGAGGTTATTCCGTTTCGTGTGAAGCCGACAGCGATTGAACCGAACGACCCGCTGTTGTTCTTAATTGCAAAGAAGCTTGACACAAATGGAAACGAATACTCAATGATGCCTGAAACGACGGATGATGTCACCCATGGATTTGCTGATACCTGAAACTCTGCAGCATATCCTGGACCCGGTGTGTAGTTGTTCAATGACATTGCTATCAGATAACTATAACGTAGAGCATAGTTATCGGTGATGTCAGCTAATTACGGTTTCGGCGGAGGTTTCAACTCTGGTGGTGGAGGTGGCGGCACGACCACCGTCGTCACCGCCTCCCAACTCGACTTCCTCCTTCTCCTCAGCCAGAGCTCCATTCCCACGGCACCGACGGGTTCGGACGTCTCCATCTTCAACATGCCCGTCGCCGGCAGCGGTCATCCCCACATGATGCTGAGCGGCAACGTCGTCATCCCACTTGGACACGCCAACCACAGCAGCCGCATCATTGAGTACACACCGGGAGATGCCGCGAACCTTGGCACAAGGCGTGGTTGGCAGATAACACAGCTGTCGGCGGGTGGTCTCACGCATCCGACGCCATCATCGACGACGGGACGCCTCGAGGACACTGTGGTCAGGAGCCGCTTCACATCAGCTGCCTCGACGGGAAGCCCGTCAGGGTTCATCGGCACGGTCGCATCGCTGTGGCGTGGGAACGCGACAGGGGCGGGTGGCTTCTTCTACTTCGCACGATGGAGCACGGCGACGCCGAACACGGCGAACACCCAGATGTTCTGCGGGATGGCCGGGTCGTACCCCTCTGTGCAGCCGTCGCTAATTCCGAACAGCGTGGCCATGAGCTGGGACGAGACGGACGGTGTGAACGGGAACGTCTTCATCACGTGCAGGAACACCGTGACGGGAACGAGGGTCGCAATCCCCGGGTCGCAGAGGGACACGAGCCTCTGGGATTTATACATCCAGTGCCAATCGAGCGGTTCAACGATATTCGTCACGACAGTGAATCTGAGCAGCGGAACGCGTTTCGACACGAGCTTTGATACGACCTTCATCCCATCGGGAACGACGTTCATGAACCCGGGCCTGACGAGGAACACGGGCACATCGACGACCGCACAGAGCATCGACATCGCACGTCTCTGGATTCGGTCGGGGACCTGAGCAATGTCGTTGGCGACGAACGTTCTCATTCTCGGCCCGCACAGCGGCAGCAGCGTCTCAGGGCCCGTCCTCACGGGTGGGCAGAGCGTGGTCGTCTTCGACAGCGCAGACGATGCGCTTCCACAGGTGTTCTACCTTGGGGCATCGGGAACGCTTGGGCCGCTGGCAATCGCAGAATGGGGGAATAGGGTCATCGACTACGCCCCCGGTGCATTGGCGCTGACGGGAAGCACGAGGGGGACCCTTCCTGGTGCGTTCGGAACCGTCAGCCATCCCGTGCCATCCACGACGGGAAGCTTCAGGGGCACGATGGCGTGGACGGCCTTCACGAGCACGACGGCGGTGAACAACCCAGCCGGCATGCCGTTCCCATCATCGGGCAGCCTGACGCCAAGCATATGGCGTGGGAACAGGCCAGGATTCGGTGGATGGTTCATCAGCGCACGTTTCAGCACGACGACCGGTGCGACATCGGGCAGTCGTGGCTTCTGTGGCTTCGGCAACGCGATAATGGCTGTCAATCCCCAGACGCTCTCATCGTCGATGGGGATGCAGTTCAACGATGGCGACGACCCGGCCGGCAACTGGTTCTTCGGCACGAACAACGGACAGCCGTTGGCGCAGAGGTGGGACCTGGGCACGGGGGCGCGGCGCTCTGACGACAACGTCTATGACTTTTACAGCTGGGCACCACCGAACGCCGATTGGATGAGCGTGGCGGTGGTGAACACGACATCGGGCACGGTGCTCTTCAACAGCGTTCTGACCGGGAGCCTCCCTGACAGGCACGCATTCCATTACTTTGAGATTGTGAAGAACGCCGCGAACTCAGGCGTGGTGCAGACGATGTTCATCCAGCGGGTCTACATCGTGTCGATGACGTGATTACTGCGCACTAATGAATGAATTCCACATTGGAATTCCCAAACCAGGGAAAGGATTGTGCTGTAATCCAATATCACTCTCATTGTAAATAAGAGACTTGAGTGTGCACCTATACGCTGTCGTGATTGATTGGTTATAGACTGCAGGAGGAGTAGGATTTTGAGGAATGCATCCATTTATAAACGCCTGTCTATCTCGCAAATTTCTTGCATTTGTAACTCCAACAGTAGGGTCCCTAGTGGTTGCAGATAAAAACAAAGAAATAGGAGCAGTGTTAGCGTCCCAGTTTGGCAAATACGGAATCACCATTCCAACCGCCCTTAGTTCTGTTTGTCTTGCAATCATTAAAGTTCTTGAAAAAGCAGCACCGTAAGAACGTCCATAAATGTATTGCTTAGTTTGGTCTATACAAAAATTAGACTTAACGTAGCTTGTTATTGCATCAAACAATAAAACATCAGAGCCATTTGTTGCTAAATTCCAGGTACCACCAACAGCAGAAGGAAACACGAATATTCCATTTTCACTTGTTGCAATTGCTCTAGCTTCAACGTATGGTTCAGCATTTTTGAGTCCGACTCCATTCCAACTCTGACCGTGAAATCCGATCGTTAAAGAACCAGGCACGTCCTTATTGTAAGACGGCAATATGTCCACTAAGACAGAACGACTTACACCATTTACGATTAAGTTAACAGTAAATGAACCGTTTACAGAAGATGGAGGTAGTTTACCGCACCCCAAAGAACCAGTTGGTTGGGTTCCTGCATCAACCACGAAACCAGCATCAGGTTGTTCTATGGCTCCCGTATCTGGAATAACGCCTGCATCAGGACATGGACAAGAACATTGAGACATCAACGATAACAACAAAGAAGATAGCATCTGTTAGCTCCTACGGACTCATGAATCGTCCGTGCTCTAACTATATAACAAGATGCTATTCAATGATACTAATGTTAACCATGTATCCTCGGTATATCATGGGTTATTGTCAATCATCACGAGGTTAACACAAGGTCATCTATAATACCGAATATAATGGGTTATATACCTTGAAAATTCAGTGAATCTCCGTGTATCCTTGTGATAACTCATTCAACATCTGATACCCATGTATCATTGCCTCCGTGATACGTTCTGATGTAGTTGTGGATATCGCGATGCCACACTGCATCATTGAGCGCATGATGCCTTATCGACAGCTGCACGGGAAGTCTCTTTATGCCCTTGAGAGTTGCCTCCTGTCGGAGGTCAAAACACAGCTGTGGCCATCCCCTGGGTAAATCCAAAAATCCACCGAATATCTGTGTGAACGTCAGCCAGTCATATGCTCCAAAGTATCCCCAAAACTCAACGCCGTCTGTTGGGCTTCCAACAAAATCAATGAGTTCATTTCGAATGACATCACGGCTCTTTCGGGGCCCTGTCAAAAGAGGAATGACATTCTCTTTTACCCATTCGTTCGCTACTCCAACATCACAATCATCAAGCTCAGCGTAGTATGAACGACCATCATCTGTCACAAGACCAACGCTGATGAGCATGACGGGCTTTGTGTGTCCCTGCTCAATGAACTCAGTGTCAAGATAAAAGCGTGTCATCATTGCTCTCCTCAGTGATTGAATCAACTGTTGTGTCTGTCATAGTCTGAGGCTCTACCCGTTCAGGCTGCTCAGGTTGCTCAACGATTGCTCTAGGGTCATACAGCTCAAATGCATCATTGTGTTTTCTCATTGAGCGAATGACATACATCTCTTTTGGAGCACCCTGAAAACATGCCATGCATCCAGGTCCAAACTTAAACATTTCACGCTTTCGACCATTCAAGACGATGCCCTTTTCATGATGATACCACCCAGACCAATGACCACAAACCATCAAGCGTTGTCCTGACATGTATTACTCCTTAAACAGAATGATGAAAAAGAGGAGTGTCAATCTGTGACGACACGACCTCAACGTCAGCATCATCCTTGGTTTCAGACATGAAGATGAATGGATGTCCGACGGCTGCATTGAACGTTGCTGCGGCTGACAGTGCGACCTCTAGACGTTCATGCGGCGACATTTTTTCATCAGTCGCATACAGCGCACCCATTGCATAATGTTGTCCACTACCGAGCGAATAGTAATCACATCCAGGCATGCTAACCTGGAAGTCAGACTCAACGACGAAGATATTACCATGAAGCGCGACGATGAAATCACCGCCCAACGTCTGGCCCGAAGCGTCATTCTTTATGACATATCCTCCCTGCTCAAACGCTAGTTTCACTGCATCAATGAACTCTGTGCACATGAAACGATGTAGCTCCATTCGAGTTGCATTACATCCAGGTGGCTCTGGTAAAACAGTGGTGTATGCGAGTATCTGGCCCATCCTGAATGATGTCGTGAAACCGATGAGATATGGGCCATTGTTGAACAACTTCGGGTCGAGCCTCTGCATCACATGCGCAGAGCTATATTCATAACCCAGGCCGTCAGCCCCCATGTGAACAATCCCGTCTTTAGCTACAGCAACGATGCATGTCATACTCAGATGATACCACGTATGTTTTCAAATGGATTATCAACCGACAGCATCATCATCGTTTGAAACAAGGATGACGACGTCATCACGTGTGTCTCACAAATATCATCAATGATGATTACCATTGACATGATATCCATTGACCTCGTGATGACGTCGTCATCATACATCAGCTCAATCCGTTGCTAAACGTGCCCTTGAGATGCCTACCGTTCGTCGTTGGACTCGAGATTGTCTCCGCCGTCGTGCCGATGATGCTGTTGAACATCGTCTCAATCTGAGACCATGTCGGAGCATCACCGTGCACAGTCTTAAGCAAACGAACCATCGACCTGATTCGACGACCGTTGATTTGCCACTCAGCCAAACGCTCAACAGAGACAGGCGACTGGATACCTGCAGCAGCCAACATGTTCGTCCAAATCTTGGCACGTGCAGCGGGCGTCAGGTCTGGGTAGTTAACTGTCAACGTAATCCTGCTTTCGAAGGCAGGGTCGAGAGTCTCAGGCCTGTTCGTCGTCAGGAACAAAAACCCGCTATAGTAGTCCAGAAGACGAAGAAACACACCGACGATTGCAGAACGTTCTAGGTTTGCATCATCACGCTTCTGAAACATCACATCAGCCTCATCAAGAAGAAGCACAGCATTCCAGCGCTTTGCTCTACTGAAGATGACGCGCAGTCTTTCTTCAAGCTTATCAACAGTCGTCCCAAGCTCACCCAACTCAACGGGATACAGCGGTCGATTCGTGTGCTCAGCGAAGCACTCTGCCGTGAGCGTCTTTCCAACGCCCGTTGGGCCTGCAGCACAGATAATCATCCCTCCATGCTTAAAGTCCATCACATCGCCGAAGAGCTTATCGACGTGCGCCTCAAACAATCCCTTGACAAGGCCCTTGATGTTTGACGGAAGGACAAGCTTCTCAAGCGCGGAACCGTCAGACTGATACTCTTTAACGTCGTCGACGTCAGCATAAACGTACCGCTTCAGGTCCATGCTGAACACCCTAATGAGGGGAAGGACAACAGCATTCAGCTCCTCATGCTCATCAATCTCATGCAGCTCAAGCTGGGGTTCGACGATGGCGCGCCTGGGTTGGGCTTCACTTCCAAAACGAATCTCTTCGATGCTTGGTCCGAAGAACGAGTACTCGTTCTTTGCGATAACGTCGCCAGAGACGATAACCTGCTTCCCGTGCTTGAGACCAAATGCGCGCGCGCGAAGAGCTTTGGCAATGAACTTCGATTGGTCGCTCTCTGCGAGAGGTTTCATACCCGCAGCAACCATAACGTCACGCACTGACATCAGCTTCACATCACCAGCGCTGTCGACGAACGAATCGCCGTAAACGCGGTATCTGACGCCCACGGTCTCAGCACCCTCGGCGAGTTGCAGCGTCGCTGAGAAGCTTAGAATGTCTCCAAAGAACGACTGATAGAAGCTATAATTCAGCTTTACGGGATACCAGCGTCCCGCCAATCGAACCTCAACGTTATATTTGAGATTGTCATCCTTATACATTGCCTGCACGATGTATGACATTTCTTTTACTGAGGAACATTTCCTGTCAAGGAGTGATTCAGCATCAATGTTCGCGCCAAACATTGCGCTGATGATGCTGGCTTTTTCGGTGCGATTGAGCCTCACGTTAAGAAGGCAACCCAACGCCTCACTGTTCAGCTTGCTGGTGTCGACGTATGAGAACCCAGCAAAGATGACGCGATGACGCTCATCTATTGGGCTCGCTTGCGACACTTCTAGGTCAGAGTAATTATACAAGAAATCATTCCACGCACGTTCACTCAACCTAAGAAGACTCTTATCTGGTTGCGTTTTTGCGTAATTGACCCTGATGGTTTCATCAAGTTCTATAGCATTTTCTTGCTTAGAAACATCTTGCTTTTTCTCAAACGCATCTACGATTCGATTGAGAGAATGCGCCAGCTCATTATTCTTCATAGCAGACTTGCGCAGGCTGATAATCTTCTTCGAAGAAGAACTCTTCTTACGTTGCTTTTTCATTGCTTTTGCCTTTCTAAGTGCTGATGATGCATACACATCATCTGTTGGTGGGTTAACGAAGCCGGCCCTGACAGGGGTCGAACCTGCATGTGTCCAATTATGCTTTCAACGCTTTAGGAAAGCGAGGCAATACAGAGCCATATCATTCATTCTTTCTCAATCAATTCAACTATCTTTGTCGCAGGAACTGCTCCAACTAGCTGTCGAACGGGCTGTCCGTTGATGAACAGCATGAGTGTTGGAAGACTTCGAACGTTGAACCTTGTCGTTAGTGTTTGGTTGTCATCGGCATTGAGTTTGCAAATCTTAACGCCACCACCGTGTGTTAAATGAACATCCTTAAGCGATTTATCGAGTGCTCGACAGGGTGCACACCACGTCGCCCAAAAGTCGACTAGCACTGGAATGCTCGACTCAATGACTTCATTTGAAAAGTTACTCTCATTCAATTCAACGAACATATCACTCACTCCTTCGAGGAAAGAAAAAACGCACCATCTTAAGATGCTCTGTGGGTCGTCTGACAATGTAGTTCGAAACCTTCAGCATATCATCTGGATACAAGCCTGGCGTTGTGCGAACCCATTTCAGGCCACCCTTAAGGTATTCATCACCATCTTTAACGGGCCCAGGAGGATTAACAATATCGTACCCATTTGACTCTAAATGGTTTTTAACTTGCTTATAAAGCTCGTTATTTCTGACAAGAGCATCAAACGTTAGCTTGATGATGAAGTCAGGAACATCAGACGTCGTCATCAATCACCTCACCATCGAAATTAAGCTCAGCATCAAGCTCTTCGACATCATCATCCTCTTCATCATCATCAGAAGAAGAATCATCGACATCATCATTCGAGTCGATGTTGAATGAATTATCATCAATCTCATCAGACAGCTCAGTGATGTCTGAGCCTATCGACGATAATTCATTGCTAAGCGTAGACTCTTCTTCTCCTGGAGTCCATTGGTTAACGTCTGCTAACACATTTTCAAGTCGCTCAATTTGAGCATTGATTTTTCGAGAAATAAGCTTGTGTATTTGCTTGGTGTTCATGTGAAGTGGCCTGATACTATCACTGTTGATGAGAAAGTTTCACATCAACACTCTTAAATATGAGCACATCAGTGTCTAATATCTGTTGGCCAGTACTCTAGCTGACCAACGGGAAACCCTGAACAATCGATGATGTTGGCATCCTTTGCTATAGCCCTATCCCACTCAACTATGGCGTCTATCTGTCTGTCTGACACTATGACGACACTCTCTCCCTTGAGCAAACGTTGGACAGCACGGGGCACAGTTGAAGAATCACTGGCTATTGAAACCCAACCCTTATTTGGAGACTGCACGAATGATAGTTTATAAAAACTCATCTATGCTCCTATTTCTTCTTTAGCTCATCGAATGCCATATCGATGATATGGTTTGCGCGCTCTGTCGCTATCTCGTCGATGCGGCTGCGAAGAATCTCTTGAACCTTAAATTGAATACGATTATCAAGATATGTGTTCATGTCTTTCTTTAGCTTGTCGTTAAGCTTTTTGCTGATGAAAAGATGTCTGTCTTCTTCGATGAAGAGGTCAACCATGGCGGTTGCTCTATTTTGAGCAATCAAGCTTAGCCTCGATGAGATGCTACTATTTCGTGAATTATCAATCTCCCACTTAGGGCTGCTCCAACTCTGACGAAACCCAAGAGCATTCATGACAATCAATTCAATGTTCTTGCGGATGACGTCGGCTGTCATCGACTCGATGTTTGTGTCTATGCTATTAACTGCATTTTGCACACGAGACTTGATATTTTCGACATAATCTTTAGGACAAATATTTTGTCCAAACGAAACATTAATGCTGTCAGCATCTTCGTCAATCGTTGCATCGATTTGCGTTTTCGTTGAATCGATATCAGCGTTGACAGCTAATGGGCTAGCAGCCTTCAGCGATTTGGCTGGACGAACGTTAGAGCCACCCGTTACTTCATCTATCTGTCGCTTAAGCTCGATATCAACGCCAATATCAGTACCGTCATCATTGTTATTCGACATACATCAACCATTCTTCGTGAAAAGACTATAGAGCTTACGTTGCTTATTGAGCACATTACCACGTAACATCAAAGAGATATACACGGCTGTGGTTGACTCTTTGATACCAAGGCCACAAATCAACTTAACCAATTCATCACGAGTGCATTCACTCTTATCACTGAGAAACGCCGTGACAGCATCAACAACGAACGAGGGCGTCGCCTGGACTGCATTCATTGGCTTCGCGTCAGCGACGTTGATGACAACGTCACCCATGTTAGATTGCTTGATGGTATCAAGCACGCTTTTAAGCTTCTCAGTATCATTGATGTCGATATTAAAGGTTATCATGTTATCATGCTCCATTCTTTTCAACGACATCATCATCTAGATGGTCGCTCATGTCAATCAACTCAATCAACTCTTGAATTGCAGTGTCTAGTTCTTTTTGGGCAGCCAAAAGCGCCGAGCGCTCAGCAGACTGCAGGTGTGCAGTTGAAACAAAACATAACCTGACGATCGATGAATCTACGACAAACTCCCTACCATCACCCACCGAGAAATGAAATCCGTCATCAGATGAACGTGTGAAGACGCAATCCTCATCTGTATCGATGTCATCATCTTCATTTCTAGAAAGCTTCTGCATCAGCATAAGCTGCCCAGAGGCCGTCGGTTGCAGGCTCATCATTTTAACGAGCCTGTATGCTCGACCACTCTCGAAGACTAACATCACCACTACCTCTTGATGCCAAGCTTTCGAACGCGGCGGATATACGCTAGCATCCGCTGCAACGATAAGTCGACGTGACCGCACCTATGACATATGCGGTCAAGCACATCCTTATGTAGAACCATGCCATACACACGTTGGCCCGTCAGAAGAGCAATCTCTTCATACTCCTCATCAGATGGAGAGATTGTGACGTATGAATGAAATCCAAAACGACATGCTAGCGTCTTTGCGCTATTGGGTAGCTCAATCTCCCAATCAAGTGACAGCACTTCATCATCAAGAAAATGAGATACATCTTGCCCAGGCTCATCGCTTGTGAACATCGAGCCCGATGTATGTTTGATTTTGTTTTCCATGCTTAGTTCCACTGGCCGTTGAACGGCACATTCTGTCGAAGAGCAGTCTCAATGTTCGAGATTGTCTTACCATGTGCCTTGATATCACTCAATCCGTCGATATGGATGTTGTTTGCTTCACGCAGGCCGCTGATGAGCGCATCACGTTCAGCCTGAGCCTTTGGCCTGATTGCATCAATGTCTTTCTTCATCTCAGAAATGAGCATTTCATACTGAGAACGATTAAGACTGATGCAGTTAATCCACCCATAAACGTTGTAGTAACCTCTCTGTTCAAATTTTTCGATGTCAAAATTTTGCTCCATTGAGTTGAGAATTTGTTCAACATCAGTGATTGGCATCTCAATCTTGAGACCATCAATCACGGTCGACCACATCTGGCGACCGACAAAACACATCCCAGGAAGGTCGACTGACGCAACGTGTGATACCTTCACCTCTACAACGTTCGTCGTTCGCTCAGACAGGTCCTTCTTGACAATCTCTAAAACATCTGGAGACACATGAAGACACTTGAAGTCATCTGCCTTGATATAGTGCCACTTTTTATCACTCATAGAAATATCATATCACAGTTTAATATTTGAAATCACAACTGATATTCATATTAAATCAATGTCAAAATCAAATGATAGCAAGGGCTCAGTCTCAATGGAAGTCTGGTGCTCTCGCAGAGGGTTCTGGCTTGGCAAGGTTGATAACTCTCGTGATAAAAGCTTTTCAGCAACGAACGTCCGTGCATCCCTATCCCAGATGATTACATCATTCCACAACCTGAGAATTAGGTACTTGTCATACCTGATGATGTCAACCCGAAGACCGTTGCCAACAGTTGCAAGGTCATCTTCATCAGGGTCAGATTCATCCAACGGAAGATGAAGATGCTTCACTGTCCAACGAAATGCTGCATCATCGATATCACGAAGCCGCGCTAGGTCGATGAACACTGGTATGGGTTCACGAAGATTCATTTCTTGGGAAGCTCATCATCAAGATGCTTCTGCAACCGTTGCATGATAAAGTCAGCAGAGAACTCTTCAAGACGAGACAGAAGATACGGTGCAGTCAGCGTCATGAAAACAATCGACTTGGGCACGTTTGGAACGTCCTGCATGTTCAATTCAGATGCCCGAGCACTGACGATATCAAGCTCAGCCTGATTGTCAATTGCCTCAATCAAACCGATGTGCTTATCAAGCGCAAGCTTGATATCTGCAATGAATGCATCATACACACGCAACACATCAGGTTCGTACTTGCTTAGTATTTCATTAAGAGCTTTGTCGCTAAGATTTGTAGATGCATCGGAAGAAGCAGTAGCTTCACTCGTATCATCTCCCTTAAGAAGCTTAA